>Ga0114918_10004891_pt1 | contig 11576 bp, 10 predicted proteins | sample LantaG_FD_87015 | JGI IMG/M metagenome (GOLD analysis project Ga0114918, IMG submission 87015) | Deep subsurface microbial communities from Baltic Sea to uncover new lineages of life (NeLLi) - Landsort_02402 metaG | ecosystem: Environmental > Aquatic > Marine > Oceanic > Sediment | place... | reverse complement strand
GAGGAGATTCATTGGTGAAACACAGCCAGGTAACGTTTCCCGCTGGTTACCCGCCATGAGATAATACCGTTTGGGTGTTCCCACCCAATATTTTACTAATATCCGCGCCATAATGTCGGTCAGGTTCTCCCCAATGCAATGCTTACCCACCTCCACACCAAATGGGTAGTCTGTGGCTTACATCTGTTACTATTCCTAAACTTCATTTTTCTATAACCCAAGATATGCTTCCCTCACCCTCTCGTTATGTAAAAGCCCTTCCCCACTACCTTCTAGAACAATCCTACCGTTCTCCATGACATATACTCTGTGTGCTATGCTTAAAACTTGCAACACCTCTTGCGAAACAACTAAAAATGTAATCCCTTGCTCTTTTAAAAACCTCAGAGCTTCAAATATCTCCGCCCCCACCCTTGGCGCTAGTCCCAAAGTCGGCTCATCCAACAACAGAAGTTTTGGAGCACCCATTAGCCCTCTCCCAACAGCTAACATTTGCTGCTCTCCTCCACTAAGTGTTCCAACTTTTTGGTTTCTTCGCTCTTCTAGTATAGGAAATAGATGGCAAACCATCTTAAGTGATTCTGCTTTACATTTTCTTGACCTGGGTAAAAAACAACCCATTTCTAAGTTTTCCATAACCGTCATGTCTGGAAAAAGTTTTCTACCTTCGGGGACATGGATTATCCCTCTCTCACAAATCTGCCAGGGTGCCATACCCATGATTGATTCACCTTCGAAAACAATGGATCCAGAGGATGGCTGAAGAAGCCCAGATATGGTATAAAGTAATGACGTCTTGCCAGCTCCATTGGATCCAATTATACTGACAAATTCACCTTTCTGAACTTCAAAAGAAGTACCCTCAATCACCCTTAATTTGCCACGCGCTACGTCTATGTTTTCAACTCTGAGCATAAGCCTTTCCAAAATAAGCCTCGATTACAACTGGGTTCTTTTTAATATCCTCGGGTTTGCCTTCAGCGATCTTCCTCCCTTGATTTAGCACTATGATCCATTGGCAAGTTCCCATGATGGCCTTCATTAGATGTTCAACCATTACAATAGTGACCTTCTTCTCTTCGCGAATTCTAAATACGAGTTCTATAGCCTCTTTCAGTTCAGTGTCATTTAGGCCAGCAAATACCTCGTCTAGCAGTAATAGCTCGGGTTTTGTTGAGAGAGCTCGAATTATCTCAAGCCGCTTTCTAGCAGCCATTGGTAAATTTTGGGGTTTTTCTTCCCTTTTTTCAGCCAGCCCTCCAAACTTTAAAAGTTCTAAAGTTTCTTCTTTAGCTGACTTAGCTACATCTTCTCGATAAACTACCCCAGCGAGGATATTTTCAAAAACTGTCAATGTTTCAAATGGTCTTACTATTTGAAAAGTTCTGCCAACTCCAAGGCTTGAAATTTTATGTGGCACACAACCGGTAATGTCGTTGTCTTTAAATATTATCCTGCCACTGCTGGGTGGATATAAGCCAGAAATGCAGTTAAAGAGGGTGGTCTTCCCAGAACCGTTAGGGCCTATTAACCCAACGATCGTCCCTTGGTTAATATGAAAATCTATATTGGAAAGAGCGACTAAACCTCCAAATCTTTTTGAAATATGTTCACCTTTTAGCATATACACTTACCGCTACATTAACTATGTTCGAGTTTTTTCTTTTCTAAAAACAACAATTTCAATCTTTCCCAAGCCTTAATAAGATAAACAATGATACCTTCTTGGGGAAGGAACAAAATGATAAGTACCATAAGCAAACCAAATATCATGCGAGCCAATTCAGCAAAAAGGAAAAGTGACAATATTTGGTCAAGCATAACTATAACGATGGCTCCTATTATTGGACCACGCCAATCACGTCCTAGACCCAGTAACCCCATTGCCAGAACCATTATGGATAACCATAGGTCAAATCCCTCCATCGGCGTTACATGTGTATGGTAGCAACCCCAAGCTCCCCCAACAACCGCTATTAGACAAGCGCTTATAGCGAAGCCCTCAATCTTTAGCCGTGTAGTATTAATTCTAATAGTTTCAGCTACATCCTCATCTTCTCTAATACAAAACAAGCCAATGCCCATTTTTGAGTTTTGAACACGATATGCAATAAACCCTATCACAGCGGCGAGCATAAGCATAACCTCATAAAATATAAACCTATTAGTAAATATGTCCACTGGTATCATAGGATAGAAGAAGCCCATCGGTCCGCCCATAAATCCTGTATTCATGAATATCAGCCTAAATCCCATGACTATTAATCCAGAGGCAAGGATAAAATACGGTCCTTTAATCTTCAAGACTGGGTAACCTATCAATACAGCAATAAAACCAGCTATTACACCTCCGAGTATTATACCTGGGAAAACCATAGCATAGCCATAATGTGTTACAATGTAACCTGTAGAATATGCACCAATTCCGAAGAAAGCACCAGTAGCTAAACTAATATAACCAGCGTAACCACCGATTATGTTCCAGCTTATAGCTAGGCCTATATACATGAAGGCAGCAATGCCGAGTGTTAACACATAAATAGGTGGATGAAAAAACGGAACGCATACTATTAAAGCTACAGCTACCCCTAAGGCTCCCTTAGATAACCTACTTTTTATGTTGCTCATAACACATACATTATCTCAAGCTAGCTTTATTACCGAAAAGTCCCTGTGGCCTAATTAACAATAGAGCAATAATTATGGCATAAACGATAACAGTCACATAAGCGCGAGGTATAAAGACTGAACCCACATTTAGGATTACACCTATTGCTATTCCTCCCAAAACAGCTCCTTTTACACTTCCTATTCCTCCAAATGTGGCTATAACCCAAACAAGGAGCATCCAACTCAACTGCGCTGAGGCGACGAAACTCTGTATTAAGCACATCGCCACGCCACCTATACCTGCTGTTGCAAGTGCTATTCCATACCCTATCCTATTAACTAGGCTTGGATTTATTCCGCTTAAAAGCGCACCATCTTCATCTTGCCAAACGGCGCGTATACCCCTTCCAATACGAGTTCTAGATAGGAAAAAAGACAGCCCGCCCATAGAGATAATACCAAGGCCTAAGACTATCAAATAAGTTGCCGGAATAGTTAGACTAAGCACAGAGAAACTCTTAAGCGAATAAGACGTAGCAATAAACCTAGGTGTCGGAGAGAAAGAGTAAAGCATGGCATTTTCGATAAGAATAGAGACCCCGAGAGTGGCAACAACTGACGCTGAAGTGATATCCCTTGCTCTATTAGCTAGCGGTCGTATAAGTAATTCTTGCATAATCACGCCTAGAGCAAATAATCCTGGAATTACTACCACTAAGGAGAGAAGAGGGTCTAGGCCACATACTTTCAATAAGTAGAAAACAGCATATGCAGCCAAGACCCCAAAAGCGGCATGAGCAAAATTTATCACTCTCATGGCTCCCCACACCATTGTATACCCGCCAGCCATTATGCCATAAGCTACGCCCATAACTACCCCGCCGATCGCGGATTGGGTTAATATATAACCCATACTCACCTTTTATTACCTGCCAAAAGACTGATACCCTTTCCTCAGAGACTGAATCCTACTTCCACTACCATTCCGGATGAGGATATAAAGGCTCCCTCGGAGTACCATATTCTGGTTGTGCAACATTCACACAGTTGCCATTGATTATCTGTGGATTGAAGGCGATCACCTCATTCGGCCAACCATCTGTTCTAAAAGTTATATCTCCAATAACAGTTGTAATTGTGTGTGATTTCAGATAGTCTCTTATCGCATCTTGATCATAGCTACCAGCTCCCTCAATACCAATCTGTAGAATTTGTGGATAAAGATAGCCCAACATAAAGTAAACCGGAGCATACTCTGCATCTGCATCATAATGCTCTTTCCAATACGCGTGTATTTCACCTAATCTAGGGAAAGAGCAGTCAGAACATGCCATAGCATGAGAGAAAGTGCCTTCGGCAACTAGCCCTAGCTCTTCAACAAAAGCTGGTGTACTTGCCCCAATAAACTGGAAGAAGATTTTGGGTTGATAGTCAAATAGTTGTGCTGCACGAATTTGCAGTACCCCATCATCGAAGAAACTAAGTGACATAAATATATCAGCTTCTGACGCCTTAACTTTAGCCATCATTGCGTCAGCACTTTCCAAAGGCAGATCATATCTATCGTCAACTACTACTTGTATCCCCATTTTTTCCGCCCATTCACGACATGTCTCCCGGGCCTCTAAACCTATAGAATTATTCATTGTAAGTATGGCCATTGTTTTAAGGTCTTTCCTAACCTCCGGTGTACTTTCTATCCAATCGAACATAGGTACAGGACCCCACGCGTTCTGGTATAGCCCAAAGCAATATTTGAAACCCTCTTTGAAAGAAGTTGGACTGCCTCCCAAACTAATATTAACCATACCATATTTCTCTGCCAGTGGAGACTGATTCTGGATGCCCATCGTTGGGTAACCACCAAGAATGAAATCTACCTTGTCTATTGTAATTAGTTTCTCTAGTAAGCTCACTTGTTTGTCTGGCGAACCAGCATCATCATACAAGATCATCTTCACCGGGCGTCCTAAAAGCCCCCCTTCTCTATTGACTCTCTCTACCCAGTACTTCGCACCTTTATTAAGCAAATCCGCTGTCTCACCATATGGCCCAGTCAAAGGCAATGTGCGACCAACCAAAAGAGGCTCTTCAGCAGGTACAATCTCCTCCTTAGGAGCACAACCTGCCGAAATCAGCATAGTAACTAGAACTGTCGCACTCAATACGGCTAATGCTATCTGCCTTTTCTTTTTCATTTGTCTAACCTCCCACATTAAATTATTTGATCCTGTGATACTAAACCATTAGAGTAATCTTTTCATGCTTCCTCCTTTTTTTCTATAGCGATTTAACCCTGTGTTTCTAAAGACGGTTCACCTGAGATATATTTGTCCAGCGGGAAAATTATTGATAGGTCTCTATCTATATGCTGCCACGCTGTTGGATACCGCACCCCACCTCTAAAGTTGAACTTTATGCCTTTGAGGGTTTCCTCAAGTTTGTCAAAAGGTATCCCAGCCACAAGGTCTGTCTCAGAGGGCAATGCATTAAGTCTGAAACCATTGCAAGGCAGCCCCAAGTTCAAACACCTAAGTTTAATCGGGGCTATTATCACGTCGGCGCAAGCTGCCAGAGCGGTTGTATTAAATGTCAAACCTCCCCCTTTATTATGTAGATAACCTCGATAAATGGATAACATCTGACCAACATTTCCATAAAAAACCACGACATCTGGGTTTATAGGGCAATCTTCTAGAGGAGTAACAAGAACAGAAACATACTCATTTTCATTAAACTTTGGTATTGCATTTATTCCTTCTTGAGCTTGTTCCTCGTTTAAAAAATATGAGCCAACATATTTTCCCACAATTTCTGCAGTGAGTTTCCTCCATCCGAAACAAGCAGTTCCAAGAGCACAACCCAAGCCTTCGGTCGCACCAACTATTACCGGATTTATATAACTAGTTCGGCCTATATAGTATGTCTGTGAAATCAGCTGACATAGCGTAAGGTGCTTGTCCAATTTTCTGGGTGTAATTCCTTCCAATTTAACAGGCTTTTTAAACAATTTGACTGCTACTGGAAAGCCATCTAGCTTCAGCATAAGCTTATACTGATTCGATATCTCCTTAAGTTGATTCATATTCATCTCAAACACTCCTAAATAATTTTTATTTGTAGGCCCTCAGGGTTACGTTCACCTGGCCCATAACCTACCTTAGGAGGCTTCTGTGAGAGCTCACTCCTAAGCCGCTTGGTCTCTTCTTGGTCTATTTTATAATCAAGACCTTCTTTAACCACGGCAACTCCATAAACTCCCCTGGCTTTCTTAACGGAGATAAGCTCATCAGCTACGTCTTCACAGACCAACTTCGGGTCACGCTCGAGTGGATTCCCAACTCCTCCTCCCCCATTTGAACCGAATAAGACATAATCTCCTGGCTTTACATGAACCCCAACGCCAAACATCCCTATGTTTGTTTCATCTTTAGTCCCAGGATTTAACACCAGACTGTTTTTCCCGGCGTTTGTCCCTCCACCCACGCCGTATGGAGTTATCTTTTCTCTGTCTCCATGGATTGTGTAAATGATATCGCCAGTAGCCCTTACATCTCTATATATGCCAAATCCTCCCCTAAATTTTCCATCTCCACATGAATCCAAGATGGATTCTACTCTCTCATATACCATTGGATACCAACGCTCATGAACCTCTAACGGCTGATTGGTCGAACCTCCAATGTAAGCCCCCAACCTATAAGACACTCCGTCTTTAACTCCAGTTGCACCTCCTCCACCTTCCAACCACAGGTATGCCACGTATTCTCTTCCAGTTTTTGGATGTGTCCCCCCGATACATACATTCGCCAGATTAACGAACGGGGCATGTATTTTTTCAGGCCTATTACACGCTGCAAATACCTTATTCCAACAACCCATAAGCGCGCCTAGAACCTTTTCATATGCTCCAGAACAATACCCACTTTGTGGAGTAGGTGCCTGTATGTCTACACATGTATTTGGCTTAGAGATTATCTTAATACTTCTAATGACACCATTATCCAAGCGACCTAATTCCGGAAAGGCAAACATCGTGCCGCAATAACTCGCTGATAGTAACCCCGCACGCGGGAATCCCCATGAGGAAACAGGCGCTGGATCGGATTGGGACCAATCTAATGTCAAATCACTGCCCTTTATTGTTAAAACACAGTGCACTTTTATGGGACCTTTCTCAGGAGCCATCACATCCTCGTCCCCATAGTCAGTGAACTCGTAAACACCGTCTGGCAATTCATTTACCTTTGCTTGGAATGTGCTAGCTGTTGCATCCAGCTTTCTATCAAAGGCGGCTTCAATAACTTCTTTTCCATAATGCTCTACCAGTCCCTTCAACCTGCTGTTTACAAGCAAGCCAGCTTGATATTGGGCATAAATATCTCCAAGAGTAGCGGTAAATCCTCTTACATTTTTTTTAAGGAGTTCAAAAGTAGATTTCACAGGCTTATCATTTTCGTACAATTTCAACCCGGGAACTATAAGTCCTTCCTCATAGGAAGTTGTCGCCTTGGGGTTGAACGACCCAGGTATAGGTCCTCCTATATCCGGCATATGGCCAAGGTTTATAGCATAGACAAATAGCTCACCTCCAATAAAAATAGGCCTGATGTACGCCATGTCATTTTGATGTGTTCCACCTGTATACGGATCATTCCATAAGAATACATCTCCCGGTTTCATTTCAGACGGATCCCAAACTTGCGTTAAAGCTCTAATCTTACTTTCAAATGTCCCCAAATGTGGAGCGCAATTTGGCATGCCATGAGTTATCATTTTTATATCCTTAGTAACTATTGCCACCGAATAATCACGCCCTTCATGAATTGTATTGGTATAAGCCACCCTTTCCAATTTTCTACCGGCTTCATCACATATAGCGTTAAACGAATTCCTCAGTATTTCAAATGTTATTAAATCGAGTTGCTCTTTTTCCATATCTGTGCCTCCTAAACCTTAATTATAATATTTCCGTACTTATCAACAGTTCCACTTGCTCTAGGCGGAATTACTACCGTTGAATTGACTTCTTCAATGATTGCAGGTCCATCAACCTTTGCGCCGACCTTAAGCTTCGACCTATCGTAGATCAGTGTTTTAATAAAGCTTCCCTCAAAGTAAACGTCCCTCGTCCCAACTTTGGCTTCCTCTGCTGTTCCCCTTTCGTTTAATAGCTCCGTCGGCTTAGCCACCAGTATTTCTCCCAGGCCTGAAACTCGAAGGTTAACTAACTCTACATCGGTAAAACCCGGGGGCATACTGTACCCAAATTCCATTTCTTGCCTTTGGGCATAAGCATCCTCGATCTCCTTTTTTATATTTGAGATCCGCTGGGGCATGTTTAACGTCAAGGCTACTGATTGATCGTAATACTTCAGATCTGCATAATGTTCAAGAGTTATTTTATCCTCTGTAATCCCCTCTTTTAATAAAGTATCAGTGGCTATCTTATCTAGTTCTCCGTACACTTTGTTTAGCACATCAACACTCACCTCTTTTGTAGTCCGCGATAAGGACCTGACGAAATCATGCCTAACCTCCGCTGTTAGTCCGCCCCAGGATGACAAAACACCCGAATGCGGCGGGACAATAACGGTGGGAATCATAGCCGCTCGGGCGATTTCGGCGGCAAACATTGGTCCTCCTCCTCCGAAGGCAACAAGAGCAAAATCCGTCGGGTCATAACCTCTCTCAACAGAAACTATTCTAACTGCATTTACCATATTGAAGACCGCAATTTCAAGAATCCCTGCCGCAGCTTCCTCAACGCTTTTCATTCCGAGAGGTTTAGCTATTTTTTCTTTAATCCCTTCGCAGGCTAGATCCTTCCTCACTTTTACTTCTCCACCCAATAGGGTGTCTGGATTTAACCGCTGTAATACCAACTGAGCGTCAGTATTGGTAGGATTTGTCCCACCGGCGTCATAGCATATTGGGCCGGGGTAAGCTCCAGCACTTTGTGGGCCATTCATAAGCCTTCCCGTTTCATCTATGCAGGCAATGCTGCCTCCACCTGCCCCTATAGTTATTACATCTATGGCTGGTATTAAAACAGGAAGGTCATAAGCCAAATTCCATTCAGTGGTAAAACCCATTTTCCCATCGTGGCACAAAGATACATCAGTACTGGTTCCCCCCATGTCTAAAGTAATAACATTTTGGAAACCGGCAACTTTACCGTAGGTGAGCCCCCCCATAACCCCTGCCGCTGGTCCAGAAATACACGTACGAGCCGGGATGAGCCTTGTAGCATTGATTGTCATTACGCCCCCACCCGAGTGAATGATCAGAGGTTCAGTTTTATAGCTTTCAGATTGAAGGCGAGCCAATAGTGCATCCAGATATTTAGTCATAATAGGCATAAGCAAGGCATTTATAACGGTTGAATTTGTACGCTCATACTCCTTCATAACTGGCGCTAATTCATAAGAGATACATATTGGCACACCTGGAAGTTCCCTCTCCAAAATTTCCCTAGCTTGTATTTCATGCGAGGAATTTACGAATGAATTGATGAAACAAATACCAATGCTTTCAATCTCTCGCTCTTTGGCGATTTTGGCAATTTCCATGACATCTTCTACATTAAGAGGTGTCAACTCTACACCACGATAATCCAGCCTTCCACGAACCGTAACTATATTTCTCCTGCGAATGGTGGGCAATTGTGGTTCCCAATCCAAATCGTAGATTTGCTCCCGTCCACCTCTCTGCGCTAATAATACATCTCGGAATCCACGATTGGTAATCAAGAGGGTTCTTGCCCCCGTGCGCTCTATAATTGAATTAGTTCCTATAGTTGTTCCATGTATAATCAACTTCACCTTAGATGGGGGAATGCCTGATTTCCTCAGGGAGTTCATTAACCCATCAATAAAAGCCGGTGGAGTTGAAGGAACCTTAAGACATGCTACAAGCTCCCCTGAATCCATATTGACTGCCGTAAGATCAGTAAAAGTTCCTCCTACGTCAATCCCTACCTTGTATTGTGCCATTTAAAAACTCTCCTTTTTCTAAATTTACAGACTTAATTTGAAACTGCTATAGCATCTACCTCTATTAAGAGATCTTCCACCATGAGGCCTGCCACTTGAACTAGCGTACTTACTGGATAATCTTTTTGAATATATTGCTTCCGGACTTCCACGATCGATTTGTACTCATCTGAATCCCGTGTAACCTTGGGCACTACATAGTTCACCAATTTCACTATATCATTCATTGATGCTCCAGCATCTTCCAATATACCCTTTATGTTTTCCAAACATTGTTTGTATTGAACTCCGATGTCACCTTTTCCAATCACCACCCCATTGACTAGAGCAACTTGGCCGGCAACGAAAATCAACTTTCCTTTCGCTGCAATTCCTTGTGTCCAAGGCCCAAAAACTTCACCGGCCAACTCCCTTGTTCTTTCTCCAAATATAATTTCCTTCACATAAACTCTCCTTCCGCCCTAGTATGCCACTACAACTTTGCCCCTTTTCTTCTCATCTATTAAAGTAGTTAAGATTAAGCATTCATCGCATGCGATAATTAAGTATATCACACCTTTTCGACACCTTGTCAATACTTTTAAGCATGAAAAGTTGTTTTTTTTGAGAGATTTTGGTAGATTAGACCAAACGGCAGCGTTAATCGGATTTCGGGCCGTTCATCGAATTATTAAGAAGTAAAATGCATTAAACGTTGTTAGTAGTGATAAGGAGTAAATATGTATAAGGTCCAGAGACGACTGCCAACCAAGGATCAGAAATATAACCTGTGGGCATTACTTGATCTGGTGCGACATGCAATAATGAGGGTTAGGCAGAAGGAACTCAATAAATACAATGTTTCTGTTACGCAGGGTACTGTTTTGTTGATTATCGAGGCTCTTGGTGACGAGGCAACTCCTAATGAGATATCACGGTGGCTTTTCCGAGAACCTCAGTCAGTTTCCGGGCTCCTGAGTAGGATGAAAAAGCAAGGACTGCTATATAAGGTCAGAGACTTAGATAAAAAGAACATGATGAGAGTCGTGTTAACAGAGAAGGGGCGCGAAGCCTATTATTACTCAGCCAGGGAAGAGGCTGTTCGCAGTATAATGTCTTCTCTATCTGAAGATGAATGCCAACAATTGGCATCATGCCTGTACACGTTATGGGGAAAGGCACTAGAAAAGCTTGGTATTGTGGAGAAATAAATTCAATTTCGACGAGCAGCCGTGCCTGAGAACTGCCCAACATTTGGGCCTCTCGGGATTATCTAATTACTAGCAGAGGTAATTCCAATACTACCAGGGAGAGGAAGCTGGCAGCGATAAAGCTGTTATTTAACTACTTGGCAGAGAATGAGAGACTGTAGGCCAACCCTACAGTCTCAACAAGGAGCCCGATGAAGAGGGCAAGTGGTGCTTTGTCATCAGTAATGAAATCGCGATATCCTTTGAACAGGATGACACTGGTAATGTTATCTGTATGAAATTGTACTAGGCTTGCCTTACCTTCAAGCTACCCAGGAAAGGTGCCGAGGTTAAGCCAGGCTAAGGAAAGGATGGACATGCATTCGAGGAATGAATATCTCAAGGTGATAAGGTAGAGATACTACAAGGCGAAGAGGAAGAAAGAGAAGTCCCAAATCCTGGATGAATACTGCTGTAATACCGGACAATCAAGGAAATATGTAATCAGGAAGATACATAAGGCAGATTTTAGACCAAAGCAAAGGAAGAAGAGGAAGGAAAGGTATTGCGGAGAGGTTAAGTATATCCTGGCCAAGATCTGGTAGATATTTGACTATCCTGTGGACAGAGGCTCAAGCCTCTTCTTGAGGCAGAAGTAGAGAGATTAAAGGAGCTGGGAGAAATTGAGGCGCCTGACGAGATAATCTTCAAACTTAAGATGATGAGTCCGGCCACAATCGATAGGAAGCTAAAGCACCAAAGGGAATATTTGCATCTCTTAAGGTCTAAGAGAGGTCCCAGG
>Ga0114918_10004890_pt1 | contig 11578 bp, 13 predicted proteins | sample LantaG_FD_87015 | JGI IMG/M metagenome (GOLD analysis project Ga0114918, IMG submission 87015) | Deep subsurface microbial communities from Baltic Sea to uncover new lineages of life (NeLLi) - Landsort_02402 metaG | ecosystem: Environmental > Aquatic > Marine > Oceanic > Sediment | place... | reverse complement strand
CAACAACAGCTAGGTAAAATAATTAATTTGAGGTAAAATAAAAATTATGTGGGCATCAGTAGATACAGACAATAACGTAACCAAGGTTTATACAAGACCAACAGCTATTACTTATGGGGATGTAAATTATCCTGCAAATGTAATGTCTTCTTGGTCTAATGCTGAATTAGCAACAATAGGGGTTTACCCAGTTGTTGAAGATACAAGCAATTATGAGGACCCTACTTACTATATTAACACTAACGAAACTTTTACTTATTACGACAGCGTAAGCGTAGGTGGCATTACTTATACTAATACGGTAGTAGGAGCTTACGGAACAGCTACACCTATGTCTTTAGACGATACAACAACTACCGATCCTAATACTGGTGAAACAACCACAACTCCAGGTTTAAAATCAAACGCTATCTCAGTTCAAAATCAACAAGCCTACAGCATATTACAGCCTAGCGATTGGTATGTGGTAAGAGAGGCTGAAAACGGTACAGCAATACCTACAGATTGGGACACTTGGAGAGAGTCTATTAGAACGACTTACCAAAGCCAAGTAACGATGATTAACGCTTGTACTACAGTACCTCAGCTACAGGCTTTGTATATTTATTCAGGAGAACCACCAACAAGACCGTTACCTGAGTTCCCACCATCCCCTGATCAAACTTTATAGGAGTAAATTATGAAAAATGTATATTTAATTTTAATTGGCTTATTTGCCACTTCATGTGCAACAGTAGGTTCTGTTATTGAAGGCGGAAAAGATATTGCTATGACTACAGTTGATACAACTGTTAAAACTGTTGGCTCTGTTTCAAGTGCAGCATTAAAAGATGTTAGTGGCGTTGTTAATACAGTGGCTGAAACTTACGAAGGCGTAATTACTACAGTTGTTGAAAATATTGACGAGCAAACTGACGAACTTCAAGATAAACCCGAGGAATCTAAATAATGGAAGTATTAATACCATTAGCAGTAGTAGCAGTAGTGATAGCTTGGTCTGTAAAAAGATTCAAACCTGAGCTTTGGGAAAAAGCAGTATCTAAATTTAAGCGTTGAATGAGATTCTTCAAGCTATTGAAACCATAGGAATACCAGCAGCAGGAGCAGTTGGTTTAGGTTATTTAGTTTGGACTCTTTTTAAATCTCTTATAGCAGACATCCACAAAAAACTTGATACGCAACATGCCATGATAGTGGCTCTAATAGATCGTATCCGTCAAATGGATAACGATATGATTCGTATTGACGCTATGGTTAGAGCAGCCATGAATTTACCACCTGATGTAAATCGAATGGCTAGATCTGACGGTAAAAAAGATACTCGCAAGGATTAACTTTTCTATTGGATTAATATATCATTAGCATATGGCTAGTAAGGAAAGAAAAACTACATCAGATGTGGCTCACGACCTAGCCAAACACGAGGTATAATGTGCAGAAAGATGGAAAACAGCTTTTCATCGTTTTGACTCTATAGAAGAAAGTGTTCAAGAGATTAATAACACTCTTAAAATGAGTGTTTTTGCTTTTATTGGCTTTTTAGCCACGCTTTTAATATCTCTAGCTACAGGTGTATTTCCACTTTAATAGCTATGAACTACAACTCTAACGAGAAACTTTCTCCTCATTTTAGATTAAGAGAATTTGAACGTTCGCAAATAGCGGAACGTTATGGTATAGATAACACAGTTAAGGAAGAGAGTGTTTATAAAAATTTACAATTACTTTGCTCAAATGTCCTTGAGCCAGTACGCAATCATTATGGCATACCTTTTTCACCTAACTCTGGTTATCGTTGCCTTGATCTTAATAGGCGACTTAAATCGTCCGACAACAGTCAACATGTCCGTGGGCAGGCAGCAGATATTGAACTCGCAACCATATCCAATTACGACCTTGGGGTATGGATCAGGGACAATGTGGAGTACGATACTGTTCTCTTAGAGTTTTATAAAGAGGGTGTTCCATGGAGTGGGTGGGTACATGTTTCTTACGTAGAAAATAATAATCGTAAACGAGCGTTGATCTTTGACGGTAAACAATATAAAAGTCTTGAATAATACTATAAAATATTAGTGTTATGGCACTAAATAAATTTATCTTTAAACCTGGGATCTTTAGAGAAGGTACCGACTATGATAATGAAGGTGGCTGGTTTAACGCTAACTTAGTTAGATTTAAAGCTGGCAGACCACAAAAAATTGGTGGTTGGCGTAAAGACACCCTCAATACATTTTTAGGAACCTGTCGTGCTCTACATGCATGGATTTTGTTAGCTGGTACTAAGCTCTTAGGTTTAGGTACTAATCTAAAATACTACATAGAAGAAGGAGACTCTTTTAATGATATTACTCCTATTCGCTCTACAACCAGTGCTGGTGATGTAACTTTTTCTGCTACTGACGGTGACGCAACTCTTACAGTAAGCGACACGGCACACGGTGCAGTACAGAACGACTTTGTTACTTTTAGTGGTGCAGTTAGTTTAGGTGGAAATATTACTGCTACAGTTTTAAATAAAGAGTATCAAATAACTACTATTGTTGACGCTAATACTTATACCGTAGAAGCTGAAGTAAATGCTAACTCTTCTGATACAGGTAACGGTGGAGGTTCTGTAGTAGGGCAGTATCAAATAAATACAGGTCTTGATGAATATGTTAGCTCTACTGGTTGGGGTGTGGGTCTTTGGGGTGCAGGAACTTGGGGAAGTTCTACTTCTATCTCTGCTTCTAATCAACTAAGGCTCTGGACTCATGACAACTTTGGTGAAGATTTAATTATTAATCCACGTGGTGGCGGTATTTATTATTGGGACGCTACCAATGGCGTACAAACAAGAGCTGTAGAATTAAGTAGTTTAAGCGGTGCGAATCAAGTTCCTACAGTAGGGTTACAAACTATTATTAGTGAGACTGATAGACACGTAGTAGTTTTAGGAGCAGATCCACTTTCTGGCGGTGTGCGTACAGGTTCTGTTGACCCTATGCTTATAGCCTTTAGTGACCAAGAAAACGCTACTGAATTTGAACCGTTAAATACAAACACAGCAGGTAGTTTAAGAATATCTGAAGGCAGCCAAATAATAGGTGCTGTAAAAGCACGTCAAGAAATACTTATTTGGACAGACGTAGCTTTATATTCAATGCAATTTATTGGACCTCCATATACTTTTGGAGTTAATTTAATTAACGATAGCACAGGTTTAATTAGTCCTAAAGGTGCTATTACTACTCCTGCTGGAGTATATTGGATGGGTTATGACAGCTTTTACGTATATAACGGAGCAGTGCAAAAAGTTCCATGCACGGTTTTAAGTTACGTTTTTGATAATTTGAATGCAGGTCAAGCTTTTAAAGTATTTGCTTTTAGTAATAGTGAGTTTAATGAAGTCGGTTGGTATTACCCTTCTGGCAGTAACTTAAATATAGACAAGTACGTAGTCTACAACTATGCTGAGCAGGTTTGGACTATCGGCGAACTTAATAGAACAGCTTGGATAGATAAAGGTATAGTAGACTATCCTAGAGCTACAGAAGGTCAATACTTATACGAACATGAGTTTGGTTATGATGATGACGGTAGCCCTATGACTAACGTCTTTATAGAAAGCAGTGACTTTGACATAGGCGACGGTGAAAGTTTTGGTTTTGTGCGTAGAATTATTCCTGATATCAAGTTTTTAAGTAACAGTGACACAGGTCAAGTAAACGCAGTATTAAAAACACGTAACTATCCTGGAGATACATTAACCACCGCCAGCACAAGCGTCATAGAAAGCAATACATCTAAAGCAGACGTAAGAGCCAGAGCCAGACAAATAGTATTTCGTTTAGAATCAGATGATGACGCTGGTAATTCAGGTAACAGTGATGTAGGTTGGCGTTTAGGAGCTACTAGATTAGATATACAGACTGACGGAAGGAGATAATGGCTAAACTATTACCTACTCGATTACCTATCAGTATGGAGCCTCAGGTAACGTCTGACACCTATAATAGGCTAGTACGTGTATTAGAAATTAACTTAGGTCAAGTAGACCCAGAAAACACTAGCCAAGTAAACACAACTGAACGTAATGAAGGATTTTATAATCCAGGTTCTATAATATTTAATACCAATACAGACACTCTTCAATGTTGGGATGGTACTAGATGGAGAGACTTATTTAGTTCTCAATTTTACGTTAATAATGACTTAGGTTTTGGCTTAACAGGAACACTCGGTACTGTCAGTGTCACAACTTCGTAAGTGTACTTGGTGTGGCACTAAAAAGCCTGTTAAGGAGTTTGACCAAACTAAAAAGAACAGCACTCAGTGTAACACCTGTAAACTAGAAAGACGTTACGAAAAAATTAATAGTAATCCTATTAATTACATGCAAAATTTATGTGTTCAACTAAAACATGTACGTAAAAAACAAGGAATAAATTGGGACGTTACACCTCAAGAATTATATATACTATACGCAAAACAAGAAGGTAAATGTGCTTTAACAGGACAAGAACTAACATTTAAAAGAGGGAGAGATGAGGAATCCGATTTTAATATATCTATTGACCGTATCAACTCTACTGATAGTTATCACATTGAAAATATCCAGCTTGTTGGTAAAATTATTAATTTCTTAAAAAATGATTTACCACAAGAAAAATTTATCAAATTAGTTAAATTAATATACAATAATACAAACAGCTAACAATTTCTTTTATGACTATAGACGAACAAATGAAAGAAGCTCAAAAAATTGAGATCAGTGTTAACGAAGGTAAAACATGGTACAATTTAGCAGAAGGCTTTGATAAATGGAGAGTCTTTCCTAGACTTTTGATTAGTTTATATGGTTTAGCTTTTTATAGAACTACAGAGTGGTTTATGACTTTACAAGACCCCACTAACGCACAAAGTGCATTTGTTTCAGTTATAGTGGGTGCAGGTGCAGCATGGTTTGGTTTATATGTCGGTAGAAAATAAAGATCCAATGACTGAAGTATACGATTACAAAGGATGGTTCTGGGATGACGTTAATAAGAGATTTTATCGCTGGCATGAATTAAAAATATTAATGCAAGAAAGAGACATAAAGAAAAAACAAAATGATACAAAATAAATTAATAGACGCAGTAAGTGGTGTAGTAGATAAATTTATAATAGATAAAGACTTAAAAGCCACGCTTAAACATGAGATGGAAATGTCTTTACATAATGCTAATTTAGCACAAATAGAGTTAAACAAAGCAGAAGCACAACATCCAAGCATATTTGTAGCTGGATGGCGACCCATGGTCGGTTGGATATGTGCTGTGGCTTTAGGTTATCACTTCATTTTAAGTCCTATTTTAGCTACTATCCTCGCACTTTCAGGTTATACTATTACTTTACCTGAGTTTGAATTTGCTCAACTCAGCACCATCCTAATGGGCATGCTCGGTTTAGGTGGCTTACGTACATTTGAAAAAATGAAAAGAGTAACGAAGGGTAACTGATGGGTAGAATTAAAAAGTTTTTCAAAAAGAATCTAAGGGACATCGCTACAGTAGTAGGATTCGCCGTTGGTGGTCCTGCAGGTGCTGCGATAGGACAAGGTATAGGTTCAACAGCAGAAGGCAGAAGTTTAGGTCAATCGCTAACTAGTGCTGCTAAAGTTTACGGTGGGGCAAGTATCGCTACAGGTGCTGGCTTACAAGGTGGTGGAGGTCGTATAGGTTTTGGACCAGCAGCACCAGGAACAGGCGGTGTCGGTGGATTTTTTCAAGACGTTGGTGCTGGTGCAAGAAATTTAATAGGTGGTAACGCAACGTTTGCTGATGTATTAGGTAAAGAAGGCACACTTGCAACTTCTTATGGTAATCTAGGTATGTTAGGTAAGGCAGGAGTCATAGGTACAGGACTAGCAGGTCTTGGAGCTTTTGACCCTATGGATCAACCTAAAGGACAAATGCCAGCTAGTACTAGTCAATATTTAACAAGAGGACTTACACCAGCAACTTTAAGTGATGTTTACGGAACAGCTGGTATACCTTCTGCTAGTACTTCATTAGCTAGTGCTATGCCAGGGGCAATAGACCCTATTACTCAAACTTATTTAGAAATGTTAGCAAAACAAGACCAAGACTACGGTACGTTAGCCTTCCCTGAATTTAGTCAACAACCAGTTATGGCTGCTAAAGATGGCGGTATAGCAAGACTCGCCGACGGTGGAGCAATGCCTGAGGTAGATTTACGTAATTCGGGAGGTGGTCTAAGTGATCCTAACGGATCAGGTGATGAAGATACTATACCAGCACTGCTCGCCGACGGTGAGTTTGTAATGACTAAACAAGCTGTAAAAGGCATAGGCAACGGTAACCACAATCAAGGCATAGCGATGTTATACGCTATGATGGACAATAATGAAAACAAAGCACAACGTATGGGGCTAGGTAGAGCATAATGGCAGAAACACAACAGTTTGCAAGAGTAGAGAGTTTACCACCACAATTTTTACAACAATTTTTTGCTGGTGTTCCAGGAGCCAATGTTCCTGGCATATTACCCTTACTCAATCAAGAATTAGTTAATAGAATATTAGGCATGGGTGTTGAAGGTGCCACACCTTACACCTACACTGGTGAGCGTATAGCAGGTTTTACCCCTGCGGAACAACAAGCTTTTAGACTAGCAGGTGAAAGTGCTGGTGCTTACATGCCTTATATACGCCGAGCCGAACAACTAGGTGAACAAGGTTTAAGAGATGTACGTAGATCCACTGGTTTAGGTACAGAATACTTACAGCAAGCAGGACGTGAAGGAGCAGGGGCTGTACGTGAAGCAGCAGGCATTCTCCGTGGTCTGCCTGGTGAATTTAGAACAGCTCAAGATATAGCTTTAGGTGGTATAGGTGGCTTTGACCCTAGAATGACAGGTCAGTTTTATAATCCATTTGAAGAGCAAGTTGTTCAACAAACGCTACAAGATATCGGTAGACAATACGGTCAAGCTGATATAGGTGAAAGAGCTAGACAAGTAGCTAGTGGTGCATTTGGTGGTTCTCGTGGTAGACTAAGTCAAGAAGATATAGCAAGACAATTTGGTAGAGGTGCTACAGAAGCAGTGAGCGGTATACGTGGTGCTGGATTTAGTCAAGCTCAACAACAAGCACAACAAGCATTTGAAGAACAACAACGTAGACAACTACAAACCTCACAGCTTTACGGTAACTTAGCAGGTCAAATGGGTAACGTGGCTGGTGGTTTAGGTAGTTTAGGTACAGGTTTAAGTAATATACTTGGCGGAGTAGGAAGAGATATTTCTACCACAGGCTTACAATTAGGTCAATACGGTGCTAATGTAGGACAACAGATAGCAGGTTTAGGTCAAGGTGTGAGCGGTTTAATGGGACAAGATATTAATACACTTTTAGGAGTAGGTGGCATGCAAAGAGGTCAGCAACAAGCAGGACTAGACTTAGCTTACCAAAACTTCTTAGGTCAATACAACTTACCTTTACAAACCTTTGGTCAGGTAGGTCAGTTAGCAGCAGGATTTGCTCCTGCTCTTGGCGGTCAAACTTTAACGCAATCTAGCACTAGTGCACCTAGTAACAGCTTAATGCAAGCACTAGGTACTGGCATCGCTGCATACGGAGCTTTGCGTAACCCAACTGGTAGTGTAACCTAATGGTCATGAATCCAGCTCAGCTACAACAAGAGCAACTAAGCATTGATTTAGCTAATCAGCTAATAGGTCAAAACATACCTATAGAAACCATAGTACAACAAACAGGTCTACCTAGAAACACGGTTAATAACTTAGTTAATAGCCAACTGCAAATTACTAGACCTAACACACCTATGATATCTCCTCAAGGGATAGAAACTCTAGCTTTTGATTCTAATCTACCTAAACCAGATATAAATTTAGGTACAGACATGGCAGACTATGTTACCGAGGAACTAGGTTTTGACGGTACAGATGATGACGGTAATTTAAGCATACGTCAAATGTTTAATGCATCAAATGCTGCATGGATGACACAAAATCAAGAAAATACAGAAGGCACAGAAAAACTATTAGAAGTTCAAAAGCTTACTGATGAGATGAACTTTAGTGATGACGAACTAAAGAAAATATTTGGTGAAGCTGCAGAACAAGTCTACAACATGGACTACGAAGAGTTTATACAAAAGCCAGACAAAAGCATGCCTATTATGTTGTTCGGTTTAAGTTTAGCACAAGCAGGAACTAAAGGCGATGATTGGCCAACAGCTCTAAGCGAAGCCACACTAAAATACTTCTTTAATAAACGTAAAGATGAAAGGTCTTACGATCAAGCTTTAAAAACTGTAGGTTTGAAAAAACAAGAAAATATTAATAAATTAGTCATGGACTTTAAATTACTTGACTATAAAAATAGAGCAGCATTAAACTTAGCTTTACAAAAAAGTGCATTAGAAGCACCAAAGGCATACGATATAAGTAACTCTGGTGATTTTACAGATAAAGAAACAGTATTTTTAGACGAACCTACTTTTAGTTTCTACGCTAAAAAGTTTCCACAGAACATACGTGAGTCAAACAATCAAAATAAAGAAGCTTTTTCACTTATTAGTAAAGACGGTGGTTTATTAAACGTTTGGATGGATCAAGATGAAGTTAACTCATGGGATCCTACAGCACAAGGTGGAGCACAATTACGTAAAGGTCATAGTGAGCCCAGTAATTTAAAATTATATGGCATAACTAGTAAGGATGGTCAAGACTTAGGTAGTAAATGGCTTTCACCTGCTCAATATAATTTTAGAGAAGGTCAAGGTGAAAAACTAAGCCAAATTACAGGTGCAGGTAAACCACGTTGGGTGATTCGTAAAGACACTAACGAAGGCACGTGGGTCACTGACGCAGACTTATTGGCTAATCCTGACGCGTATCTTGATGATAGTGGTTTTAGTTTTAGTATAGGAGCTGACGGAAGTATAGAAGCAGGACAAGGTTCAGCTGCTATGGGTCGTTCTGATAGAAAGCGAGGTCAAGTAGCTTACGACGATATACTAGAAACTGTTAATGCTACAGAAACTGCGGTAGACAACTATTTCACTTCTTCAATGGAACAAGACAAACTTTTAAAAGAATTTTTAGAAGCAAATCCAGGAGCTGAAAACGTACCTTTTAATAACTTGGTTGGTAGAGCAACTAAGTTAGTAGCAGACTTAACTAATAACATTGAGACTTTTGGTAGTTTGATATCTTCGGACTTTGCTAAAGGTGGATATAAATTCTATAACGCAGACGGTGAAGAGGTTAGTTTTGACAACTACAGGCAAAGTATTATAGATAGTGATGAGTTTAAAAACTTTTTAGAAAGTCCACTAGCTAAATTTTTTAAAGACAATAAAGTAGTAGGTCAAGCACTAGAAGCAACGTTTTTTGACTTAGCTATGATAGGTGCTGCAAGTTACTCGCCGAATAAAGGCGGTGTAGACTTACGTGCTATTAGTGATTTTGAAACTAAACAATTTTTAAGACAACAAGGTGGAGAAGCTTCTAGTTTAGCTAGTTTTTTAGATATACGTAATAGATTTGCTAGAAATCTTATTAATAGAAACAGAAACTTTTTAAAACAACAAATACGCCCCACTAACTTATTACGAGTTATAAACGAAAGTGGACAACAAGACGAAACAAAAACTAACGCACTAACTAGTGATGTAGAAAGTATGCTTAAAAAACTTGACGACTACGAAAGTCAATATCAAAGCTCTTATACTTTTGGTCGTGGTACACCTGTAGGAAATAGAACAACTTTTGTAGCAGACAAAACTATTGATGCCGAAAATCCTGACGTAGTGGCTTTTAATGCAGAAATACCTGCAGGCTTGGCTGTTCCTAGTTTAAATTATCAGTTTAGTAAAGGTTATTTACTAGACGACGCAACTGAAAATGAAGGCACGTTTAGAGAAATACTTAATAAGTACTCTGCTTACGAAAATAGTCCTGCACAATTAACTTCTCTAGTAGATAACTTAAAGGCAAACCTTACAGAAGAAGAAATGCTTGCTTTTAGGTTATTTTTACTACAATCAAAAAAGGCGACTAGATAATGGCACAGAGTGATATTATAGATATCGATCAACTTTTACCAGAGGAAGAGCTTTTATTGTCTCAACCTTTAGATAAAATAGATATGAATATGGCTGGTGTGCCAGTAGCTGATAAAATATATACTCAAAAATCTGGTGATCTAGTACCAGCAGACTTTAAAAACTTTTTAGTTGAAAAATTAAATATATCTCCTAGTATTATAGATACAGTAGTGGGTAAACCGTACGGATTTAGAGACAGACTTGTAAATTTAAACCCAGTTGACGCTCTAAGAGATTTAACAAGACTTAGAATTCCTGGAGCACAACCTTTAGGTGAAGGTCAACAACCTTTCGGTTTAAACTTAAATGAGTTACTTAGCCCTTCTACTCCTGAAGTACGTAGAGCTAGAGCTGCAGGTATTGACGTAGAAAAAGGTGCACCTTATCAAGTAATGAAAGATGCAGAATACTTACCTGCTGACCAACGAGATAGAGGTATTAAGCTTTTATTAAAAGAGTACTACCCTGAAACACCAATCCAAGATTTTGACATAAAACTTGAACCACGTACTAACAGACTTATTTATAAAGACCCTGAAAGTGGTAGTAAACAATTTGTTAATCCTCCAGGAATAGACAGGGCAGACGTACAAGCTATTATGGAGCCAGTGGCTTTAGAATTAGCTACAGGTTTATTAGGTTTAAAAGCAGGAATGACAGCAGGACCATATGTCGGTGGTGGAGTAGGTGGTGCTGCAGGTTTAGCATACACCGCACAATTAACTGACAATCCATTTTTCCAAGCACTAGGAACTGCAGCAGGAGCTACAGCTGGTGCTGTAAGTGCCCCTGTTACGTTTACTGCTTTAGGTGAAGGTATGGGTCATTTTGTGTGGAGATATCAAAACTTACGAGGGCTCAAGGACCGTGGTATACTTGATGAAACTTACACTAACGACAAAATATTAGAAACTGCTATCAAAGATGCAGGTATAGTTGGGCTTTTAGGTTTAGGTGGTAATGCTGCTTTTCAAACTGTTGGTAAGTTTTTAACAGCTAACCCAGTAAAAATAGGTATTGATGAAAAATCTTTTGTAGACGCGTACGAAAAAGTACAAGGTATAAAAGAAACTGGTAGTGCTGCAGAAAGAAAAGCTTTAGAGGATATTACTACACCTGAAATACTACAGATGGCAGATGAAACCACTCCTGGAGTTAGAGGCGTACTACAAAAAGAAGTTGAACTTAGTGCTAAAGCTAGACCTGAAGTTGAAACAAGAGTAGCACGACAAGCAAAAGCCAAGGAAGAAGGCTACGATGTTTTGTTTGAACAAACAGGTATAGACCCAATCATCTTTGATATTGAAGACTTATCTACAGTTAATGCTAATTTAGGAAATAGAATATTAAACGCTATAGACACTTCTGGTAAAACTACAGATAAAGCTAAAGGTGCACTATTTAACCAATTGAAAGTACTAGAAAATACTAATAAACCAGAAAATTTATTTAAAACT
>Ga0114918_10004889_pt1 | contig 11579 bp, 20 predicted proteins | sample LantaG_FD_87015 | JGI IMG/M metagenome (GOLD analysis project Ga0114918, IMG submission 87015) | Deep subsurface microbial communities from Baltic Sea to uncover new lineages of life (NeLLi) - Landsort_02402 metaG | ecosystem: Environmental > Aquatic > Marine > Oceanic > Sediment | place... | reverse complement strand
GGTGCCGTTAAGTCTCTACACGTTCCATGATTATGTAATGATCTTTTTTCATTAATCATATTTCTTATGTATTTTTCAACATAAGAAGGTGACTCCACAGTAATCAAGGCTTCGCTCGGCGTTGGGAGGGTACTGTAGGTGAGAATCCTACAGCTTTAATTTACCTTAACCGTTCACCGAATTTGACACCTTACTACTTAACCCTTTCGAATTAAGCGACCCTTCGTGAGTCTGATGCGTCTGCCATTCCGCCACCCGGCCATAACTCCTTTTTTATCAGATTAATTATATCACAATTTAATCTGCATCAAATCTTTATCTGTCAATTCGAAAGACATACCATACCCTTCCGGGATGTGGTAAAATCCGTCTCCAGTCAATTTAATGTTTTTCCAGACCTTTCCTTTTTTGAGGATCACCCCATTTTCCTTGTGATCGTGCAACAATACAACGTCGAAAAACCCTACTGTCACTGCCCACGCTGGAACTGGTCCGGGGCATGAGCTTGACCAGCTACGAGAACAAGATGACGCTGGAGAATCATCTGCTTCCTTCACTTCTGATTCAGATAAGGTAACGATCTTCTTTTCCATAAGAACTCCATTCCTTTTTTCGAATTAATGTCGAATCAAATTCCAATCAAAAATACCAGAAAGTTCAGTCGGAGGAATTGCTTCCTTAGGATCAAGAAGATCCATAATGTAATGTTCAGCATCTGGATCGATGAGATTCACTAACTCGTCTGGATACTTACTAACATCAATTGGATGCTCTTTGCCATCCAAATGAAAAATAACTGTCCGCATAACTCCATTCCTTTTTTTTTGGATATATATAATATATATCCATTTTCTTTTATTGTCTATTCTCTGACATGCTCTTCAGGATTTGAGCGAATGTCTCCCATGGTTTAGACTTCTCATGTTTTTTGTCTTCCTCAGTGATTGACTCAGAAGGAATGAAAAAATCTTGTGTAAGAAAAAACTCTTGAGGAAATATCGAGTTCCCATCAGAAATAAAAATGTCTTTCTTACCAATAGGAAAAACAAAAGAAGAATTATAGTGTTGATTTTTATAACCAACTACCTGAGCTAAAACACCCAACATCCCTTCATACATAATAATATCAGTTACTTTCCAAACTTCAGAACCGTTAGCAAAAAGAAATGTCTCATTGATATTCAATTGATTGGCAGTTAACATTAACCTTATCCTTTTAGTTTTGATGGTAACTAAATTTTCCCCGTGTTTTTATTTTGTTTTAGCCTCAAAATGAAAAATAGAGTAAAACTTTACTTCACATTTATTTTGGCATTTAGCCTCAAACTAATTTTCACAGACTCACTTTCGGCAATGAATTGCCGGTTAAATAGAAAAAACCCCGCGTTTTTCATATTTATTTGAATCATTATCGGCAATTTTGCCAATGTTTTCAATCAGATAAGAACCTCTCCTGTCTTTCAATCAGACCAATAAGCCAAGCAATTCTGAATGCCGCACCCCATCGGTCACTGATATATTGTAGATTGCCTAAAATCTCTTCTTCTTTATAACCGTAGGTTTCTTCTCCTTGACGATAATCTTCTTCTTCTACAGAATATTCTGAGTAAATTAACTCAAGATCTTCTTTAATTGGCACAAGAAGATTCAAGGCTCTTTTAATTGTCATGCCTTCCAAACAATAGAAGTTACTCATGACAACAGAAATATCTTCTTTTCTTTTCATCATATCCTTTGTGGTAGGGGGTGTGGGCCTCGAACCCACGACCTCGTGTTTATCAGACACTTCAGAGGGCATAAACCTCCAGCTCTCACCAACTGAGCTAACCCCCTACTTCTATTATTTTACAACATCAATTTCTACTCTCATATCAAGATTGACCTTGCTCATCTTGACAATAAGAGAAGTCTTCTTCCCATAAACAACATGATGATTGTTTCTCATCTCTTTCTCAAACCAACCCTTCATCTCTTCAATATCATCGAAAAAAATCAAACTCATGGCAGATATCGTGTGCGCCGGATAACCATGACCCGGATTAGTCCGGCTACGCTCATCTCCCGGAATATTTACCTTCTCATCAAGAAAGGCAACATAATGCTCCCCATCAGGAATATTATCTAGACTTCTTACATATCTCATAGAATATGCCCCTATTTCTTGTTTTTAATGCTGCTGTGGCTCTTTAACACATTAACCCGAACCAGACTGTCACTTCGACAAACAGGCCCCTTAAAACGCTTTAATCGGAGTCTATAACTTGTTGAGTCAAAGATTTCAGTTTTTCCCGTTCGGAACGGCATTGCCATTCATCATTCTCATCAAAAAGATACGTGTACTCTTCATCAGCTTCATCAAGAAATTCTTCAACACTTTCGCTTGTTTGATATTCAGTATCTTTCTCACCTCGATCACGACCATAAGCATTGACCTGACCATCAGGAGGCTTGTTGAAATCATGTTTCTCTCCAATGTCTTTACCAAGAGAAGAAATATCTCCCAAGTCAATGAGTTGAATTACCTTTTCACGATCTGTGTAATGATTGAAAAGAATATCTCCATTGTGGGATGGATAACCATCAAAATGACAATAAATCCAATCAACTGAACCGTCGCTGTTTTGCATCCCAATGTTACTTCTTGTGCTCATTTTTATTACTCCTATTATTGATTCAATAAAGAAATAGCTTCATCTTCTCGCCCAAGAAGAGATAGCTTCTCTACAGAAAGACGAATCGCTCGGGAACAAAGAGACATCTCGCCCGGATAATTGAGTAACTCTTTATCTATCTCCCTAATCCTCTCCTCTTGATAATCAAACAGCTCCTTGCGGTATTTATCTTCACATTCACCACAAAAAGTGTCTCCCCAAGAAGATTCCGGTTTCCCACATCTCGGACAATCATAAAGATTACTCATTACTAACTCCTTATCAGTTACTCAGTTACAACAAAACTGTGAAAGCTTTTTGAAATCCACGGTGATCAAAAAAAAACCTCCCGACAAAAAAAGCTAAAACTGCTTCATGCCGGGAGGTTAGCTAACAATTCTCAAAAACCTGAAACCAACCCTAGCCTTTAGCGGTTTGTCGAAGGTAATATGGAGGAGTAGGGAAGGTAATGTCTGTTCGAATTCATAATCGCTCATTCCTCAGATTTTATTTTGAAAAGTTAACCAATTCTACTATAGATGGTTTTCTTTAGTTTTCAACCCCTCCCAAAGAATCCTATTCCTCAGGAGGGGTTGCTCAATCTACTTCAAACATCCCACGATTGACAAAACAATCATCAAGGGAATCAGCACGCTTTTGAATGCATGCAATCGTTTCCTCATTAAGAACAAGATCCGCCGCAGATCGAAAAGCACGCAACGATTCAAGTTCACTGGGCTCACTAGACTTCTCAAGAATCTTGTCAATATGACGCATGAAGTCCATACGAGCCTTCTTAGAGGCCTTAGCACCATAATGCCATGCTGCATCATGTTCCATATGTTTCTGTTCATGAGCAATCTGATAATCGATGTCATCAATCTCATCTTCCAGAATCTCACGGAAACCTCGCAGCTGAGCAATGCTCAATCCATCGAGTTCACTTTTGCGAAAAATGACATCTTCAGAATCTCGGTTCAAACCGTAATCACGAATTACAGACAACTTAATATAGGGTTCTCTTTGATCCATATTGATTTTCCTTTATTTGTTTTTCTTATTACCCAGAAAGAAATTACACTACTTCAACCTTATCCGACTTGAAGTAACGTTCGCAACGTGAACGAAAAGTGTTCAAAGGACCTGACAAAGCTACCTTCAAATCTTCCTTGCGCCAAGCTGAACTACGACCGGCCTTAATGCGACCCTCAGCAATTTCACGACCACGTGTCTTGCTGAATTGATCCATGCCATTGTGACAAACACTCACCCCAATCACAACAGTGTCGCCAATCAAACGACCAACCAGACAACCATGGGGCTCATTGTTCTCATCCCGAAGATACTCCACCAACACATTATTCATCTTTTGCTCCTTTTCTTTATCAGTTTTCTTACCACTATCCCTTAATCCTTAAGGGAATCCGAGACCATTGCGTTAACAATCACAAACCTTTTTCAAATCTTCGGTGATTAACAACCAAGAAGTTTTCCTGAATTTGTGGAAGATCCACCAAGCCCCTTGCTAATACGCAATTTCTTCCCGGCTTCACGACCATCACAAAAACCATCACCAACACCATTACGATTGTAAGAATAAGTTCGCAAACGTGGATAAGCCTTCCGATACATCTCATCCATCAACTTGTCTCCTTCCCAAACTAAAGCTGTACAAACATGAGAATCAGAAGAAAAAGAATCTTTCCCCATCTTCCCAAGATTGAAGAAATTTAAGTCTGTCTTATGTCTCTGCTCCTCAGATATCTTCTCTTGCAAAGAAATTCTCTTCTTATTCAATTGACAAGAATAACCATAAACCACTCCCTCAATAAAATTAGCCTTGGAAAAAATCCCCTTGACTCGCCCATGTTCAGCACGCTTCTTATCTCGATATCTCTCCCAAAGACTCTCTCCCTGTTGAAGCAAACAACAAAAAATATACTCCGCAATGTCTAAATTCTCTTTGTTACCAAAAAATTCATAATAACGATCTGAACCATAATAACAACAAATCACATTCACAAAATAAAAATCCTGAATCAAACCAGCAATGTCACGAACATAATTAGGCATCCGACGAAAATGAGGACCCACTGGACGAATAAAATAATCATCTGATTTATGATCATCCAATGTCTTTATGTTATAACGCAACATCAATTCATGTGCCTTAGATAAAGCTTTCTCCGCTTCTTCTCCCTCAGGTGACTCAGAAAGTTTTATCAATTTCTTAATCTTCAAAACAATTCGATTGCGATCATTGTATGTAGAGTCAATTGTCCGAAGCTCAGAAGAACTGATCAAACTTTGAGGAGAAACTGTTAACAAACCACAAGCTTTCTTGAACGCTTCTCCATGGCTCTCTAGATCGCCCATATGAAAAACACGATCAACAATCATATGAGCCATCTCATGACCAATAACATGCTCAGCTGCACCTAAACCAAAATTGTCTAAAAGATTTTTAGAAATACTAATCTTAGGTCGGTCTCCACCTGTGTACAAACCCCAATCATTCGAAGTAATCTCAAACTCAGGAACCGTAAGATTAATGTTATGTCTCCTTAAATCATCGCTGAACTTGTAAAAAATATTTACAAGCTTAGATGCCCAAACACGATTTACGTCAGTATGATAATAATTCACTAGAGTTCACCCTCCTGTTGTTAAAGTTAATCAAACGACAACAACAAGAAAAAATCTTTTTCAACATAAGGTGATTAAAATAAAAAATCTCTTATTAAATCAATGTTATAACAAAAATTAATAAGAGATGATTTTTTTTAGTTAGATAACATAAGTGACGAATGGTTTATGAGATTCATCTTACCTATTTTGAGCCTAATCAAAAACTAAATAGCATAAGTGAAACAACACTGATCATTTATTTCAAACAATAGAGAAAATAGCATAAGTGAACAAAATCACCCATTTTTTCTTTTTCGAATTCGTTTATTAATTTCTTCATTAACACTATCATTATCAATATTTTTGTTAACATTAATCATGTCGGCCATCCCATCAGCTAAACCTTCATTAATATTTCGAATATAACTCAAAATTCCCCAACTCCTTAAAATAAATGTTATATAAGAAATTAGTAATAAAACAATAAATAAAATAATGCATCCTATTAATATCTTAAACCAAATTGTTGTATACCATTCTCCGACATTTATTTTTACAATTTTTTCACTACTTTTTTCATTTAATTTTGCCAGACGTTCAATTAAATTTGCTTCATTTTGTATTCTATTGTAACGTGAAATATTCTCACGAGCACTACGATCCGTTATCTCTCCATTACCTAAATCACGTAAAATACTCTTCCCACCATCTAAGGCATCTTTCTGAATCCGATTAGATCCAACTTGAATCGATACAGAACGCTGTGCTGAACCACTAGCCTCTGTAGCTGTTCGTAAATCATCAGAACTTATACGACGACCAAAAAATGTCGTACAACCACATAGCATAAGTGAACATAAAAAACTCAAAATAAATAATCTTTTCATAATAACTCCTATTAGTTATAAGTTAATATTTTTATCCTATCTATAATTTACAAGCCTTCCCATGTTTTTCCTTTGATAATTTCTGAAAATTAATAAAACAATTACTTAAAGCTTTATTATATTGTGTCACAGATAAAATATGATACTTGTCAGGAATTGAATAAGGAGATATGAAAAAGAAAACAAAATATTCAAAAGAATGCTTCACTGGAATCACACCCAATGTGTAAATCCCACGAGTGTTATGTTCTAATAACATTATTAATTCACCTAAATAATTTATATGTGAACTAGAGTCCTCATCTAAACTATACCAAGGTAAATTTAATTTGTTTAAATTGCCTAACCCTAAAAAGAAATCTAATAACACCAACTCAAATAAATCTCGATCAAATTTCGACGCCTTCTCAAAAAAAGAAAGAGAAATAGGATCGTAAACTAATATCAACTTCTCAGAAGTAACTCCTGAATTTATCTCAGAAGCTACTTGCGATATCTCATCATAACTGTTATTGAAAAAATCATCACTTAATAAAAATATACTCTGATTCATAAAAAAACTCCTTGCATTCTGGTCATGACCAGAACGATAAACCCTTTTCTTTATTTCTTTATACTATTCTCTTTATTAACTCTTATATAATAATATAATATAAGGGCTTGCATTCTGGTCATGACCAGAACGATAAAACCACTAGTAATTTATGTAAACTATTGAAAATCCCTAGAACTTATACCTAATATTCTGGTCATAACCAGAACGATAAGTTTTTCTGTGTCATAAACTATTGAAAATCCCTAGAACTTATATCTAACATTCTGATCATGACCAGAATCAACCACCTAAAGTAGAAAAAATGTCCTTGAAAGGTAATGAATCACTTTTTGACTTAATTGACTCGGATTTTACCTTCACCTTCTTGACCGACTTCATAGAACACTCTTTAATTGTACCTTCCTTCACTGAATCAACAGAAAGGGCCTTCTCAGGATCAATAGAACCAACACCCGTGTCCTCTACCACATCACCACATAAAGAGGCCTCAGAAGAAGAAAGAATAGATCCTGAAGCTTTCTTAGATGGTACCTTAGATGTCTCCTTGGAAAACTTATCCTTCTTAATAGATTTCTCTTTCTTCACAGAAACTTCTGACTCATCTGATAAATCTGAAAAACTCTCCTCAATAACACTGTGATCCACTTGAGGACCAAAAACAAAATCAGAACTGTCTAAACTGCCTAACTCACGCAATATCTCCAATGGAATAAAATGAGATGTCGAAAGACTACCACCATTCACATCCGTTCGATAAGAATAAAAAGAAAAGGTCCCCTTAGGAGCACGACTACTGTCGTTCTTTATTAAAACCCATTGATAGTGAGGACGACTAGGATCAGACCAAACATGAATAATCTTACCATATAAACAACGATGACCCTCCTCTATACGACCAATATCCCTCTTCATGAAAACTCCTGTTTAAACTAATTATAACATGCAAAACTATCTCACAACAAAACTGTGAATGACTTTTGAGATTTCCGGTGAATGAAAATAAAAAAAATATTTCAGAAATGAAAAAGGCTACCGACAAACACCAGTTAATTACAAATTACACACCAGTTAATTACAAATTACACACCAGTTAATTACAAATTATTAACAAACTATTTACTAACAAACACCAGTTATTTTCAAATTATCTCTTCTGATTGATTTTACCAACAAAACTGTGAATGACTTTCTCTTTATTGGTCAATTTGATCTTATGCGTGAGTTAACTTCAGTATGATTTATAATCAATTGGTTTGATTAGGAGCCGGTAGGTGATCATAGGATACAAAAGGTTTTGTTATATGAATCATATAATAAGGATAAATTTTTAACAAAAAAAAACTGTGAGAGATATTTGTTAAAAAACTGTGAGAGATCTACGCGGGTGGTGGTAGCAATTTACTAAAACTGTGAGAGGGAGATTTATTAAAACTGTGAGAGATATTTATTAAAACTGTGAGAGGGAGATTTATTAAAACTGTGATTGGTTCTAATTACGATCTAATTTATTAATTCTCTTTCATTCAGCATTTTCAATTTTGATCTGTAGCCACTCGATGGTCCACTCCCCGTCACTCGGGACAAACCCGAAGAAGGCAACCAAGGACGTATCAACAGAGTCGCGGTGACACACATCGGTTCAAATGGGTAATACGTGTTCCGTGATTTCGAACGAACCTTGAGCTTAACAATGGCTGGCTTGTCATCGTCCGCACTCGCTTTCTCAAGCATCTCCCGAATCGTCTTGAATTTCTTGACCTTCCATACGGACTCAGTTTCCATCGGTCATTCTCCCAGTACCGCAAAGCACACGCGGTCTTGTGTTTCTTCATCCATGGCTTGGAAACGTCTTAGGGATGCCTTGAGACTCTCAGGGACCCGCGCACGACTCTCTGGTGCTGGGTCTGGGTCTTCAGTCCTCAACTTACCAGCGATCATGCGGTGCAATCCATCCCCATAGTCATCCAAGGCAATCCCATCACTCCACATCACAAGTTGTCTCATATTTTCGTCCACTTCAATGGGTTTTGGACAATATCCATATCCGCACTCTGGGCATCCGTTGTGGCCGTTGTCTTCAGTTTCCTTTAGTCTTTTGTTTTCTTTCTTCAGTTTTTCGTTTTCTTTCTTCAGTTTGCTCATTGGATGTTCAGGACACTGCTCGATATGTGCTGTCAATATGTCAGCCATATCTTGTGGCGGCTTGTCCTCTGGAATACGCCCCCTCAAACTCGCCGGGATCTCATCACTGTGTCCGTACCGGTGTCCACAATAGACACAGTTGATATACATGCCTGATTGCAGGTCGTTCACCCACTGTTTGAGACGTTCACATTCTGCCACCATATTGCGCATCCGAATCAATTCGTCTTGGAGTTGGTTTTTCTTTTCAGATTCTTCAACTGTTGTTGTTGGTGTGTGTTTAGTCATGTTGATTATGCTTTTTCTTTTTTGGTGTTATTTTTGCGAATTTTTATTTTTGGAAGAAATTTTTCAGTTGATTGAAAATGTTATAAGAATCACTTACCATTTGGAATCGTCTCCGTTTATGATTTGACGAAAGACTGTTTTTGGACTTCAGATTCTACCGCTAACCTACGCATTAGACTCCATATTACGTATTATGTTTTCTTGTCAGACTCTATTTTATTTAAACGTGAGCAGAAAACCCATAGGTCTTTAGTCCTTGGATAGTTCATTATATTGATTTTTCAAGTCAGTCATCTCAAAATGTGTTTACAAAGAACTACTTCTTTTCTTCCATGATAGAGATTGTTTAAAACTGTGAGAGGGAGATTGTTTAAAACTGTGATCGGTTCTAATTATGATCTAATTCATTGTGTTTGTTGCAAGGTCTTTAGTCCTTGGGTATGGTGGTAGTTGATATTTTTGAAATCTTTTATCATTTCATCTACATGCCAAGTGTTTACAAGAGGATCATTCCCCGACATACAAATACCATACTTCTCTTTATTTTCAATAGCGAATTGCACAAATCCTCCAAAATTTCTATCTTGTTCAATTCTTGAGACAGGAGTCCACATGAGATTTAATCCTTTTTGTTGAAAGTGTTGGAATCTTAAAATTCCGACATCTTTAGTGTCTGGGATAGTTGATCATTATGATTTTCTGTATTGGGTTATGTTTCTTTGGTGTTATTTTTGCGATTTTTTATTTTTGGAAGAATTTTTTCAGTTCATTGAATGAGTCATTGGAGAGGGTGATTTCTTTTCCATCAATGGTGATTGAATGAGAATTTCTATTTATAAATTCTTCTTCAGTTAAATTTTCTCCATTAATAAACCAAAATTTATCTCCATTTGCAGATTCAACAGCAGGACCATCTTCTCTATGAAGCTGATCATTAAGAAACCATTCTTTGTCTCCATTAGCATATTCACAAGCTGGACCATCTTCTCTATGAAGCTTTCCATTCAGATACCAAAGTTTAGTACCATTTGTATATTCGACAGCTGGACCATCTTCACGATGAGGTTTTCCATTAAGGTACCATTCAGTTCTACCATCATAAACTTTAACTTTATATTCAATCATTTTTATTCTCCTTTAAAAAATTTCTTCAGTTCATTGAATGACTCGTTGGAGAGGGTGATTTCTTTTCTATCTATGGTGATTGAATGAGAATTTCTATTAATAAATTCTTTTTCAGTTAATTCTTCTCCGTTTATCCACCAATCTTTTTCTCCTTTTTCTCCATTTTTCCATTCAACAGCAGGACCATCTTCACGATGAAGTTTTCCGTTAAGATACCAAGATTTATTTCCATTTGCATGTTCAACAGCGGGTCCATCTTCTCTATGTCTTTTTCCATTCAGATACCAAGCTTTATATCCATTTCCCCATTCACAAGCTGGTCCATCTTCTCTATGAAGTTGACCGTTAAGATACCAACATTTACTTCCATTAGCCAATTCAATAGCAGGACCATCTTCTCTGTGAAGTTTGTTATTAAGATGCCATTCAGTTTTATTATCAAAGACTTTAACAGTATATTCAATCATTTTATTCTCCTTTGAAGAATTTCGATTCGTTGTCCAATCTTGATCGTTCAATACAAGTTTTCACTAAAAAGAATTTCTTTTGTTTTCTTGTTTTTTGGTTGGGGAATAAGCGAACCTTCTCCTGATGGGTCGTACAAGAATATTTGCCCATTTTGATCGGCACGAATCCAAGCATCTTTTCTTGAGAGGAAATTTCCGTGAGAGTCAATGAATCCTTGTTCTTTAACACGTTTGTAATAATCATCACCATAAATTCTATATAATACTGACCTCATGTCTGGTGAGTAGTGACGCACTCCAGTTATAATCATGTCGTCGTCCATAAGCATGGCGGCACATACAACACGCCAAGATTCTTTATTCTTCACGGTTTGGTTTCCATGTTAATAAGTTCATTACTAAATACAATAGCGGCATGAAAATTGGCAAAAATACTAATCCAAACAAAAAATATGGCACAAATAATACTTTTCCAACTATGTTAAACTGCCTCCAGTGGCATTCAGTCCATTCTTGCAAACAATCAGCTTCGAAATTAATAAATCTTTTAAGTATACTGAGCATTTTTATTGCTTATCTCCTTTAAAGAATTTCTTCAATTCATTGAACGACTCGTTGGAGAGGGAAACTTTTTTTCCATCGATGGTGATTGAATGAGATTGTCTATTAAGAAATTCTTCTTCAGTTAATTTTTCTCCATTCAGATACCAATATTTATATCCATCTGCCCATTCAAGAGCAGGCCCATCTTCTCTATGAAGTTTACCATTTAAATACCAAGATTTATCTCCATTTGCATAGTCAATAGCAGGACCATCTTCACGATGTCTTTCTC
>Ga0114918_10004888_pt1 | contig 11582 bp, 13 predicted proteins | sample LantaG_FD_87015 | JGI IMG/M metagenome (GOLD analysis project Ga0114918, IMG submission 87015) | Deep subsurface microbial communities from Baltic Sea to uncover new lineages of life (NeLLi) - Landsort_02402 metaG | ecosystem: Environmental > Aquatic > Marine > Oceanic > Sediment | place... | reverse complement strand
TGGATATAATCAAATTAAGGAAGGTGGAGAAGATGAAAAAGTATTTATGTAGTTTAATTAATAACGATGGTTGTAATTTTGACAATGCGACATTTACAAACAAAAAAGAAGCGAAAAAATGGGCTACAGGAAGAGGGACAAATCCCAGATATTCCGCTGTTTTAGAAAACAGAGAAACAGGGGAAGAGGTAGAGGCATGGACGCCAAGAGGATAATAAAACCAGCCTCTTCGGAGGCTAAAGGAGGAAGAGGAAATGAATATAAACGAAAATAAAAAAATTAAAGTTATGAAATATATAATATTTTCAGACAGGGACAATGTAAAAGTTATGAAAGTTGATTCAAAAGAAAAAGCATTAGAGCAAATAAAAATAATAGAATCAGACGAAAAAGAAAATGGTGATTTTATACACGGATCATATTCAATAAGGGAAATAATCAAATGAAAGTAAAAACATTTTTTATTATTTATACGATTTTAATAATTGTATCAATATCAGGGTTTATTTTAGTTATAGTTTAATGATCTACATACTAAACGCCGGACGCTGATTTATTCTAGTTCCCTGAGGCATCTCACGAGATTCTTTAATTTCGGCGTTGTCTCCGGCTTCATTCCTAATATTTATATCAAGTGATCCGGCTCCCTGAAATCCTGATCCTGCGATTGATGGTATTGGTGTTTCTGGTACTCCGGCGTTACTGATATCTAAGTTATCTCTAAGTTCCTGTATTTTTAAAGCTCCACCTGCTGCAAGTTTTCCAACTCCTGGAATCTTTGAAACTAATTCTAAGAATCCTTGAATTGGAGCCATAAGAGATGAAACAAGAGCTTTTCCTATTGCTAAAATACCGCCTAAAAATCCATTATCTTTAAATGCTGATTTTATATTATCCCATTGTTTAATTAGTTCGATTATCGCACTAACTATCATTCCAAGAGGTCCGAGTAAAAATGTAAATTTTTGTCCGGTATCTGCTATCCATCTACCCGCTGTTTTTAATGCTGAGATTATCCAGTCTTTTATTGCTATCCCGGTTTTTTTAATCCATTCCCATACAACTTTCATAACTGCTACAATTTCATCCCAGTGTAAAACTACGAATGTGATCATAAGAGCTAAAAGAGCTAATAACATTATTATTTGTCCGACTGGAGAGACGGCAAGGGTTACGCCAAATACCCCAGTTATTATATTTACTACTGCAATTGCGGCTGCTACTACTTTTAAAGCGACTGCTAACATTACAAGGATTTTCCAGTTTTTAGCTATGATTTTAAAGACTGTAGTTACTATTTTTGCAAATTCAATAAGAGGTTCCATGTCAAAAGCCTGGACAAAATCAACTAGTCCGGCAAGTGCTCCCCTTCCATCTTTATCAAATGCTTCTATAAATTTTAGTCCAAGTTCAATTAAACCTGATTTTAATATTTGTATTTGACTTGATAATGAGGTTCTCATTGCGGCGGCCATATCTGAGGCAGCTCCGGTTGAGTTTATTAAAGATTCTCTATAATCTCTTAATTTGTCCGATCCTTCTGCAAGTAATACATTTATTCCTGTAACAGTTCTAGCCCCAAAAACAGTAGCAAGTGCGGCGGTTGTTTGAGCTGTACCCATTCCATCAAGTCCTTTTTCAAAATCTGCTAAAATATCTATAGCATCCCTGAAATTCCCTTGTGAATCTTGGGTTTTAATATTTAATTTATCTAATACGTCAGCGGCCTCTCCTGTCGGTTTTGCGAGTCTTAACATTACATTTCTTAAACTAGTACCGGCCTGAGACCCTTTTAAGCCGGCGTTTGCCATTACTCCGGTAAATGCTGAGAATGTTTCTATTTCCTGACCTGCTGAAGTAAATGCCGGGGCTCCTGCTTTTACTGCTTCAAACATATCCATTAAAGATGTGTTCGCTGTAGTTGTAGTTTTTGCCATTACATCAGATACACGATTCAGGTTTTTTTCGAGCTGTACGGTATCATCTACAGTTAAATTAAAAGCTCCTAGCGTATCGGTTGCAACATCTACGGCAGTTGTTAAATCTGATTGTGAAACGGTAGCTAAATTAGTAGTCCCTCTTAATAATGCCATAGATTGATCGGATCTGAGTCCGGCCATAGCAAATTTATCCAATGCTCCGGCGGCATCTGTAGCTGAAAATTCCGTATCAGATCCTACGGCACGGGCGGCAGTTGAAAGTTCTAAGAGACTTTCTTTGAAATTAGTTGCATTAACATCTATATCTTTAAATTTTGCGGCGGCTGAAACTATATTATTTTCTAATTTAACATATTCACGGGCGGCAAGTGCGGCACCTCCGGCAAGAGCAATCATTCCAACCATTAGACCGCGGTTTATTATTTTATTTACTGACCCGAACGAACGTCCAATAGCAGAATTACCATCAGTTATATTACCGGCAAATCTACCAAATCCACGATTCATACGGGTCATTGCAGGAGTCATATTATCAATAGCGCGGTAATCGGTCTGGACTAAGAATCTATTTGCCATAATTATATTATATATTTTTTATCTATTATTTTCAATCTTATTATTTTTTCTATTATTTATGTAAATCTTTTTTAAATAGTGTTGACATTTTATTATTGTTTCGATATACTCTTTATTAGATAGGAGATAGGAAATGAAAAAGAAAATTGCAAAATTAACAGAAAAACAGAGAAAAACATTTAATAGTTTGGTAATGTTAGGAGACAGTAAAGAGCTGGCATTAAAAACAGTTCTTGAAATAAAAGAAAATAATTCTAATCTGTATTATCAGGCATATTGTATTTAATATAAAAAAACCCGGAAAACTCCGGGTTTAATCTATTTACCAGAAAGTGCTTTATATTCAGCTTCTTTATTTTTCTGATCAATTTCGTTTAATTGTTTTGCAAAATCATAATCTAAAATCAAATCATTCCAGTTATGATTTTTTTCATAATCACTTGGATACCCTCCAAAACGGGCGCAAATAGTTGCAACCCGAATGAGGGTTAGTTGAAAAAATAACCACCTATCATACGCAAATCGTTAAAATCTGGAAGGTCAAGTTGATTTATTATGTCTAAATCTGAAGTGCAAGTCATTGCTGCGATTAGTTTATTCTGATCCTGGTCATCAAGAGATGCAAAGTTGCATTTATTGAGTGGTATTCCTGATCCCATTTGTTTGGCTCTGTTAAATTTCCCGAACCGAAATTCTTTAGTTGAAATTTCTTTATTTTCTCCGGTTAAAATAGGATCGTTTAATTTATAGACAATTTCTTTTCTATCTTCATCAAACTCAATTTTTCCAGAAACTATTTTATTAATAAATGCATCGGCATCGACAATATCCTGCTGAATTGCCATAGGAATATTATTCATGTCCATTGTTATAGTTCTTGTTTTTACCTCTGTCGATATGTTGAAATTAAAATAATCGCATATCCTGTGGAATTCTCCTGTAGCATTTTCTTTTGACAGTTTCAATTTTCTTACTTCTTTTTTATCCATTTAATAACTCCTTGAAATCAGTTTACACTTTTTATTCTTTTTTATCAATATTAAATTAAAAGATAAATATTATGTAAAAAGTATTGACATTTTATTTATATAGTGTTATATTATATATAGAGAGTAAGTAAAGGAGATAAAAGATGACAAAGATTTTAAACGCGGAGAACAGAGTTTCAAAAAAAACCAAAGAAGTTGTAAAATCAATAATAGAAATTCACGAGAAATATAAAAGTGCATATTGTTGGAATAGCAATACTAATGCATCTGGAAGAAGATTTGCAGAAAAGAAATTTGAAGAAATGTTACCAGTAGTAGACGGAATTAAAACAAAAAAAGGACTAGTAACATGGGAATTATCATATTCTCAGTCATGTAAAAATTGTTATTATTATGCATCATTTTACCTTGATGGTGAAAAGAAAAATATAACTATTTTAAAAAATATTATTAAATAATCATTAAAAAACCCGGAAAACTCCGGGTTTAATATTAACTTTTTATCCATTTGCCTTTAAGCGGGATAACATCGAAGGTATTTTTTCCTTCTCTGATTGTCATCATACCGTCGGCGGCTCCTGAAGAAACTATGTTAGCACCTCCTGAAGCGGTATATTTAGCCCCGTCTGGCATTGTAATAACGAATGAAACACCATTTGATTCATTAGCACATTTTTGTAACATTGTATCAAAATTTGCTAGTGTACCGTCAAGGTGTGCTAGTCTAGCTTCAAGTCCTTTAAGGTTTCCGGCTATTGAATCGGCAAGAAAAAACGGGTCTGAAGTTGTTTCCTGGTATTCTGTTATATACCGGCCTCCGATAGTAAACGTCGGGTCGTTATCTCCTGACAAAGGCCAATCAAGACCGTTTGCCATAATTTTTTGTATACTTCCACCTTTACCCATATAAAACGCCTCCTATGCGGTTAGTTGTAGACTAAAAGCCTGTAGATTTCTATCGATCTGAATTTCTGCTTTTGAAATTCTCAAGTTTCCTGATATGATTCCAGGGAATACAATATCGAATCTATCTGGATTTTCTGTATTTTCTGTGACTGTAGTATTAACAATCGAAAACTCAGAACCATAAAGCCATGCAAAAGATTCAAATATACCGGCAAGTTGAGCAAGGCCGCCTTTTATTACATCGGTATCAATTGCATTTTCTGACTGTTTAACGGCTGCAACGGAATTAACAATCGGTCTATCTGCAAGTTCTTCACCATTTAGATAGATATCTGTAAGATTTTGCATGTTCCAGATTTTACGCTGATTCACAACATATTTAAAAGGTGCATTCTGGTTATCCGATGGGTGCCAGAAAGTTGTAACGTCTCCCGGTTGAGCAATCCCTCCCTTAAATATAATCGGTGTAATTCCTGCTTCAACTGCCGCATTTACATTTCGATATGCTTTAATAAGTGGATCCCCTGTATATGTAGTCCAGTCTTCAGTCGGATCTAATGGGCCGTACAAAAGAGGCATTTGGATATGTGTATATCCATTTGACGATTTTAAAACTGCATTTATAGCGATAAATCCAGATAGATAAGCTGCAATTTCATAACCTAATTCAGGATAATCCGGGGCACAAGAATAACAGTTTGCTGGATCTGAATCTTTTCTTGCTTCTCCAAGTGCGATTGCCGCCGCAAGTCCTGCACTTCCTCCGATTTTATCTACTGTATAAATATTTGAAGGCCTGTAGTCAAGATCGTCATATAATCCAGTTTGTGTATTTGGGTTTCCTACTGTATCCCGGCCACCATCAAGTGCTGTTGCATCATTGTAAGGAGTTACAACATTTGTCATCCAAGGTGTTGTCTCTGTTGCCATATAAGCCCAAAGTCCGGTTAATACAGATATTCCAACTCCGGCTATTCCATCGGCAACTACGGCGGTCATATCACCCGGTAGTAATTCAGCTTCGTCTGATTTCTGGTTTACTGTTACTGACAAATCGTCGGAAGTTTCATCCAGTGTTTTTGCTGTCAGTGTAACAACTCCGGCTACATTTTCGGCTGTGAATGGCAAATTAGGAAGTGCTGTAATTGCTGCAACTACTAAATCTGCAATTTCTGTCGGTGTTGCATCTACGGCGGCGGCAACAGTGATTTTATCAGCTGTTAAATAACTACCTGCTCTGATTACAAAAGTTCCCGCTGTCGAAACATCAGTAGCAAAAGTTATTGTTTTTGTTGCTGCAGTTCCTCCAATTGCGGCAGGTAATGCGAACGCATAACATGGAGAACTTGCCCCGTTTGCAGCAAAAAAATATATTGCCATTCTGTGGAGTTGGCTCCCGAACCCGAATAAATCGGCGGCATCAGCTGGTGAAAAAATACGGTATGCTGTATTATCTACTATTTCAGTTTTTGCCGGATCATAACCCCCGGCTATAATTTGTTGAGATTTTAGCACACTAGAAAGGGCTGCAAACAATTTTTCAATTGTCAATGCTCCTTTTATAGTGGCAAGGTCTGTTGCTAATATAGGCATTTTATATGCTCCTATTATTCCGGCTCATCGCCGGGGTTATATGTTTCGGTATCCTGATTAAACCCTGCAAGGATTTCTCCAAGCGGTTCAGTCGGCGGATCTTCTTGTGTTCTGAGTGAGTATGTAGATGTATAAACACATACTCCTCTATTGGTGTCTACTGCTCCGAATGGTGCGAATTTCTGAATAGAAACTGGTATTTTATCAGTAAAATCAATCTTATTTTCTGCTGTAATTTCCGGCTGGAACTTTTCAACTACTTCAGCTCTGTCCATTATTGCACGAAAAACAAGACTAGTAAATATTTCAGCTCTATTTTGTGCTTCTTTTACTGTTGATTCCCATTCGTCTGATTCAGAGTCAAGTATGGGATCTCCAAAACCATAACAGATTATTTCAAAAGTATTCCTACCGGTTTGTTCTTCTGTAAATGTAGCATCAGGAAAATTAACACTACGAATTAAAACAGCTATAAAACCGTCGGCTTTTGTAGTGTTGATCATTTCTGTTGATGGTTCAAAATCCAGATATTTAACAACTGGTTTGTTAATTAGAAATTTTGCTGTCAAATAGGCTTCAACTATTGTCTCTATTTTTGTAGTAATAAGAGGTTCAAATTGAAAACCTAAAAGCCTTAAATCTGTCATACTTCAGAATCCCATTTCGTAGCAGTTGGTTTTATTGTGGACAATTTTAAAGTTATTCCGGGAAGTTGTCTATCTGATTTATCTATTTCGATATAATAGGTTTTTTCAGAATCGTAGTCATTTGGTGATCCTGTAAGTCTCCATCCCTCGACCGGTTTTATTTCTCCGGTTTCGGTTTGAAGACTATCCCTATCGATATAAATATTTGATTTTTCACCTATCGGATTTTCTATATCGTCCATTTTTAAACCCTGCTCGACGTCGTTAAAAATACCTAAAATATCAGGATATTCATTATCTTCAGGATCTATCAAAATAATAGTTCTTGAAAATGGGTGTACAATCCTTTTAGTTAATTTTGCATGACGTTCGAGCAGATCCATTTATTTATCACCTAGATCTAATTTAGGCTCATTTGATTCAGGAGCTTTTTTAGTAAACTCAGCTTTTTTAGAAGGTTTTGATTTTTCTTTTTCAAGTCCATCATTGTCTACTATAACGCCCTGAGTTACAAAGTAATCGATATTTTTTTCAATCACTTTTAGATACTTAGGTTCAATTTTAAGCGGTTCTTTTTTCGCTGATAATTTACCACCGGGTAAACCCGCTTTTGATATGCTTCTACCTTCTAAAAGATAGTAAGTTTTTTTCATATCTGCCATTTCTATACTCCTATTAGGTTATTGCTGTTAAAGTGTCGATTGTACAAACAACATCCGGCCTTTTTGGTACAAATATAGGGGCATGTTCAAGACAAGCTCCCCAACCGTCGTTTTTAGCAAGGTCATAGATATTTAGCATCATAGTTTTTGCCGGTAATCCTGAAGCCCCTATAGTTAAATTACCTGGGTTCATAGTTGTAAGTCCAAGTTTAGGTAACATGTTCTGATAAAGTTGTAGTGATGGAGGCATTTTTTTACCCGGACCGAACTTAGTTTCGAAATATGCAGGACTATCAAGGGCAAGAGTTATAGTTTCCCCGTCGATAAAATCTGTATAAGTTTCGTCGCTATCATCAGCCGTAGCATCATATCCTTCTGGAAGAGTAAATAGATGTATTTTAGTATTAGCATAATCGGATCTAATCCAGCCGCCATATTCCATACCATTATCGATTAAAAACTGATATGATCTTGGGAAATCTTTATCCGGGTTAAAATCAAACTCATTATAGGTCATATTTGCATCTGGTCCGAATCCTGGTTTCTGGCTAATATAGATAGCTTTCAGATTTGCCATTGCTGTAGATCCTAAGAAACTAATAGCGGCATTTTTACCATCAACTTGTGACTGAGCTTTCATTTCTCTTTGTGCTGTCCCGTAATCAGTCCACGGTTTAGCGTTTGCAGCGTCTGACCATACGGCAACAACTGCCCTGTTTTTGAGAGTTGCTGAACGAGGGAAAACCAGTTTTGTTGCTCCCTGAAAAGTGTCTCCAAGATCCATTTCGGAGTCAAAATATGCCTGTTTTGCAAGAAGTTCATCACGAGTAACAACTCTGCGCATAGCATCGATATACATTTTAGTAATCCAATACATATACCGTTTTTTTCTTACATCTTCTGAACCTGGATCTACATATGGTTTTTCACCTGGAATCCTTTTATTAAGAACTCCGGCATCAAGTTCAAGTTCCTGCTGAATCAAAGAATATAGATAATCGTTCGCTCCAGTTACTCCGGGTCTGATAACCTGATTCTCAATATCATCACCTCTAACCAGTCTTGAGACTAAAGGGGCTACTTTTCGGTTCCCCTTAAACAATTCGATTGTTGCCTGTTCTGATCCCATATCAATAACAGTTGTTCCCCTTGTAAAAAGGGCTGTAAATGGTGCGGCAATTGCTAAATCAACATTAGCTGCAACGACTTCTAGAGTACGCTGTACATTTGTAATTATACTTGACATATTATGCTCCCTCTCCGGCTATTCCGACTGCATTAGTGCCATTCTGGACATAAATACCGGCCTGTTGTAGTAACTGTCTTACGCCGTCATCATATGCGGCTAAGGCTCCTACAAGTAGTAAGCTATCTTCATAAATACCACCTGAAATTCCTGTTTTAATTCCTGTAACATCTCCACCAGTTGTGGCTGCCTGCTCAAGAAGTATACACCATCCAACTGTAAAGGTAGTTTTGTCTGCAGGAACAATCAGTTTCCCGTCTGCATTTGGAACTAATACAGTTCCCGGTTCTAGTGTCCCCTGAGTTGTTAGGATTGTTTGTTCTTTTACTCTAAACGGTTCGCCGTTTGCAGCAAACATTAGAGTGTTATAGCTAAATTGTGTTTGTGCCATAATTAAAATCCTCCCTGTGAAGCGAGTGCAACAAAATCATCAGCCGATGTGTCAGTTTCTTCAGCTTTCGGTTTTGTATCGTCAACTTTATCGGTTGCATTGCTTTTCTGTTCAGTTTCGGCGGCAATTCTTGACGCTTCTGTTTCTGCCATTTTAATTGCGAAATCAGCCGTTGCGATTGCTCCGGGTTTATTCATTTCATCGTTAATCAAACTAATCTGATTAGGATATTTTGCAATTAAAGCCTGAAATCCGGCTTTTCTTTTTGTTTCTGCTTCCGCTGTTGCTATTCTTTTTTCAAAAGTAGCGGCGGTTGTTTCAGTGGCCTTTAATGCGGCTTTTTCAACCATTTCATTAATCTTTTCTTCAGATAAAGTAATATCTGCCATAAGTTCCTCCGTAGAAATTTTCTTAAGTTTCGGTTCAGTGGCTTTCTGAATCGTGGGTAATTCTGATTCAATTTTATCTATCATTCCGGCATTAAGAGCGTCCCTTGCAATTAAAACGGCTCCTTTTCCGAAATTATCAGATACATTAGTGGTGGTGGTGTTCCTCCCTGCTGCAACATATCCGACAAATACATTTTTAATTTTAGTCAATCTTTCTGTAATTTGCAAGCGTCCTTTTTCAGTCGATACATCAGGGGCTTTATTTGGGGTATCATCAGATACTAAAGTATGTCTAACAATCCCATCTCTTTTATCCTGTTCTGTCCTGTCGATTCTTGTTGTAAGTACTCCGATTGAGCCGACCTCATTCGATTCATTCTCACATTCTACCAATTTACATTGAGATAATAGAGCATAACCGGCACTTGCAGCCATTCCGACGACTTTTCCGGTGATATTAAGAGAAGAGTTTCTGATAACATCGGCGGCTTTGAATAATCCAACTACATTTCCGCCGGGTGTATCAAAGTATAAAACCATGTTTTCAATACCTTCTGTTTTTTCGGCTTCAGTTATCCCATTGATAATATCGGAATACGTTGTCATATCAAATCCAAACATAATTGCACATGGATCCGGTTTAGGTTCTAGTACTCCGGTTATTGACATATGAGCCGTTTTATTATCGTCAACAGTGAATAAAACCCGATCTCCTGATTTAAATTCCTGTAATTCTGCTTTTATTCGGTCAATTTCTTCCGAAGATAGATTTATAGATTGTTCTGCAATCATATTTTTATGTTCAATATACGCCTGTAGACTTGATTGTTCCATAGCATAATGTATATATCTCGGCATTATTTAACTCCTTTTTCTACTGGTACTACTGGTACTGGATTTAAACTTTCATTTGCTTTTGCAAGTTTCGGATTATCTGTATTTAATCTTTCAACATTTTCTTCAAAACTTGTACCAGTGGTTTGTTGGGCTTCGATTTCTCTATTAGAAATTCCCTGTTCAATTCTGTTTTTACTTGCTGTAGATTCTGCCGCCGGATTGAGTGACGGTTTCGCAGGTGTAATAATAGTCATACTAGACCAGGCGTTTTTAATCTCCGGGTTTTCCCATCCGGGGGCTGAGATTCTACCGTTCGCAATTTTACCGGATAACCATGCTGTATAATTTGGTTTGTGGAAATCAGAAGTAAACTGTTTAAGAAAATATTCAATTCCGTTTTTCCACGATAGATCTATAGCACCTTTTGAGGCATTATATGAGCCGTCAAATCTTTGTTTGACTGTTACAATTGATAGGCCGAAATTTGCAGGATATAGGAACTCAAATATTTTGTCTAAATATTCGGGAATGTTTATATTCGGTCGATCTGTTTTCATTTCCGTGTATTTGTAACCGGGCGTAATTCCCTGAACGATAAATCCGCCGCCTTCTACTGCTCTTGTAGAATAACTAGGTGTAGCAAATCCGGCGGCTTCGGCTTCGGCTCTTTCCTCTTCCGACCAATAGTTATCATCTTTTCCGACGGCTGCCATTGGCGCCCCACCTCCGGGCTGAGCATTACTATCGGCTGTAACTGTACCGGCTATAACTGTATTTAATCTAGCCGATTCCATTTCAAAAAGATTAAGATCTTTGGCCATAACGTATTCATGATAAGAATATGCTGATTCCGGTAGTCCTCTTTTTTGCCCTGGTTCGCTTTGAATAAAACCGTGTAGGACTTGTACAAATCCTGTACTGTTTTTAAATGGGATTCTCATCCAGTCATCGCCGTATTTAGCCGGGCAAAGATAAATTGCAATCTCCTGATTTTTAGAATTATATTCAATTCCTGAGTCGATGTAATGTCCTTCTGGAAGATTTTCTAAATAATCAGATGAGGTTACAGATACTAAACAGCTTTGGTCATAGTCATAATAATTTATGTTATAGTCTCCGAAAAAATAAGGACTTTGAACTTGAAAAGGGCTAATCGGCTGTAATGATATATTTGTTATTCTATTATCATCGTTAAAGTATGCACGGCGTATGCAGAAAAATTCCCCGATTGCTGTATAATTAAAAAATTCTATATCTGCAATCTGTGAATAATTATTCTGGTTTGATTCATCCCATTCTTTCGATTCTTTTTCATCTCTCCATAATGATTCTGTTAATGCGGCCCACTCTTGAGATTCTTCAGGGGTTATGTTTAAAACTCTCCGGTTAGGGTGTGATTGTAATCT
>Ga0114918_10004887_pt1 | contig 11585 bp, 8 predicted proteins | sample LantaG_FD_87015 | JGI IMG/M metagenome (GOLD analysis project Ga0114918, IMG submission 87015) | Deep subsurface microbial communities from Baltic Sea to uncover new lineages of life (NeLLi) - Landsort_02402 metaG | ecosystem: Environmental > Aquatic > Marine > Oceanic > Sediment | place: Baltic... | reverse complement strand
GATTTGTCTCGCGTAATATATCAGGCTGTAAAAAAGAATGAAAAAAGATATGGTATTAAACTTGACAAGGTATATTTAGAACCAGGCAGATCCATAGTTGGAAATTCAGGTATGACTTTCTATGAGGTTGGAGTTATAAAAGAAATACCGGGAGTTAAAAACTACATATCTGTGGACGGAGGTATGTCTGATAACATAAGGCCAATGCTGTATAAGGCCAAATATAATGCCTGTATTGCTAACAAGATGGGCAATGATGGCAGTGCCAAAGATTACAAAAGGTTATGCAAGACTTATTCAATAGTTGGAAAGCATTGTGAAAGCGGAGATGTTCTTATTCCAGACATAGCTCTTCCTGATGTTTGTGTTGGGGATTTAATAGCTATTGCAGCAACTGGGGCTTATTGCTATTCAATGGCAAGCAACTACAATGGACAGCCTAAAAGCGCAGTAGTAGCAGTGGAAGACGGCAAAAGCTGGGTATGGATAAAAAGAGAGGAATATAAAGATTTAATATTGGGAGACAGGGAACTATATGAATAGAGATGATAAAAATTTAAATGATATAAATATTGGAATGATTGGGTTTGGGTATATCGGAAGCATGGTATTTTCATTAATTGAAAATCAAAAAAGCTATCTTGCCAAAAAAATAAAAAGGAATCTCAATGTAATAAGAATAGTGGAAAAAGACACAAAGAAGATAGATCCTTCTGCAAAAAAATTTGAGGGTGTGAAGGTAAGCAGCGATGCAGGTGACATTTTTACAGATAAAAGCATTGATATTGTTGTGGAATTAATCGGCGGCATAGACCCAGCGTATGATTTTGTTTCCCGTGCACTGGAATCAGGGAAGTATGTTGTGACAGCCAACAAAGACCTTATGGCCAACAGGGGAGAGAAGTTGTTTAAAATAGCAGAAGGCAGCAATGTGGATATATTATTTGAAGCAAGTGTCGGAGGGGCAATACCAATAATAGGACCGCTTAAATCTTCGCTTGCATCTAACAATATAAGCAAAATTGTTGGGATTGTTAACGGTACTACAAATTACATATTGACCAGGATGGAGAAGGAAGACCTAAGCTTTGAGGCTGCCCTGAAAAAAGCGCAGAAGTTGGGTTATGCTGAAAAAGCTAATCCAAGTGCAGACATAGAAGGTTATGACGCTGCATGCAAACTTGCAATACTTGCCTCTATAGCCTTTAATTCACGCACTGTCCTTAGCGATGTTTATAAGGAAGGAATAACAAAGATTACTCGTGATGATATAGAAAATGCACGCGCTATGGGATACAGGATAAAACTGCTGGCAATTGGAAGCAAAGACGAGGATGGTGTTAGCGTAAGGGTTCACCCGGCACTTATACCAAGAAGCCATATTCTGGCTTCTATTGAAGATACATATAACGCTGTTTATGTTTACGGTAATTATGTCGGAGAAATAATGAGTTATGGAAGGGGAGCAGGAGATAAGCCGACAGCAAGTTCCGTGGTAGGTGATATTATTAAAATTGCAAGAAATTTGGATAAGAAAAGAAAAGGTATGATATATGGATGCAGCTGTTTTGAAAGCAGATACATCAAATCCATAGATGAGACAATCAGCAGATTTTATGTATTGGTGGATGCAGTAGACAAACCCGGTGTTTTGTCTAAGATAGCAAAAGTATTTGGAGATAATATGGTTAGCATCAAGTCAATGGTTCAAAAGCAGACAGTGAAAGAAAAAATTGCACGGTTGATATTTATAACCCATGATGTTAAGAATAAAAATTTATATAAATCAATAAAAGAAATTTCAAGGTTAGATGCAGTTAGTAAAGTACTGAATGTAATTAGAGTAGAGGAATTAGAGTAAACAAATTTATAAAACCACATGCAAATTTAAAATATGTCTGATTTGTATTTTTTAAGCACCCGCAGCAACGATGAAAAAATACTGGCTTCACAAGCAATAGTGAGAGGCATTGCTGGCGATGGAGGCTTGTATGTTCCTGAGTTGCTGCCAAAAATTGACAGGCCCATGTCATGTCTTGAAGATATGGATTATAAAACGCTGGCTTTTTATGTAATGAAAAAGTTCCTGACAGATTTTAAAGAGCCGATACTGAAAAAATGCATTGACAGGGCGTATGATGATAAGTTTGACAATCCAGCTATTGCACCTTTAACTGAAAAAGGAGGGCTGTATTTTTTAGAGCTCTACCATGGCCCAACTCTTGCATTTAAAGACATGGCTCTTTCTATTTTACCGCATCTTTTAAAAGAAGCTGCCAAAAAGCTTAATATAAATAAGGAAATAGTAATACTTACAGCTACGTCTGGAGATACCGGCAAAGCAGCTCTTGAAGGTTTTGCAAACATAGAAGGAACAAAAGTAATAGTATTTTATCCAAAAAAAGGCGTAAGCCGGATTCAGGAAAGACAGATGATAACACAGAAGGGCAGCAATACCTATGTAGTTGCAATAGATGGTAGTTTTGACGATGCCCAAAAAGGAGTGAAAGCAATTTTCAATGACAAAAGTTTTAATGAAATTTTAAATGCTGATAACTGCATGCTTTCTTCAGCAAACTCAATTAATATAGGAAGATTAATTCCACAGATAGTATATTATGTACACTCGTATTTAAATCTCAGAAAGCTTGGTAAAATCAGTGAAAACGAAAAAATAAATGTGGTAGTTCCTACAGGTAATTTTGGCGATATCCTTGCCGGGTACTATGCAAAAAAAATGGGTGTGCCAATTAATAAATTGATATGTGCCTCAAACGAAAACAATGTTTTGTATGATTTTATCAATACAGGTGTTTACAATAGAAAAAGGAAGCTAAAAGCTACTCTCTCGCCGTCAATGGACATACTTGTTTCCAGCAATCTTGAAAGGCTTCTGTATGAGTTGTGCAGCCATGATGCAAGTGTGATAAATAGCATGGTTAACAGTTTAAACAAAAAAGGTAAATTTACAATAACAAAAGATATGAAAGAAAAACTGCTTGAAGATTTTTATGGAGAGTTTGCGACAGATGATCAGACACTTAAAACCATTAAGGATATTTATAATAACTACGGATATTTAATTGATACGCATACCGCAGTTGCCTGCAGTGTCTATAAAAAATATGTTAAAGATACAAAAGACAATTTAAAGACCGTTATTGTCTCAACTGCGAGCCCCTTTAAGTTCCCAAACAGCGTTATGCAGGCAGTAAACAAAAAATTTGCCAGCTATGATGATTTTGATCTTTTAGAAAAAGTAGCCGAGTTGTCAAACTGCAGTATCCCCAAAAGCTTAAAAGACATAAGCAAAAGAAAAATACTTCACAGAATTGTCTGCAAAAAAGAGGATATGGGATCCGCCATATTTAAGATACTTAAAATATAAAGTTTGGCTTAATTTTTTGGAAAGCACAGGGAACACAGGCAGCACCACAGTATAACAAACAAGCTAAATTAGCATAAGATGGGAGTATATATTATGAAATATGTTGTGATATTAATGGATGGCGCAGCAGATTACAGGATAGAAGCGCTAGATAACAAAACTCCCCTTCAGTATGCAAGTGTGCCTGTGATTAATTATCTTGCCAGGCACGGTAAGGTAGGCATGGTTAAAACAATCCCAGACGGAATAGCTCCCGGAAGCGATGTTGCCAACTTATCAGTAATGGGATATGACCCTAAAAGATATTATACAGGCAGGTCGTCCCTTGAAGCTGTAAGCATGGGAATTAATTTATCTGAGAGCGATGTTACGTTCAGGTGCAACCTTGTTACATTGTCTGGCGAGGATGCTTATACCGATAAAGTTATGATTGATTATAGCGCAGGTGAGATATCAACAGAAGAAGCTAAAATATTAATTAACGACATAAAAAAAGAGCTTCAGACCAAAGAGATTAATTTTTTCCCGGGCATAAGCTACAGGCATGTAATTGTATGGAAAAACGGGCCTTATGAATTTATTTTAACCCCGCCGCATGATATTTTAGATAAAAAAATTACTAAATACCTGCCAGAAGGTCCGTGCAAAGATACTATTTTAGATATGATGATAAAAAGCAGCAGGCTTTTAAAAAACCATCCAGTTAATAAAAAACGTATGCAGAGTGGGCTGAATCCTGCAAATTCAATATGGATCTGGGGAGAGGGCAAGAAACCAAAGCTGGACCTATTTTATAAAAAATATAAATTAAATGGTTCAATAATATCAGCTGTTGATCTTATTAAGGGCATTGGCATATGTGCAGGATTAAAATCTGTAGATGTTGAAAATGCTACTGGAAATATTAATACAAATTTTAGAGGGAAAGCAGATGCTGCAGTGAGGGAGTTAAAAAATGGGCAGGATTTTGTATATATCCATATAGAAGCACCGGATGAATGCAGCCATCAGGGAGCTATTGAGAAAAAAGTAAAATCAATTGAAATAATTGATGAGAAAGTGATCGGAACGGTAAAAGAAGCTTTGGACAAACAGGGAGAAGATTACAGGATGCTGATATTGCCGGATCACCGAACTCCGATAAAACTTAGAACGCACACCTCGGAGCCTGTGCCTTTTTTAATTTATGACAGCACTAACATAACTGACAATCCTTCATCTTCATATGATGAAATTTTTGCTGAAAAAGCTGGATTATATTTTGATGAAGGCTATAAGCTGATAGACTATTTTATTAGACAGGAAAAGCATTAGCGAGATATTACTATCTTATTATGCGAGAGGATTATTATGAAAAAAAATAAATTGTATATTTTTCTTGCTATAGCAGCAGCTATTTTCCTTTTTGGCACAGCTGCTGTCTGCAATCAGTGCGCGGCACCTGTTGAGGAAAAAATAGATGTTGGAGAAGAAGAGAGTATAGCTAAAGAGGAGGAAGGCAGCAAGGAGGAAGAAACTGCTGAAGAAGAAGATAAAGAGGAGGAGGAAGCTGAGGAGGAAGAAGAAAAAGAAGCGCCAACAATAGAGCTTGAGATTTACGAAGGACCACTTTACTCAGCAACAGACAATATTTGCTATTACAGAATAAAAGCTATAGTTACAGGCAGCCCTGCGCCAACAGTTGAGTTTAGCAAGGACGATAGCAATGGAGCGTGGGGTCCTAAAAAATCCCAGGTTAATCTGCATGACCCGGGTGAAACTTATATACTTACTGCTACTGCTACTAATTCAGAGGGTTCAGCAACTACAGCTGTAGATATTAGCTGGGGATGTGATATTCCACCAGAAGTTGTAGAAGTTGATGTTACTTTAGCAGCTGAAGACAGTAGAAGCGGGTATATCTCCGGGACTACATCTGGAGTACATACAAGTGGAACTCTTGTATATGTTGGAGATAATAGTTCCGATGAACCTGTGAAAGGATATTTAAGTTTTAATATAAGCGATATAGGCAGTCTTGACAATGCGACTGTTGAAGAAGCTGGAATTATTATTGCCGGAGTTAGCCATATCGGTACTCCATGGGCAGCAGGCGATGAGATGCATATAAAGGCATTTTATTATGGAGGCAGTTTGGATTATCCTGATGACTATGCTGTTGGTGGTTCACTTGTAAAAACTTTTAGCACGTCTGATACCCTAAATGACCTGAGTTTTTCAAATGATAGTTTAAAAGATGAACTTCAGGATGCTATAAATAGCGGAAAATCTTATTTCCAGCTAAAATTTGGTCTTAATGGTGTAAGTAATAATTCTTACAGTGATGTTTATAAATTTGAATCAACCAATGCAAGCATACATATTAAATATGAGTTTACCGAATAACTACATTTTTTTAAACTTAATGCAAACTATTTAAGAGAATATGTTTGTGACTATTTACATAAATGCAAAAACTTTTAGGTTATCGTAAATATTAGGAAAAGATAGGTAATAAATGTTGCAAAATGTTAATAATTAACTATTATTAGATGTATCAAAATAATAATACATTAATTTTTGCATATAAAGATTATATTTTTAGAATAAATTTATGTTTTTGCAGAATTCACCATATTCTATACCATTAGTTATAATAATATTTTTTTCAATAATAACTGTATGCTATGTAAACCTTCTAGATATTTTCAGAAAAAAACCTCAGGGCACGATAGAGTCATTCATAATAATAGGAAGCATGATATGGATGTTGGGGAATTTGCTGGAATTAGAGGTTGTTGGCTATCAGCTCAAACTTTTATGCAGCAAAGTACAATATATTGGGATTTCAGCGGTATCTATATCATGGCTTGCTTTTTCATTTCAGTATACCAGTACTAGAAAATGGCAGACAAAGCGAAATATTATCCTTCTATGCATTATACCTGTCATTGTTTTAATATTGGTTTTTACCAATGAATTTCATGGCCTGATTATCAAGGAAGCTTCACTGGGCAATTTTATGGGATTTTCGGTATTAGACAAAGTTTTTGGAATGGGGCACTGGGCAGCAATTATATATTTGCTCTTTTCAATATTGATTGGGTCAGTGTTAATAATTCAGATGCTTATTAGCACAAATTATACCTATAAGTGGCAAGCATGGGTTTTTTTATTTGCTTTAACGGTTCCTCTATCGACAATCATGTTATATTTATTAGATATCGAACCTTTTCCGCATCTTGAACTAATGCCTGTTTCAATAGGGCTAGGAGGCATAATAACTGCTATAATTTTGTCCAGATCAAAGATAGGAGAAATTGTTCCCATTGCTTGTGATAATGTTGTAGGAAGCATTAATGATGGAGTTATTGTATTAGATAGCCAGAATAATATATTAGATATAAATTCTTCTTTTCAAAGAATATTTAATAAACACATAAAGGAAATAATCGGAAAGCCATTGGAAAAAGTATTTCCTTATTTAAGCAGCAAGACGGAGGAATTAAGAAGTAGAAATATATCAAGTGGTTGTTTTTACATTTACAGGGAAGATAAAAAAGATATTTACGATATAAATGTTTCTGATATATTTAATTGGCAGGGCATGCATGTTGGTAAAGTGGTTCTGATGCATGATATAACTGAACTGGAAAAAACAAAAGAGGAGATTAAGTATTTATCTTTCTATGATAAACTAACTGGTTTGCACAGCAGGGCTTATTTTGAGGTGGAGCTGAATAGATTAGATACAAGCAGGCAATCACCTATAAGTATTATTGTGGGAGATGTGAATGGGTTAAAATTGGTAAATAATACTTTCGGCTATGCCGAGGGAGACAAACTACTTGTAAAAGTTGCTGAGCTTTTAAAAAAATCATGCAGAAGCGAGGATATTATTGCAAGGTGGGGAGGAGGAGAGTTTATAATTTTGCTTGCAAAAACTTCATACGATGATAGTTATGAGATAGCTAAAAGAATAGAAAAAAATGGCAAAGAAATTGATAATTTAAAAGTACCGATAAGTTTGTCTATTGGTTTTGCGACTAAGGACAGAAGCAGTAAGAGCATTGTCGCAGTAATGAAGGAAGCAGAGGAAAGAATGATTAGGAGGAAGTTGCTTAATGGTAAAAGCATCTATAGTTCTATGATATCTTCGCTAAGAAGAACCCTTTGGGAAAAAAGTTATGAAACCGAGCAACATGGGGAGCGTATTAAAAAGTTATCTTTAAAGTTAGGCAATTCTATCGGTTTACCTGCAAATAAATTGGACGAGTTAGAACTTTTGGCTACATTGCATGATATTGGAAAAGTCGCAATTCCAGATGAAATTTTAACAAAAGAAGGTACTTTGAATGAGGAAGAATGGAAAATTATGAGAAATCATTCTGAAATAGGCTATCACATTGCAAGCGTATCTCCCCAAATATCTCAAGTAGCAAAAGGCATACTTTTTCACCATGAATGGTGGAATGGAAATGGTTATCCACAAGGGTTAAAAAAAGAAAAAATTCCTGTCATCTCGCGCATTATAGCAATTACTGATGCTTATGATGTTATGACAAATCATAGGCCATATAAGAAACCTATGAGTAAAATGGAGGCTATAGAGGAAATTAAAAGAATTGCCGGCATCCAATTCGACCCGGCTTTAGTAGAGAAATTTGTCTCTCTTATAGAAGAAGAGGAAGCAACATAGTAAGTGAAAACTTAAATGGTGTCCCTGGGCAGACTCGAACTGCCGACACCAGGATTAGGAATCCTGTGCTCTATCCACCTGAGCTACAGGGACACAATACATACATGATATTAGCATAATATAGAAATTATGCTAAATCTTAAAATGCCTAAAGAATATTAGCAGAACTAATTTTTACTGTCAAAATTAATCATCTTCAAGTGATAATTTTATAATTTTTTCAACTAGCTCTTCAAAAGATATGCCTGCTTCTTCAGCAGCCATTGGAAGCAGACTGGTATCAGTCATTCCGGGCGAAGTGTTTAGCTCTAAAACGTAAGGTATTTTTTCTTTTTTGTCTAAAATAATGTCAACTCTTGAAAGTTTTGAACATTTTAAAACATCATGAACATGAGCGGCTGTTTCTTTTACTTTCTTTGTTAATGACTGTGGCAGGCGGGCAGGAACAAAGTAGTTGGTTTTACCAGGTGAATACCTTGATTCAAAATCAAAAAAATCTTTCTCCGGGACGATTTCCACAACAGGAAGTATCTGAGGGTTATCTTTCCCAATGATGCTGATAGCAAGTTCGGTCCCATAAATAAATTTTTCTATAATTACTTTTTTACTGTATCCCAGAGCAGAAATTATTGCATCAGGTATGTCTTCCTGTTTTTTTACAATTTTTACACCAAGAGCAGAGCCTTGTGCCGATGGCTTTACCACAAGAGGCAGGCCTAAATTTTCTGTTACAAGGGGTAGAAGCTTAGATGCCCCAAGTTCCATAAATGAGCTTTCATTTAAAAAATAAAATGGCGGGGTTGGGATATTATGGCTTACAAGGATCTGTTTGGAGATTATTTTATCAAAGCTTAAAATATTTGAATAAACACCAGGCCCTGTATATGGAATGTTCAGCAGTTCCAGTATTTCCTGGATAGTCCCATCTTCACCATCTTTCCCATGCAGTGCAATATATGCCAAATCTATTTTTTCTGATGTCAGGTTGTCAACTATAGATTCATCTATGTCTAATTTTGTTACACTATACCCTAATTTTTTTAAGGCGCCATAAACCCTGTGGCCGCTTTTTAATGAAATTTCCCTTTCAAGAGATCTGCCACCCATTAGTACTGCTATATTTTTTTTCATTTTCATCACTCTTTTTCGATTTTAATAATAAATATTCATAAACCGTAATCCTGCAAAATAATTGAATTTCAGCGGTCTTTTTATTTGAAACTTCTATAAAGCTTGATCTTGTCTTTTATTATTTTTGATAAAATTTTTATCCCCTTTTCTATGCTTTCTGTATTTTCTGAACAGAAAGCAAGTCTTGCTTCGTTCCGTCCCCTGTTATCTGCATAAAAACCGCTTCCGGGGACGTATGCTACCTTATTTCTTATTGCATCAGCTAAAATTTCCTTTGTGTCCAGAAACTCTGGAAGCTTTAACCACACAAAAAATCCGCCTTCTGGCCTGGACCAGCTTGCCCCGGGAGGAAAATGATCTTCCAGTGTTTTAATCATGATATCTCTTCTGGCTGAGTAGATTTTAATAAAATCTACGACATTTTCTTTCCAGCATGGATCTGAAAAATACTCATAGGCAATTCTCTGTGAAAAAGAACTGGTACAAAGATCAGCAGACTGAACTGCCAGTGTTAGTTTTTCAAGTATTGGGTGTGGAGCTGCGACCCATCCTATCCTGAATCCTGGAGCAAAAATCTTTGAAAGAGTACTTATATAGACAACATTTTGGTTGCTGCTTTTAATATCGAGTTCTTTTATAGATGGGACCGGCTTTCCTTCAAATCTAAGCATCCCGTAAGGGTTGTCTTCTATAATTAATGTATTATATTTTTTTGCAAGAGACAGCATTTTTTTCCTTCTGCTGAGGCTTAGAGTATATCCTGATGGATTAGAGAAATTTGGCACGACGTATATAAACTTTACCTGGATATTTTTATTTTCTAATTCTTTGAGTTTTTGCTCTAATTCTGAGGTAATAATTCCATTGCTGTCAACAGGGATACTTACAATTTTTGGCTCATAGGATTTAAAAGAATTCAATGCGCCTGTATAACCCGGTGACTCAACAATAATGTGATCGCCGGGATTGATAAAAATTTTTGCCAGCAGGTCAAGAGCTTGCTGTCCGCCTGTGGTTACGACTATATCTTCTTCATTTGCGTCTATATTCTCAAGTTTCATGACTTCTGCAAGCTTTGTCTTTAGAGGATAGTAGCCATCAGAGCTTCCGTACTGGAGGCTTATATCACCATCCATTTTTAATGCCCTTCGGATATATCTCTCCAATTTTTGATAATTTAGAGCTCTAACCTCAGGCAATCCTCCTGCGAAAGAGATAATATCAGGTCTTGCAGACAACGAAAGCAGATCCCTTATTTCTGATGAGAACATCAGGGCTACTCTACTAGCGTATAGATGTTTCCAGTGATCAAGTATGATTTCTTTACTCATGATAATTATTTTACCTTACATGCTTAATCCAGTTTTAATTACTTTGTAGTAATATATATGAAAAGCTTGAAAAATTCAAAAATTAAATAAAGTTTAAAGAATATCCAATGGTGTTATAATTAATGCTAAACAAAATAATAAAAATATTTTTAATTGCAACAAGCCTATGAATATGAATTTTAAATCAGTGAACATAAAGGATATTAGTCTGGAACAATTAGAAAAATTAAATATTAAATGTGTCAACTGCAACTATTGGTTTGATGCTGAAAATACTAATTTCATAGAGGAACTTTGTAAAAACCGGGATGTCTGGAATTTGCTTAAAAGTAAAATATTTGAAAAAAGAAATAAAAATAGCTGCAGGAAAATTTTTTGTTTCAAGCAATCAGGCGGGAGAATCAAAGGTGCCTTTAACGGCAAAGAATGCGCAGGTATTATTTTATCTGGCAAATATTATCTTTTCCCTAAATTAAAATCGTTCAAAGTATACCCTCCTGGCAGCGAAGGCATGTTTTTAGGCTGTTTATATGTAGTACCTGAGTACAGGGACACGGGTGTTGAGAAAAGAATGCTTATGGCACTTGAAAAAGATTTGATAGATGAGGGGATTAAATTTATAGAAACAGTTGGAGAAAGGTTAAGCGATGATACGAGTAAAGATGAATATAGAAAAAGTCACTTAATACCTGTTAAATTTTTAATAAAAAATGGATTTTATATTATAAAGAATGACAGATATTTTCCTCTTCTGAGGTTAGATCTAAAAACTATTGCGGTCGATTTTGCAAAAAGCAAATTATTATCAGTAAGAGATATTTCTTTAAAGAAAAAAATTAGAAGTCCTGCAATGATTAAAAAGGATTAATTATCTTAAAGGTTGGAAGAAATTATTTACATATTTTGGAGACTGTTAGACAATACATTAAAGAACTTCATTAAAGTACAGAAAATATATACCGGTAAATTATCATTATTTCTACTTTATTATGCGGGAAAGGAAAGAGATGGATAAAACATACAGAGATTTATTAGATCATATTAATACCCTGGAGAT
>Ga0114918_10004886_pt1 | contig 11586 bp, 6 predicted proteins | sample LantaG_FD_87015 | JGI IMG/M metagenome (GOLD analysis project Ga0114918, IMG submission 87015) | Deep subsurface microbial communities from Baltic Sea to uncover new lineages of life (NeLLi) - Landsort_02402 metaG | ecosystem: Environmental > Aquatic > Marine > Oceanic > Sediment | place: Baltic... | reverse complement strand
CCGATCCTCCTCGATGGGGGCCGGCAGCGATTTGATCCACCGGGCGGATCACGAGTGCACCGTTTCCGCCCACCGCGAAGGCCCTGGGATTCCCGTCCACCCAGGGCCTTTTTCATGTCCACTGCTTTTCCTGCCGCAATTGCGCACTTGACATTCGTCGAAAAGTACTTATAATATCGAACAGCTTTCAGGGGCAACTACGATGCGGACGGGATCGAGCATCATCATCCTCTGCGCACTCGCTGGCTGTTTCATGCAGCCGGCCGACGATGAATTTGCGCCCATCACCCTCCAACCGGGCTGCGCCGACGGTTTCTACACCGTCTGTCGCGTCCTCGACGGCGACACCATAGTTCTGGACAACGTCGGTTACCTGCGATTCGCGCAGCTCTTGTGTACTCGGGGTTCGTCGATTTGTGCTGACAGTCACTCCGTCTTTCGCTTGTTGGAAGCACGTTACGGTCACTTTGCGGTTTCAGATGCCAAGAAAGCATAGCAGATGACAACGGAAGCAGGGATCAGAGAGGGTCAAATCCTCACAGGGCCGCTGTTCAACGAGCCGATGCGCGTTGAATCCGTCAGCTCAAGCGGGGACGGAATCTGCGTTGCCGGCCTGGTTGGCACGAAATCCGAACGCTTTCGGAAGGTCACCTTGACGTCACGCGACCTCGAATCCCTTCGCATCCTCGATTCCAGATTCACCTACGACGGCGACGGCAACCTGCTCCGGCTGGGCCTTCAGGCGTACTCCCTCGGCATCGCCTACGAATTCGATCCGTACTTCGGCCTTTCCATCTCGCGGGTAGATCCGCTTCCTCACCAGTTGGAGGCCGTTTACGATTACCTCCTCAAGCTCGCCCGCGTGCGTTTTCTTCTCGCTGATGACGCCGGCGCCGGCAAGACCATAATGGCCGGGCTACTGATACGCGAGCTCAAGCTGCGCGGCCTGGCCGAGCGCGTCCTCGTTGTCTGCCCGTCGAATCTCTCGTTTCAGTGGCAGCGCGAGCTTCGCGAGAAGTTCGATGAGAAATTCCTCGTGCTCAAGGGCGGCGACATCCGCGACCAGTTCGGCGTCAATCAATGGCTGGAGCAGAAGAAGATCATCACTTCGCTTGATCTGGCCAAGCGCCTCGAAATCCTGCCTGGCCTCAGGCAGGTTCGCTGGGATATGGTTATCATCGATGAAGCCCACCGGATGTCGTGGACGCCTCCTGCCCGCAAGACGGCCCGCTATGCCCTTGGCGAGCTTCTACGCGATTCCACCGACCATCTGCTGATGCTCACGGCAACGCCGCACAAGGGAGATCCCGTCAATTTCACGCTCTTCTTGCAGCTGCTCGATGCCGATGTCTACGCGGATGTAACATCCATCCGCGAAGCCATGCAGCAACGTCGAGCCCCCTTCTACCTGCGAAGAACGAAGGAGGCGATGGTCTATTTTCCTGAACGAAGGCCGGATGGCTCCTGGGTTGCCGAGAAAATCTTCACCAAACGCATCCCACACACGGTAGACTTCCAGATCGACGGCGCAGAATTCGAGCTATACCGGGAAGTGACTCGCTTCGTCAAGCGACAAAGCACACAGGCGGCTGCCCAAGGCGACAACCCGCGTGCCAGGGCAGTAGGTTTCCTCATGTCGCTCTATCAGCGCAGGTTGGCCTCAAGCACCTATGCCATGCGCCACAGCCTCGAGAATCGTGCGCGCCGCCTCCAGGAAGGTCTTAAGCGCGCACAAGACTTAGTACGACTAGCTCCCCCCGATCTTCCCGACCTCGAGGATCTCGAGGAAATGGAGGAAGGCGAGCGTGATCATATCGAGCAGATCATTGAGGCAATCACGCTGGCAGGCAATGCCGACCAGGTGCGTGAGGAGATCAAAGAGCTGGGCGAATTCGCCCTTCAGGCAAAGGCGGTTGAAGATTCCTCGTCTGAAGCAAAACTCACCAAGCTTAAAGAACTCCTTCAGAAAGAAGGTTTTTTTGATCATCCCGACAAGCGCCTGCTCATCTTCACCGAATTCAGGGACACACTCGATTACCTGGTCGTGAATCTGAAGGAGTGGGGCTTCCGCGTGGCCAGCATCCACGGCGGAATGAAGCCGGGCTCCCGCGATGAGCCGGGAACACGACTCTACTCCGAGCAGCAGTTCCGCGAGGGCGCCATCCAGGTGCTCGTCGCAACAGAGGCCGCTGGTGAAGGCATCAACCTCCAGGTATGCAATATCCTGTTCAACTACGATATCCCCTGGAATCCCAACCGCCTCGAACAGCGCATGGGACGCATCCATCGCTATGGCCAGCGCAAAGATTGCCTCATATTCAACTTCGTCGCCACAAACACCATCGAAGGTCGTGTGCTGCAGCGTCTGCTCGAAAAACTCCAGGAAATCCGCGATGCCCTCGACGACGATGCGGTTTTCAACGTCGTTGGTGAGATACTTCCCTCTGCACAGGTGGAGCGCATCCTGCGCGACTACTACTCCGGAAAGCTCGGCGATGCCGATCTCGAAGAGCGCCTGCTCAGAAACGTCGACGAAGGGCAGTTCCGAGCGATCTGCCAAAACGCGCTCGAAGGGCTGGCCTCAAAGAAGCTGAACCTTGAAATGCTCGTCGAGCGCCGCGCCCTTGCACAGGAACGCCGCGTTGCTCAACCGACCGCGAGGCTGCCGAAAAGCACAACCTCGAATGGGTCACGCCCGGGCACCCTCTGTTTGAAGCCCTCCGCCGACACATGCATATACAAGCTGAGGAAGCCTTCGCCAAGGGAGCATGCTTCCATTCGCTTCAGCACGAGCAGCCGGCGCGGGTCGACTTCTACCGTGCCCGCATCGTCGACGGCCTCGCCAACATAACCCATGAACGGCTGTTTGCGGTGGAGATCGCGGAAAACAAAGAACCCTCCTTGAGGGAAGCCGGAATGCTCGGCAATTTCACGCCTGTGCCATCGCCGCAGGAACTCCCCGCCGTGGCCCTTGCACCTGAGGCATCAGCATGGCTGAACCAGAACGTGCTGCAGCCGTTTCTGGATGAGACACGACGCGAGCGCCTGACGGAAATCGAGCACATCGCCCAGCACGTGGAACTATCGCTGACTGAGCTGCTCCAGCGGACCGACGACGAGATCGGCAAGGCCGCGGCCGACATTGAACGAAACACGCCAGGTGCAGAAGGACGCTTTGCCCAGGCGGAAAACCGCCACGCCGAGCTTCTTGCACGGCGCGACAGGCGCAGGAGAGAACTCGAGCAGGAGCGATCGCTGACGCTCCAGGCCGTCGAGCGCATAGCCAGCGTGATCGTGTTGCCGCACCCCGAACGCGAGGCGCCGGACGTCCGCCGCATGCGCCCCAACCTCGAAACCGAAGCAACCGCCATGCAAGCGGTGATGGAATACGAGAAAGCTCAGGGCCGGCAGGTGTATGACGTGCACGAGAAGAATCTCGGCTACGACATCACCAGCCTCGATGTCAACTCCGGTGAACTGCGCCTGATCGAAGTCAAAGGCCTCGCGGCCTCCAGTGGAACCATCCTGCTTAGTCCCAACGAGCGCCGCGTGGCCGAGGACCGCCGCGACTGCTACTGGCTCTACGTCGTCACCGACTGCGGATCGCAGCCCACACTGCAAGCACCGATCAAAGACCCCGCCCGCTTCCCCTGGCACGAGGTTAACAAGGTCGCGCATTATTGGCTGCAGGTGGATGCTATGACCGGGCCGATGAGTGTGAGGGAGGAAGAGGAGCATGGATATTGCCTACCACCTGGAGAGAATACAGATGGCTAATCCACAGAATGATGCCGCGCTCAAACGGGCAGTCCTCCTAAGCGCCAGAATACGTTTTTCGCCCTCTGGTGCCGTGCTCCGAGAACAGGTGATCCAGCGCATCCTGGAGGAGAATCTGGCAGCCTATGGATCAGATTCTGGGCTTACCGAACTCGAGATCGATCAGCTGATAGGAGTGGCTGGTGCCACACCACTGCTCCGTCCCACAGATGTCACACAAGCTATTCGCCGCCTCGTCAGGGAGAACAGGATTCTCCAAATACGCACGTCAGGAAAGCCTCACTATGCATTGGCCCCACGCGCTAAAACAGAGGTCAATAGTCAGCATATAGAGTCCGAGAGGAAATATGATGCGGTGCTAGACGTCCTGTTCAGCGGCGTAGATGGCGGCCCTTGTGCCTATCGAAAAGCCTTTTTGGATGTCCTATGCCTGATCTTCTCAAGGTTGACACACCTGTATGTGCAGGTCATCACCGGCAGATGCGACAGGAGTGTGTTCTTAGAACATAAACACATAGATGCCAGTATCGGAGATATACTTGCCAGTGTAGACGTTCCCAGTGTAGGCAGCTTCAAGTATGCTGTGAATCGTTTATTTCGTGAAAATGCGCCTGCATTCAATGAGCTTAAATGGAACCTGGCGCAGAACTTCTTCATGATGACTGCCCTTGGACTTGATACCGGTTCATTTCTGCTATCGAGCGAGATGCTCAAGGGAAGCACCCTTTACCTCGATACCAATGTGATGATAGCCGGAGTCACTCCAGAGCATCGCCACTGCGGAGCCTTACGCGAGCTATCGCAGGTGTGCAAAGAGCTGGATGTAACACTAGTTGCCGCACAGATTACAGTGGATGAGCTTCGTTCCACCATAGCACAACAAGGATTACTGCTGCGGAAAGTCTTAGGCAAGATTCCAGATTCGATGGGGCCGAAGGTTCATAACTTCCTCTTAGAGGCTTACCTTGCCTCCAGGAAACAAGACCCTACGCTGCAATTGGACTCGTTTTTGTCTCAATTCGACACACCCTTCCATGCGTTATGTAAATCCCTTGACATAGGACTCGTTGATAGCAGATGGTTCGATGCTTCCCTGCAAGACCCTTCTGTTCAGGACTTGGCACGCAGCCTGGTAATTTCGTATCAGGAGCTCAGAAATCGACCAAAGAGTGAAAACGCTGCTTTGCATGATGCTCGTTTGATAAGATGGGTACAAGCAGAGAACGAAAAGGCCGGTCATAGTTGGATTGTCACTTTGGATACTACCTTGGGATATGCTCTGGCAAATGGAGGGCAAGGGCAAAAGAAGAAGCCTTGTGTTATGACACTTGATGCGTTTCTGCATTGGACAGCGCCGCTGTGTGTGAGAGATGCTGCAGATGAGGACGCCCTTGCGGAGATATATTCAGAAGCACTGAAATATCAGCTCTTGCCCTCTGGGCAATTCCTCACACTAAGGGACTTTCAGATATTTGCAGAATACGACATCGAGACAAAGCAGCTGCCGGATGAAGATGTTGAAGAGATCGTCAGGCAGATTCATAATATGGGTCCTGGTGTGGACCCGAATAAGGCAGAAGATCGGGAAAGAATTTCGCTTGTCATGCAGAGAGTTCTTGCAGACCCTGCCAGGAAATACAATCAGGAAAACCAGCGACTGCGTGACGAACTCGAGCATGGGTCCGCTGAGAAACAGAGCATTCTGGAATCTCTCAGCAAGAATGAAGCAGAAAAGACAAGGCTACACGAGGGGTTGAAGGAGCAACAAGAGATAGTCAAGAAGCAAGCGGAGGACATTCTGGAGGCAAACGGTGAAAGAAAGAGATTGAAGGAGCATTTTGATGCTGCAGAACTTCACATCAGGATGCTTGAAGAGCAGGAACGTCAACGGAAGCTGACCGTTTCGATCCGGCGGAGGATTATCTTCTTCTGTCTTGTGCTTTGCGTAATCATGGGTGGAGCCATATATACTGCTGACAGTTATACTACAGGTCAGACAACTTTGGACCGGATAAGTAGCTTGTCATGGTTGTATGTTGCTATAATGACCGCATCCGTTCCCGTCTTCTACGCCTTTCTGGGGAAGGATCGATTGAAGCACCTTATGTGGTGGAAGAGGTAGTATGATCCCCAAATCCTGCAAACGCCTGGCCGAGGTTGATTTTCCCATCGCCGTGGTGTCGAAGCATTCGGCGCGGGAGAAGTCGATCCGGCATGGCCATCCGAGCACGCTGCACCTGTGGTGGGCGCGGCGGCCGCTGGCGGCGTGTCGGGCGATGTTGCTGGGGCTGCTGCTTCCCGATCCCTGCGACCCGCATTGCCCGAAAGACTTCAAGCAGAATGCCCGCAAGACGCTCACACCCATACTGGGAGTCCGTGCCGGAGATGCGGGGCTGCGCAAAGGCCTGCTCGACTTCATCGGCGAGTTTGCGAATTGGGATAACGCAAATGACCGCAACTATGTGGATGCTGCGCGGGAACTGGTGAAGGCGGCCCATCCTGAAGAGACGCCTCTCGTGGTCGATCCTTTCGCCGGCGGCGGGTCGATCCCGCTGGAGGCGCTGCGCCTGGGATGCGAGGCATTCGCGAGCGACCTGAACCCCGTAGCCTGCCTCATCCTCAAGGTGATGCTCGAAGATATCCCCCGACACGGCCCGAAGCTTGCTGAAGAGCTGAGGCGCGTCGGCAAGGAGATCAAGGAACAGGCCGAGAAGGAGCTGGCTGAGTTCTATCCTGAAGACGATGACGGTGCAAGGCCGATCGCATATCTCTGGGCGCGAACCGTCCGATGCGAATCTCCCAACTGCGGAGCGGAGATTCCGCTGATGCGCTCCTTCTGGCTATGCAAGAAGCCCAAGCGCAAGCGGGCGCTGCGGTACAGCGTCGTTCGGCCCAAGGGCGAGCCGCCCCGCGTGGAGTTCGAAGTCTTCGAGCCGAAGTCCGACAAGGAAGTGCCGGAGGGAACGGTGTCGCGTGCTCGGGCAACCTGTGTCTGCTGTGGGTCTGTCCTCACTCCGGATCGGGTTCGCGCGCAGCTTGCCGCCCAGCGAGGCGGGGCGGATGCGATCTTTGACGGCAAGGGCAACCGCATCGGCGGAGCCAGAATGACGGCTGTCGTGACCCTCAAGCCCGGCGAACGGGGCCGGCATTATCGGCTGCCGAACCAGGCTGACTACAAGGCCGTCTGGAAGGCACAGAAGCACCTGCAGAAGATTCTCGACGAGTGGGAACAAGGTGGCAAGCAGGGGCTGTGCCCGGTGCCGGATGAGCCTACTCCCACGGGGGGCGGTTCAGGAGCGGGGCGGGCGTTCAGTGTGCAGAAGTATGGAATGATGCAGTGGGCGGACCTGTTCACGGCAAGGCAGAAGGTGGCGCTGGGCGAACTTGTTCGAGTAAGACCAGAAGCTACTCTTCTCTCTGAACCATATGCACTAGTTATTGGGAGATTAGCGGACGGCAGTTCTTCCCTCACTCGCTGGCAGACAGGTGCTGAGAAGATCAGCAATAACTATTCAAGGCAGGCCCTTCCAATCGTCTGGGATTTCACTGAACCCAATCTCTTCGGTGAGGCCACACGAAGCCTATCAAGTATGTTTGAATGGGTTGCTGAGTACGCTCAGAAACAATATACTGCTTCTTTATCGGGACAGGTACAACAAGCCGACGCCTGCGATTGTGGGCTTCCGAGCGAATCTGTCGCAGTATGGTTCACTGATCCCCCGTATTATGATGCCATTCCGTACTCTGATCTCTCGGACTTTTTTTACGTCTGGCTGAAACGAACAATTCCGAACCATCAGCTGCTTCGCGATCCTTTTGACCCGGGAAATCCGCTCGTGCCGAAAGAGCGAGAGGCAGTTCAAGATGAGACGAAGGTGTTTAACGGGCGTTCCAAGGATAGAGCATTTTTCGAGGAACGGATGGAGAAAGCCTTTGCCGAAGGCCGGCGTATCCTCAAAGAAGATGCTGTTGGTAGTGTGGTCTTCGCACACAAGACGACTGAGGGATGGGAGGCGCTGCTTTCGGGCATGATTCGCGGCGGATGGACGATCACGGGTTCCTGGCCGATTGCCACAGAGATGGCGTCGCGCCTTCGCGCAATGGAGTCGGCTGCCCTGGCCACCAGCGTGCACCTGGTCTGCCGCCCTCGCCCGGAGGATGCCCCAGTTGGGGATTGGGCCGATGTGTTGAGGGAGTTGCCGAAGAAGGTGGGGGACTGGATGGAGCGCTTGCAGGCGGAGCACGTGCGCGGTGCGGACCTCGTGTTTGCGTGCATCGGCCCCGCGCTGGAGATATTCAGCAAGTATTCAAAGGTAGAAACTCCCGAAGGACGCGAGGTGCCGCTGGCCGAGTTCCTGCTCAAGGTCTGGGAGGTTGTTGGGCGTATGGCCCTGGAGCAGGTTCTTGGCACTGCCGAAGCCAAGGCACGCAACGGTGCAGCCGGTGCTCTCGAGGAAGACGCCCGCCTTACTGCTCTATTCCTCTGGACGCTTCAATCCACCAACGGCGAGGTAGGACAGGCTTCAAGCCTGTCAGATGGGGAGGAGGCAGACGAAGAGAATATCGAGGGTGAGGAGACAGGCAAGATGCCTGTCCCACAGGGCAAGGCCAGGGGCTTCAGCCTCGCCTTCGATGTTGCCCGGCGCTTCGCCCAGCCGCTGGGGATCGATCTCCCGAGGTGGGAGGGCCGGATAATCAAGACAGAGAAGGGGGTGGTCCGCCTGCTGCCGGTGTCGGAGCGTGCGAAACAGCTTTTCGGCAGCGAGGGAACGAAAACGGTAGCTGAACGTTTTGAGAAGGACTCGCGGGATGTGGAGCGATTCCTTTTCGCCGAGATGGAAGAAGAGCCAGCTCCGAAGGTTCGCGGGCGCGGCAAGCGCTCGAAAACGACAGTCGATCCTTCCGCGCTCAACCGCGAAGGCCGGGGCGAGGCGACGACCCTCGACCGCGTTCACGCCGCGATGCTGCTGCAGTCCAGCGGCCAGGCCAACGCCCTGCGAGCGCTCATCGAATCCGAACAGGACCGCGGCCCCGATTTTGTCCGCCTGGCGAATGCCCTCTCCGCTCTCTATCCCGCCGGCAGCGAGGAGAAGCGGTTGGTTGATGCAATGCTGCTGGCGGTGAGGAGGTGAGAGACATTGTTCATTGAATCACTCAAGTTGGAGTCCTTCAAGGGCTTCAAGAACTTTACGGTCGAACTGAAACCCTTCACATGCCTCGTTGGACTAAACAGCCGCGGCAAGACCAGCATCCTGCAGGCGATTCAGTTGCTGCATGATCTTGTTCTGCTTACGTTTGGCAATAAGGAGTATCCCAACTACTCTCATCCCAGTTGGTCAGTCCAGTCGCCGAATTCCTCCCGAAAGCTGGGTCTTTCCGACTTCGCTGCCATCTGGCTTTCCAAACGCACGTCTGAAGCATGCAAGATAGAAGCGAATTATACAAATGGCGCACGGGCTTTATTGGAGATCACAGGAAACCATACATACGCACTTGACATACAGAGCGGTGGTATGTCTCTAAAAAAGAACACAGGCAATCCTCTGTATCAAGAGCTGATCAAGGAAATATACGCACTTCGTCCGGTCTATGTACCTCCTGTGGGGATGATCTCTCCTGACGAGGAGATGTTGTATTACCCCGCAATGAGTGATAAGGTTGATGCGGGAAGGCATTCAGAATGTTGGAGATCCAGCTTGTATTGGTTATACAATGATGGACAGAAGGAACGTTTTGATGAGATCGTCTCACTGGTTCAACAGTATCTGCCGGATGCTCGTATTTGCCCACCACGTCTGACACACGAGCATCGCCCAAAGGTGCAGGTGGAGTTTGAAGAAGAAGATGTCCTTTTTGATATTGGAATCAGCGGTGGCGGGATGCGTTCCCTCCTCAACATAGCTACCATACTCCGCTATTCTATAACCAACTGCATCTTATGTGATGAGCCAGATTCTCATCTTCATCCTTCATTGCAGAGAGCGATATGCCGGATGCTGAGAGATCACTGCGACATGATGAGCAGACAGGTCATCGTTGCCAGCCACGCCCCTGATTTCATAGCAGAAGTGCCGGCGGAGGCCCTGCTATGGATAGATCGCAGGAGGCAATGCGGGGAACAATGCAGCAATATCGGAAAAGTGCTGATCGATCTCGGAGCGGTTTCCAGTACTGACGCAATACGATGCTATAATGCAGACAAGCTACTTTTCGTGGAGGGGGATGTTGATCAGACAGTGCTGTCTGAGCTTTTTGAGAAGTCGGGGCATAGAAATCCATTCACCGATGAGCACGTGCTCACGGCGAGGCTTCCCAACGGAAAGGGCGACAAGAAGTATTTATCCGTTCTTCATAGGTTTCTACGCGAGGCCCTGAGCCTAGACGTCAAGATAGGATGCATAACTGACAATGACTATGAGCTTGAACAGGCGGATGAGACAACACGTGATGGCGCAGTGTTGATATGTAGCCTGCCATTCAAGGAGGTAGAGAACCTTCTTCTTGACCCGAATGCGATTTCTGTCGCCCTGAAGGCAACGGCTGAAAAGAGGAAGAATTCCACAGGTCAGGAAATCATCGGCTTGCCGGGTGTCGAGGATATCAGGAAACGTCTGGATGAGATCGTGTCTGAGCGAGAGATCGAAGAAAAGGTTCGTTGCCAGTTGCTTCCTCGCTATCGAAATGGCCTGGAGAGGCACCTGGATGATGCGACGAAAGAGCAGAGGGCTGATAGGTGGTTCGACGAGCAATGGAAGGACCCCGAATGGCGCCTGAGAAATGTTCCTGGCAAGGATGTCTTTCGGAGCGTGAGGAGATGGTGCCAAAGCAGCTTCGGGATAACTGTTGGGCCGCTTGACGTTGTGCAGACTATAGTAGAATGCCCTGGAAGCATCGTGGAGCTAGCCGAGAAGATGGAGAGCCATCTTTACGGCATAACATGAGGTGTAGTAGATGGACCCATGGTACAAGATAGCAACGCCCCGCAAAGAGGTACGTGAAGGCCGCTCCTTCAATCCAGACGAGTTCGCGATCGCCCTGGAGCAGGTGGTAGCGGGCACCGCACCGGAAGACTACAGGAAGCCTGAGAAGTTTTTCGACAGGACGTGCTACACGAAAGCTCTTCGTGATAACACCAGTCTGGTGCTGCGGCGTTTGGCTGGGGAAACCACCAATACCGCCCCGGTGCAGACGCTCGTTACGCAGATGGGCGGCGGTAAGACACACATGCTCACGGCCCTCTGGCACTTGGTGAAGAACGGCCCCAAGGCGTCGACATATCGCGGTGTGAGCAACCTTCTACGTGAGGCGAGGCTGGCCGAGGTGCCCAAGGCGAAGGTGGCGGTGTTCGTTGGAAATGCGTATGATCCGCAGGAGGGCCGGGAAACCCCATGGATCGATATGGCGTATCAGCTCGCCGGCAAAGAGGGGGTGAAGGTTCTCGGCTCTGCCGCAAAGGACGCGCCCCCAGGCACGGAGACGCTCAATCGCCTGATCGACTTGGCGGGGGGCCCCGTGCTCCTGCTTTTCGACGAATTGCTGAACTTCTTCAATCGCCACAAGTCCTTCGCCGATCCGATGCACGCCTTCCTGCACAACATCGTGCGAGGGTTCCTTGGCACAAGCAACCGGGCAGCCGTGTTCAGCTTGCCGCGGAGCGAAGTGGAAATGACGCCCTACGACCAGGACTGGCAGGATAAGATCGTAAAGGTTGTGGGTGCGGTGGCGAAGCCGCTGCTTGTGACCGATGAGGCTGAAATCAGCGAAGTCATACGGCAGCGTCTTTTCGAGGATCTGGGTTCAGAGCGCGTG
>Ga0114918_10004885_pt1 | contig 11586 bp, 2 predicted proteins | sample LantaG_FD_87015 | JGI IMG/M metagenome (GOLD analysis project Ga0114918, IMG submission 87015) | Deep subsurface microbial communities from Baltic Sea to uncover new lineages of life (NeLLi) - Landsort_02402 metaG | ecosystem: Environmental > Aquatic > Marine > Oceanic > Sediment | place: Baltic... | reverse complement strand
GCTTCGGCTCAGGTACTCGATTGGGTCGAGTTGTGGATGCAGAACAGCTGGACACTCATCAACACACCCGCTGCATCTCGCCTGAATCTTTCAAACGCGACGTTTGACGATAGTTGGAACAAACAATTCCTGGCGTTTGAGCAACTTAATGCATCGGAAATAGTAATAGCCGGCATGGAGAGTTCCAACCCCCTGCCCACATTGATAGATATTTCCGCGGGTTGTCCGATCCACCCGATGGATCCGGAATCAGGAACACACTGGAAACTGTGCACGGATGAAGGACTGCTCCAGCAAAACGGTTTACCAGGTTACAGCAGTTCTTTGCATCGCTATTTATATGTTCCGGCATCAAATTCTGCAACGAAGTTCGTGCCGGTTACACCGGGAGCGCCGACGAACGAATCCACAAAACCACTGTCCGAGATATACGCTGACGATGGTCATACTATCCCATTCAATATCGCAGCCGGGCTCATGCTGATCAAGAAACATGACCCTATCGACCTGGAAACCTACATTCATATACTGAGTGGCATCTCATGGGACGGCTTAAAACACGGACGATCCATACTTGACTTCGGCGAGCAGATTAATGCGTTGAGAAAAGACGAAATAACTCTGACGAACGATGGCCGGCTTTTTCTGGAAACCTGCGGTCGACATGGCCGGCTGATTGAAACACTGCACCTGAAACTTCGATTAATGGCCGATATTATCTCGTCAGTACATACAATGGTGCGCAATCTTCAACGTCCCCTTCTCAATATCGGTCCCGAAAGCTGGCAGATCAAACTCGGTGAAGCGGGACGGGGCTTACCTTTTCTATGGACAGCCAAGGCCGTCCTCAGCAATCCGGGGGAGGCGATTCAATTAACAATAAAAGACACCAATTTACAGTACTATTTACCATCGCCTGTTGCCGGCACGTCTATTTACCGGCCTCTTGTCTCATCTGTCCCAACTAAAGGGCGAGCATCGCTCCGCATTCGCAGCGTCTTGTCCGAAGCGAACGATACAACAGTAGTCGAGGGCACGTTTAGCACCCAGGAACGCATCGAGATAGCAAGTAACGATATTGTCTGGTTAAGGATTAATCTTGCCTGCGGCGATGTCGATCTTTACGCTCATATCGAATCAGATTCGGCTATGGCCTCAGGTGAATGGCGCTTTAGAACAGTAGCTCAGAATTTGAAGCATATGGAAGACCTGAAAGCCGCAGAAGGCGTACCAATGCCGGAAGTACAGTTTGAGATTATACCACTTTTGAGTAGCCCCTGTGACTTATACTCTTTGGCGGTTTTAGCGATAAGGATTTTTCTGGTCGATAATACAAACAGCCTGCCTGTGGTCCTCGATGAAACATTGAGCTTAATGCGTCAAATAGAAGCTGACTTCGATGAAAAAGTCAGTATAGAAGAGCATATAATTGATCTGTTCAGCAAAGATAACCGATGGCTCGAATCGCTGGGTCCCCAACACCTGACATTTGATGAGATTGCTTCTGATGAGATTTTCGGGATAATTCCCTCGGAAATTTGGTGGGCAGTATTGAAAATAATCATGAAGATGCTTCCCGGCCTGGGCCCGGACAGCGAATGTAGAGATTATGGTGATGCACAACCGGGCGGTCTTCACAAAGTATTCGAACGAACGATGGACGATATTGACAACCTGATATTGAGAACGCGCAGCCTTATTGTCTCGGACCGGCAGTCCAATCAGGAAATAGCTGCGGTTATTCAAAAATTTCTTTCATAAAATAAAGGTCTTGCGAAAATAAAAAGAGTATCGAAAAACTACTGTGAGAATTTTATAGGAGTTGACAATGAAAACCATCCGATTTAGATACTGTGCATTAGGATTGCTTTTGTTTGGACTGTTAACAGGAGGATGCAGTTCGATGAGAGGCTCACGCCCTGTCAACGTGACAGCAAGCGATCCTATTTGCAAAAAATCAGTAGAGGTCCATTTGGTAGGAATTAACAGTTCCGAGAAAGACTTGTGGGAAACAATGTCAATGACCGATTACTGGACGCCGGGAAATCAACTCCGAAAAAGCGCTAAAGAGTACACCAGCGTGATTCAATTTGGACAAGGCCCGTGTATGGTAACTCTCGGCAAAAAAGATCCCATCCGGCGTATATGGAAAAACAGGAAAATAGAATACATGTTTGTTCTGGCGGACCTGCCGGGAGTATTTACCGATAGTGCCGGTAACGCTGATGCAAGGCGGATGCTACTGCCTGCCACAAACTCGAAACGCTGGGGGTGGCGTGACAAAAAAATCGACATCAGAATAGAAGAGAGCAACATAGTTTCTTTAACGATACCGGCACCAGACTGAGATTCAATTAAGGTCCGCTTGAGCCATAGATAAGGTAGAAAGTGAATGTCAAGTTTTGGCTGCTTTGAGAGTGTTCGTGAACTTCATCGGACAGGCTTTGCCGTAGTCTATAGTGGGCGGGAAGCGGCCGGTAATGAAGATAAGTTTGCAATCAAGACATTTCAACCCTCCTCTTTGATGTTGGGAGAGGAGCAGGCAAAGACAGAATCACGTCGATTCCTCAACAGCGCCCGCATTCAGAAGAAAGTGGCCGACAGCGGTGCAAAGCACTGGGCGCCTGTTTATGACTGCGGCTCAAATCTTGAAGGCACATTTTACGCAACCGACAAATATGACCGTTCGCTCCAACAGTTAATTGACGGCAGGATTAAAGTTTCCGCCCAGATTCTTCACACAATTATCGAGTCCATCGTAAAGGGACTGATAGAGTTAAAAGAAGAATGTGGGCGACCACACGGGAATCTCAAAGCCACTAATGTTCTGATTGTCGGCACAGGAGATATCTCGCAGACAAAAATAGTGTTGTCCGATCCTTTATCAGATGAACAGATTGACGGCAAAGTACACTGGGACAGCGATCTGCGAGCCATAGCGGAATTAATTTACGAGCTTACAACACACCGATCAACTCCTACCGTGGGTGGATGGCAAGTACCCGACTCAGAGAAATGGACCGCGCTGGAAAAACAGGCAAAGATCTGGAGAAATCTGTGCAACCTGTTGCTGAATGCCGGCGTCAAACCCGGGACTGTGGCCATTGAGGCTGTCTTTAAGGAGTTGGAAGAGATACAAAAGGCAAAACCGAGCCTGTCATACCGTTGGTTTATTGCGGCAGGGCTTGGCTTTATTGTTTGCGCCGTTGTTTTATTTATGATTTTTCGACGGCCACCCCCGCCGGAAAAGACAGAATGGGAGAGCTTATGCAACCAGTACCAAACATGGATCGACGGATTTCGTAGAGAATTGGCTGATAAACAGGTTGACTGGAGCCAGGACGAAAAGCTCGCCAGGATACCGGAAAAGGTTGAAATAGCATCATACTCTTATTCAGTAATGCTGGACGAGGGAAAGCTGTATATTCGGGAGATAATAGACCACCCGGAATACGCTGAGCAGCAGAAAACACAAGATGCCCTTAAAACAATTGAAGAGATAAAAAGCTTCTTTGATCCAAACTCTCCTGATTCATGGCCATTACTGTCAGAAATACTTGATTCCGTAGATAAGTTCAAAATACGGGGCTGGCAGGAACCTGCCGCCTATCTCAACGTTTTGCTGGAAAACATAAAGCCCGAACCAGACAAACTGATTGTAGAAAATGTGGATGCAATTCTCCAATTCTCCCGGAAAGGCACTCTACGGAATATTGATTTGTCACTGGAAAAGATTGTGGATTACCAGAGCAAAATTAAGAGTTCGCGTGACCCAATCCTTACCAAACTTGATGATGTTTACGTTACCAACCAGGCTTCGGGTGCAAAAGATGTCAATGAACTTGACGATAAGCTTACTAAAATAGTGGAGTTAAACAGTAAAATCACACAATTTATCGAAGGTGACTGGCAAACAGAGATTGACCAGGAAACTTTTCTTATTGAACACGGCGAAGATACTCCTCCAGAGACCCTGACAGACGCGATTTTCACTAAGAGGCTTGAAGTATTTGAAACGTATCGGTATATACGCCCCGATCCACGTGAAAACCTCTTCACCATAATTAACAGTATAAAGGATTTTATTCCCCTTGCTCTTATCTCAAATCCGGCAGAAGCGAATCCATGCAAAGAGGACTTCGATAAATTGCAGCCCGATATAGAGGCCGTCCGAAAGATTAAAGCAATAGAGAAAAACCGGTCCGACATCACCGAAGCTCTCGACAGTTACATGCCAAAACTTAAGGAGCTTGAGGGCCGGGTCATGGCCGCAACTGAAACTGCGAACAAATACCAGATGCGTCTCAAGCAAGTTGTTGCCATTGCGAAATTAGACGAGATCAACAGCAAATGGGTAATGCTGCGCAATGACCTGTTTGACAAATACCCCGAAAATGAGTTACTGCAGGATTTGCCGAGATACGCAAAGCTGCGGCAAAAAATAGATGCCACAGAAAAAAGCCTTCTCAAACTGGACGAGGAACTAAAGAGAAAACTGCCTGTTCAAATTGAGATGCCACAAGACGAAATCGGCTGGCACAGCAAGGTTAAACAGGCCTATGAACAGCAAAGGAAGGAAACTATCAGCCGTATTCTCGAAGCACTCCCAATACTGGATGAGGTTCCGGACGTAAACGGGCAGAATTTCACACAATCAAAGCAGACTGAATTCACCGCAATCGAAAAGTCTCGCCGGGACTTAACCGGATCCATCACTGCCCTCGACGCAATAGAAGACAACCTCGACGCCTGCTATCTGCTCGATGAACAACTGCCGCAGAAAGTACAAGAGACAGATAGCATCCGGGCACTGTGGGACAAATGGAAGAACAACGACATTCTGACCAAACCTCCATTCGATAACGCATTCCAAGAGCCGATTGAAAGGATCGCTCGGATCGAGAAGATCGATACGGCCGAGGATAGACAGGAACTAATAGATACGGCAATTGACTCCGCGTCACAACGAGAGGTCATCTACGCTGCATGGATAAGGCTTGGTGCCCTCTCGAACCCGGCATGGCCGGACAAATATGAAGACCTCGGCAAAGATAGGGAAGTCCGGCAAATACTCAGAACAGAATTTGAAGCAATCAGCCGAAAGAACGAGCTTCTCGATAACCTTGCCAACACAGCTATCAAACGCGAGACAGTGCTTATTGATAAGAACGGCTCAGATGATAAAATCCTCGCCGGTTTTAACGAATTCGCCACTGAAGCAATCAGCGGTTACGACCTTAATGAACTCCAAAACCTTGAAGGGCTTTCCATGGCCCTGGCCGACTATGCCTGCGGCACAGATTGGCAAAATGATCAAATCCGCAAAGATATTTTCTTCGAGAGCAGCAATGTCCATAACTCTCAGGAACCTGTTACAGCGCAAACTTTTCGCGACTGGCTCACGGAGGTCCAGGATTATAAGATACTGGAGCAGGATCCGCGAAAGGAGTATTCCTGGGAGGAAAAAATCGCCGAAATCACACAGATTGTCGAAAATGAGATCGGCCGCAAGCTGGATGGTTCTTCAACAGAAACTCCCGAAAAGCCTAAGAAGAACTTTTTGAGTGCGAGACTCAACGATATCTCAAAGCTTATTAATACGGTCGGCAGCACACTGACTGGCTCTTCAAAACAGAATATCGAGAAGCTCGAAAAGGAGTACACCAAGTTTGTCAGCACCACTCAGATTGTGGAGGCCTTGCTCGCCCAGCCTGCTATCGAAAAAAACAAAGACAAAATTGATTCCAATACATGCAAAAATCTCTGGGAATCCTTATTGGCCCATGAAATGGCGGTCAAGTCGATAATCAAACCCGAATACTGCAAGCATCTGGAGCTTTTAGAAGGTAACACCCAGCGTCTCGTTTTCGCCACCAAAATCGGATTGAGTGAGAATTTTGAGCCTGTCAATATCGGCCGACTGCCGGCTGCCGCCGACAATAAGACAATTGTCGATATAGGTTTCGATATTCTCAGACAAGTCAAAGATACAGCCCAAAAAATTCTGTCGCTTTCCGCTCTCAAAGAACTTTTCAATAAAACAGTCCAAATCGCCGACTGGGAGCAGATAAGAAAAGCAGTCAAAGATGGTCAGAAAGAATGGACCGATTTCTTCCAAACGATAGATCTCAATGACGCCAGAAATGTTGGTTGGCCAAAATACATCGTTTCAAAGAAAGATCCCAGTATAATACTCAGATTCATCCCCGCAAGCTCGGCCAATCCTCAGCCCTTTTACATGGCTATTCACGAAATAAGCAATAGTCAATACAGACTGTTCCTCGAAGAATACGGAGCTAAGAGGAGCGGCCTTAAACTTTCGGGCAGGTCGGTATTCTCTGACCAGGCAAACAATGACCTTATTTATTGCACTTTTAATGACAAGCCGCCCACCTCTATACAATTGGATGATTCAACAAATACTTTTACGGTCGCCGAGTCCGATTCCGGTATTCCGGTGACCTGGGTAACCTTCACTGGGGCTCAAATATACTCAAAATGGCTCGGTGGAGAATTACCCACCGCCTCACAACACCAATATGCCTGTCAGGCAGGTACAGGCAGCATATATCCCTGGGGAAATGACTCTTCTGCGATAGCAGACTACGCACATGTAAGAGGTGTTTCGTGGCAAAATGCTGCAAATAACTGGAACCTCAATAAAGACAGCAAAGTGCCCCCGCTGCCAGTCGCGCCGGTTGGAGCGGTCAAGGACTTTCAGGACAAGAATATGCTCAACCAGAATGCCATTGCTTCTACGACTATTACTTATAACTCGGTCTGGCCGGTAAACAGCGCCAAAAAAGCAAATGCATGGAACCTTTACGACATGATCGGCAATGTTTGGGAGTGGTGTCGAAAAGATGCCGATGATCCCCAACCGGTAATCTGCGGCGGATCCTGCCTGTCGCCGCCCGAATACGTGCTTTTAGAGCCTGAGTCTAACTATAGAAAAGACTGCGACGAAAGAGACAACGACGTCGGATTCCGCATTATCGTTCCGGCCAGATAAATCAATCCAACCGGGCTGCTGCTAAAACAGAAAGCGGCCCGGAGATTCAATTCTCCCCGGGCCGCTTGATTGTGCACATATTAAGATTGCCAGTTCAAAAGAGCAATTGGACCTGTTGCAGCTACACTTAAGCTTACAGTCCTTCCTGCAGATGCATTTGAATAACGGCAATCCTTATCTCATCATTTTCCGTTAACCGCGGGACATATCTGCCCATTACAAATTCGACGGACGTTTCAACCGGCCAGCCGATATCAGTACCAAGAATATTGATATACTCTTTCAACGCAGAAATACACTGTCGAGCCAGGTCATAATTCGTCCCATCGCCTTTGTGGTTTTCCAGTACCTGGTCGAATGAATCCATCTGCTCCTCGGAAAGAACGTCAAGTGTCGGGAAGAACTCCGCAACTGTCTTTCGCAATCCGGCAATATGAATACCAGTTACATCTTCAAGAATCGGCATTAATTCCTGAAGTTTTTCCGCCGCCTTGTAAAGTCGAAGGTCCGTGCTTAGGGAGCCCGCATAGGCCTCAGTCATATTCGGCTGCAGGCCAATGCCCAAATCACTCAACAAGTTTTCCAGAGCCTCGGTATCGGGTCCTACAACTTCACCTCGGAACTTCAGTTCCAAAGGCCTGGGTGGTACCAGCGCAACAGGATTACTCAGTGCCAAAACCTCCGCAAGCAACGTTCTAACTCCTCGAAGTACATATGCCCCGGTAAAAGATCCAGATGTTTCATTAAACCAGTTTCTTATAGCCTCAGGATTGTCGGCAAAAGGCAGCCGGTCATTACTTATAACCTCGTTTAGATTATCACTGTTACGTGAAACGACCTCCAGACGTTGGGTTTGTTCGAAAACCGATTCGTTGAATACCCCACCAAACGTCACTTTCTCACCTGCATCAACAACCATAGTACTATTTTCGGGCATTGTAACCTTGGATTCAACAGCCACAAGACCACTCAAATTACCCGAAACCACCCGATTACTTTGAAGGTAGATCGCAACATCAATCGGATCGCCGCCGCCGCTGCTTGTTGAATTATCAAAATTCACACTAATGCGGTCATCATTAGCGATTGTATTATAAGTACCATTAGCAGTCAAAATCGCAGATGAGCCCAATATCAGGTCTTCTGAACTCCTCAGCGAAATGGCAGCTTTTCCATCTCCATAAGGCAGGTCAACACCAGTCCCGGCAGCGCCATCGGAGTAGCCGGTAATAGCAACGTTAAGTGTATCGTTGCTCCCGCCGGTCGTGTATATCTTGCCCATCTCGGAGATCAAAGACACGCCTCCGCCGGTTGTGGTTAAGTTACAATTAATCCCCAGGTCATCCCCAGCATTCAGTTCGATGTTGCCGACGGCTGTAACAGTATCAGCAAAACTGGCAGCGCCCACTACGTCGACTGTTACAAGTCCTCCGGAGTCAATGGTGCCCTGGGCATCTAAGCTGCCAGCCTTAAGATCGATGTCGCCAACGGCTGTTATGGCATCAGCAAAACCGGCAGCACCCACTACGTCAACTGTTACAAGTCCTCCGGAGTCAATGACGCCCTGGGCATCCAGGCTGTCTGCCGCAAGATTAATGTTGCCGACGGCCGTTACAGCATCAGCAAAAACGGCTGCACCCACTACGTCGACTGTTACAAGTCCTCCTGAGTCAATGGTGCCCTGGGCATCCAGGCCGCCAGCCTTAAGATCGATATCGCCGTCGGCCGTTACAGCATCAGCAAAAACGGCTGCATCCACTACGTCGACTGTTACAAGTCCTCCGGAGTCAATAGTGCCCTGGGCATCCAGGCTGCCAGCCTTAAGATCGATGTCGCCAACGGCTGTTACGGCATCAGCAAAACCGGCAGCGCCCACTACGTCAACCGTTACAAGTCCTCCGGAGTCAATGGCGCCCTGGGCATCCAGGCTGCCAGCCTTAAGATCGATATCGCCGGCGGCCGTTACAGCATCAGCAAAAACGGCTGCATCCACTACGTCGACTGTTACAAGTCCTCCGGAGTCAATAGTGCCCTGGGCATCCAAGCTGCCAGCGGCAAGATTAATGTCGCCGCCTGCTGTTACGGCATCGGCAAAACTGGCAGCGCCAACTACGTCGGCTGTTACAGACCCTCCTGAGTCAATGGTGCCCTGGGCATTCAAGCTGCCAGCGGCAAGATTGATGTCGCCGCCGGCTGTTACGGCATCAGCAAAACCGGCAGCACCCACTACGTCGGCTGTTACAGACCCTCCTGAGTCAATGGTGCCCTGGGCATTCAAGCTGCCAGACTTAAGATTGATGTCGCCGCCGGCTGTTACGGCATCAGCAAAACCGGCATCACCATCTACGTCGACCGTTACAAATCCTCCGGAGTTAATGGCGCCCTGGGCAACCAGGCTGCCGCCGCTGCCGGCATCGGTGGATATTTGCACGCCGTTGCTGGCGTTACTGGACACCAGATTTCCAGTCGTTATGTCACCATCGCCTGAAAGAACTACATCTTGCTCAGCCGTGGCGGTGATCGACTTCCAGTTATCAGCAGTCGAGCCCGTCACGCTGGCCGAACCGCCCGTGCTGTCCAAAATTAAATCCGTATCCTCGCCATTGGTTACAGAGAAGTTCGCCATATCAATCGTATCATTCTGAGTCAGACTCAGAGTTTGGTTATCAACACTCATATTAATGGTATCACCAGTGATTTCTCCACCAGTTGCCACCAACGTCAGGTCACCCTCTCCGGTCAAACTCGGCCCTACATTCAAATTGTTGCCGGCACTAAGAGTCGAACCATCCGCCACAGTAGTAGTGCTATTCAATGTAAGGTCTACGGCGGCAGTAACGTTGTGTGCCGCAGTGTTAGTAGCCGTAATCGAAATATTATTCGCATTGAAAGAACTATCGATAGTCACGTTTGCAGCACTATTAATTGTCACATTACCAAGATCATGGACTCCGCCAACCGCAGCATCAAAGTCTATATTACCGGTACCCGCCGTTAATGTCAGATTCTCAGTGAGGTCCGTAGTACCGTTCAATGTATTTTGGAACGTAATATTACCCGCTCCAGCACCAGTATTAAACGCCACAGGACCTGTTAAAGTAACTGCCCTAAGAAAGCTAATATTATCACCAGTCGTGGTAATATTGCCCGCGGTGCTAACAGCGCCGGCACCGTTCTGCGTGAATGCACCACCAAGGCTCATGTCACCAGCCGCAGCTATAGCCAATGTGCCACTGTTAGACACTACTACAGGACCAGATGCAACAATACTGTTATTTACAGCAAAATCAGTACCTCTCAAAGTCGCGGAACCCACACTCACCGTATCGTTAAACGTGGTCGTGCCAGTCGCGGTATTGGTCTGGGTAAGAGCTCCGGTAATACCTACCTTGTCAAACGTCGCTGCTCCGGAATTCGTAACAGTCAAAGCCGTAAGACCAGTAGCATTTGCGGCACCCGCTGCTCCAAATACATCGCCCAATGCAACCGAACCAGTACCGGCATTAAGGGTCAGACTCTCTTCATTTGGAGTTGCATCTCCGTTGATTGTCCCGCCTGTAGAAACCGATATATCTCCTGCTCCAGCGCCAGTAGAAAGCGTTATATCCGTATCGTTACCCAGCGTAAGATCGCCATCAAACTCTATCGTGTCGCCCGTAGTAGTAATATCTGCCGAGGTGCTCACTGCTCCAGCACCATCCTGAAGGAACGCTCCACCTAAGGTCATTTCACCGGCCGCCGCTATCGTCAGCAAACCAGAATTGGTAATGGATACAGCACCGGCTGTTCCCGTATTGACCGTATAATTGAAGGTAAAGGCATTACCATTAAGATCAAGACCATCTGTCGCTAATGTACCAAGAGTCTGTACCGGACCGTCAAACAGAGTCGTGCCTGTACCTGCCGTCTGTGTAATGCTCTTGGCAGTAAACGCTGCATCAATAGTTACGTCTGCCGCATTGCTAATAGTAACATCTCCAAGATCATGGACCCCGCCAACCGCAGCGTCGAAGTCTATATTCCCAGTACCCGCCGTTAATGCCAGATTCTCAGCAAAGTCCGTCGTGCCGTTCAACGTATTTTGGAACGTAATATTACCCGCTCCAGCACCCGTACTTAATGCTGAGTCGTCCGTAAGAATCGTCGCACCCAAATCTATATCCTGAGCAGTTGTCGCTACTGTTCCAGCTACGTTCGTACCGCTGGGACCTACTGTCGTATCCAGACCGCCGGCGAAGGTAATGCTATCCGTAGCATCATTGCCTAAGGTCACTCCACCGGTATTTACAAAGTCCGTATCCGTTGTTATCGCACCGCCTGCATTGATTGCTACATTGTAGCCCTGTAATGCTGTGTTTAGCGTCCCAGCTGTCAATCCCCCGTTGAATGCCACTGTACCCGCTGTGTCGGTAAGCGTAACGGTTGCAACGTTAACTGTACCTGAGAAGGTCGTGCCACCACTGTCTCTAATCGTTAATGTGCCCACATTATCAACTGAGGTAACCGTTATATCCGCAGCTGCATTTGCACCTGAATCTAAGATAAGGTCAAAACTACCACCCGTTACAGCACCT
>Ga0114918_10004884_pt1 | contig 11587 bp, 4 predicted proteins | sample LantaG_FD_87015 | JGI IMG/M metagenome (GOLD analysis project Ga0114918, IMG submission 87015) | Deep subsurface microbial communities from Baltic Sea to uncover new lineages of life (NeLLi) - Landsort_02402 metaG | ecosystem: Environmental > Aquatic > Marine > Oceanic > Sediment | place: Baltic... | reverse complement strand
TTTTTTATCTATTTTTCCAATGGGGGGGGGGGGGGTCCCCCCCCCCCCCCCCCACCCACGGGTCGTGTAAAGGGGGGGGGGGGAGCGCCGCGCCCGCGCGCCGCCGCCCACCATTTCCCTGTGCCACAACATTCTTTTCGTTTCTACCTCCCCACCATTGGCCGTTCTTTCCGCGAATTGGCCGCTTGGGCGTGTGTGTGTGTGTGTTGGTGTGGGTGTGTTGGTGTGCGTGTTTTGCTTCCGTCCGCGCGTTTTCGACCTGCGGCTGAGCGTGTTTTTTTGGTGTGTGCTCTGATTTGGGGCGTTTCTTCTGTGTGTGCGTGTGCTTGCGGGGGGGGGGCCTGCGCGGACCCCCGACCACTTCACCGTGGGGGGCCAAGGGTGCCAAATATCAAAACAATGCGGAGAGAGTGTGTGAAAAATGGGCGCCACCCGCCCCCCAATAAAACAATTTGACAGACACACACCCTCTTCTCTCCTCCGCGCCCGCCCCCTCCCTCCTCCTTCCTTCCACCTCTCACCACCCGTTGACCCCGCGCATGAGCGCGTACCCCAGCGTCACGATCAGGCCGTACGCCGCGACCGAGCAGGGGACGCCGACCGCCAGGAAGTCGGACGCGGTCAGGTAGGTGCGCCCGTCGGGCCCCTCCAGCGAGACGGCCGTCATGTTGGGGAAGCCGCTGACGGGCAGGCCCATGGCCCCGCTGCACATGAGGGCCGCCCCCATGACCAGCAGGAGGGCGTGCGGCTCCGGCAGCATGTGGCGGCCGATGCGCTCGACGACCGGCAGGATGACCATGGCGCCGACGGTGTGGGAGATGAAGGTCGTGGCCAGCAGGACCAGCCCGCAAAAGAGGGCGTGCACCTGCCAGACGGTCAGCCCAGCCGCCGCGTCCGCCGCGGCGGCCGCCACGCTCTTGAGCAGCCCGGACGAGTCGACGGCCGCGCCCAGGGCCAGCCCCCCCATGGCCAGCATGACCACGTTCCACAGCATGGAGTTGAAGTCGTCCTTTGTGAGCACGCCCGTCCCAAAGAACGCGATGAGGGGCAGCAGGGCGACGACGCCCATCTCGCCGACCAGGGGCGCCAGCGCGCCGTTGGCGCACCACAGGCACACCGTCCCCGCCGACACCGCCACCACGTACAGCTGCGTCCCCGTCACCCGGTCCTTGGTGGGCGGCAGCTGGCGGACGGCGGGCAGGCGGTGCAGGTCCCGGTAGAAGACGAGCAGGGCGGCCCAGCAGATGGCCGTGCCGACGGCCACGATGGGGAGGGACACGGAGAACCACTGGAGCCAGGAGGGCGAGTCGCCCGTGGCCGGGTCGGTCATGCGCTCGATGGCGAACACGTTTTGGGGGGAGGCGATGGGCGAGGTCATGCCGCCCAGGTTGGAGGCGAGGGCGACGCCCAGCACCAGGGCGCGCGCCAGGGCCAGGCCGGGCGGGGAGGGCGGCAGCGTGCGCAGGACGGGGGCCAGCAGCGAGTACGTCAGCACGGGCGCCGCCACGTTGGACAGCCACATGGAGGCGAAGGCGGCGACGGCCATGGCGCCCGCCAGCAGGGCCGGCGGGGAGGATCCCGCCCGGGACAGGACGGCGGTCGCCACCCACTTGGCAATGAAGTGCTTGGAGAGCGCGGCCGCGATGGCAAACCCGCCCAGGAGGAGCATGATGACCTGCGACATCATGGCGTGGAAGACCAGTGGCGCCGCGGCGCGAGGGGACAGGCGGACGGCCGGCCCGTCCGGGTCGGACCGGTCCGTCATGACGCGCAGGACGACGGCCAGCCCGGGGACCAGCATGGCCGTCGCGAAGAGGGGCATCGCCTCGGTCGCCCACAGGATGGAGACGAGGGCGACCAGGGCCGCGCAGTTGCGCTGTTCGGGGTGGCCGCCAAAGGCCGACTTGGGGTCGGCCGCCAGGATGGCGCCAAAGGCGGCCAGGGCTGCCGCGATGGAGACGGCGGTGCCGTAGGCCGCCCACAGGCTGCCCAGGGGCGTGACGGAGGCCGGGCGGGGGAGGGCCGACCCGCCACAGCTGATGAGCAGGCCGCCCCCGCCCGCGCCCTCGGGCAGGGCGGCCGCCTCCACGCGCGCCGCCGCGCCGCGCACGGTGCGCCGCTCCGCTCCCGCCATGTCCTGCCAGATGGTGCCCCGCTCCATGACCAGGCGGTCCCGCAGGCGGCCCCGCAGGGAGGCGGCCGCCGCTTCCGGCGACCCGCCCGCGGCCGCAACAGCATAGGCCCGCAGCGTGTCCGCCAGGGCCGCGTCCACGGGCGCGGTCGGCGCGGCGTCAAAGGCGGCCTGGATGGCGGGGCCCGCCCCGTCCGGGACGCCGGGCGTGGCGCCGGGCGGCGGCCACCCGGGCACGCCCGCCAGGACCTTGTCATGTTTTTTGAGCGCCTTCCGAAAGCCGGCGCGGTTGAGGTCGTGGAACTCGCGCAGGGCGGTCAGGGCGACAAACAGGTCCTCCAGGTCCAGGCGCAGGGCGGCCAGGGGGCCGGCCACGCCGGGGGCGGCCGCTCCGCGGGCCAAGGCCGTCGCCCGACGCTCGAGGACCTCCAGCTCGGGCGCGGCCCGGGGCAGGGAGGCTGACCGCACGGCGGCCGCGGCCGGGGTGCCGCCGACGCCAGCCAGTAGGGGTGCCCGGGGGTCGCCACCCTCGCCCCCGTCGTCCGAGGCCGGGGACAGCGTGCCCGCGGACAGGGGTGACAGGGCGGTGGCGGCGGCGGCGGCGGCCGCGGCCGCGCCCCCGTCGCCGGCGCCCCGCTCACCCGCGCTGCCCGCCCGCACAAACCCGCGTTGGCCATGCCCCGACCCTCCCAGGCCGCCGACGGAGCGGGGCGTGGTGGGGGCGCCATGGCGGCGGGCCACCGCGTCCGCCGCCACCTCCTCGATCGTTTCCAGCCGGCGCACGGAGGACCGGGCCGCGCCCACCAGGGCGGCCGCCTTCTCCTTGTAAAAATCCAGGACGCGGTGGCGCTCCACCTCCAGGGCGCGCCCAAAGGCGGCGTCCGTGGCCAGGGCCGCGCCCTCTGCTGCGGCCGCGGCGGGCGCATCGCCTGCCGCCCGGGCGGTCGCGGCTTCTGAGGCCTTCTTCTCGGTCTCGTAGATCAGGGACTGTGGCAAAGAGGGGATGAGATGCGAGGAGGATGGAGAGGAGAGGTGGGCCGAGAGGAGAGAGGCCGAGGCGGGCCGGGCGTGCGCCTTCCACCCTGTCCTCTCTCTCTCACCTTGAGCCGGGCATAGTTGATGTAAAAGTCTTTCCACTCCGGCGCCGCGTTGAACTTGAGCTGGTGGTCGAACTTCATGGCGCGTCAGGCAGGGCGTGCGCGTGAGTTGGCGGGGCGCGAAGAGAGAGCGCACTCGAGCGAGCACACGGCGCGACAGAGGCGACTCACGCGCCGATTCCGTTTTCTCGCTCTCGCGCGCGTGAGCACGCCGGTAGTCTCGCGCGGCTCTGCAGGGGGGCGTAGCCTACGAGGCCGTGTCCGTGTTCAGGCCTGGAGTCGTGGGCCTGGCGCGTGGCGGGCCACGCCAGCGCGTGCGGGTTTGTGTGCGAGAGCGAGGGCACCCCGCCGCGAACGCAAATGTGCCTATCTCGACCCCGCGACCTCGATCTCTCCTCTTCCTCTTTGCATGGACGGGACGCGGCGCCCGCTTCTCTCTCTCTCTCTCTCTCTTCCCTCACACACCCACCAGCTGGCCACACAGACACACACACGCACACACACACACACGCACGCACACACGCACACACACACGCACGCACGCCCGCACGCAAACGCGAAACCAATCAACCCACTCTCTCCACTCATTCATCACTCCTCATCCACGACCGGGTCGCGGGGCACAGACCGCACCTGGATCGCGTGCGTGGACGCCTGCCGCCAGATGGGCTGCCGCCCGGACTGGACGATGGCGACCTGCTGCCCGCCCCGCACGTAGCCCCGCGCCTTCAGCTCCGCGATGGCCGCGTCGAACGTCGCGTCCGCGGCGGGGCCAAAGGGCATGCGCAAGGCCGTCACCCCGTTGTACAGGGCCAGCCGGCGCTGGACGGCCTCTGATTCCGTGAACGCATAAATGGGGTAGTCAGGCCGGTAGTGAGAGAGCAGGACCGGCATGTTGCCCTTGCGGCTGAAGACGACCAGGGACGTCCGAATGGTGTTGGCCATCGTCGTCGCGTGGTAGGCGAACATCTCGGACAGGCCCGGCGCGGACAGCCCCCCATCCCCGCCCCGGGTCGGGGGCACGATCCAGTCGATCGCGTCGGCCTCCTCGCTCCCGTACCGGCGCATGCCCGTGTACGCCCGCTGCGCCCGCTCGGTCCGCGTCGCCACCGTGCGCATGACGTCCACGGACTTGAAGGGAAAGGAGCCGTAGGCGGACTCGCCGGACAGCATGATGGCGTCCGTCCCCTCCCGCACGGCGATGGAGATGTCGGACACCTCGGCCCGGGTCGGGGTCGGGTTGAGGATCATGGACTCCAGCATGTTGGTGGCCACGATGACGGGCTTGCCACGCTTGCGGCAGCCCTGGACGATGCGGGACTGCCAGAAGGGCACCTCCTCCACGGGCAGCTCCGCGCCCAGGTCGCCCCGCGCCATCATGGCACCGTCCACCGCGTCCAGAATCTCCTCCAGGTTCTCGACGCTGTCCGCGGACTCGATCTTGGCCAGCACGCCGATCTCCGCGCCCTGGGCCGCCAGAAAGGCCTTCAGCTCGTAAATGACGTCCGCGTTGCGCACAAAGGACAGCGCGTAGTAGTCCACGCCCACGTCGATGCCAAACTTGAGGTCCAACCAGTCCTTGTCCGTGATGGCGGGCAGGTTGGCGGACTTGCCCCGGATGTTGAGGTGGCGCCGCGACTTGAGGATGCCGCCGTCCACGACCTCGCACTCCACGTCCCGCTCCGTCTTCTTCTTGATGAGCAGGGAGTTCATGCCGCCGTCCACCAGGAGCGTGTCACCCACGGACACGTCGTCGATGAAGCCGTCATAGTTGACCGACACCCGGTTGCCGCTCCCGTTGGCCGGGTCGATTGTGAAGGTGATGATCCCACCCGGCTCCATGTCGATGGGCGACACCAGGTCGCCCGACCGGACTTCGGGGCCCTTTGTGTCCAGCATGATGGCCACGCACCCCCGCCCGGACGCGTTGTACTCCTTGACCAGGTCCACCACCGCCTTGTGCGAGGCGTGGTCGCCGTGCGACATGTTGAGGCGGGCGACGTTCATGCCCATGTCCGCCAGGCGGAACAGGGACTCCCGGTCGTCCGAGGTGGGGCCGATGGTGCACACGATCTTAGTCTTGCGGGGCAGGGCGTGCGTGTCGGGGGCCAGGAGGTCGCTAGTGGAGGGAGAAGAGGAGAGGGAGGGGGAGGGGGGATGGATGAGAGGGTCGAGGTCGAGTGGCCAAAGAAATGCGAGGCCGGTTTCATCTCCATCCCCTTACCCGTCCGTCGCCGCCTGGGAGAGCTTGCCCTTCTTTCGGTTCATGGCGCCCTCGTCCAGGGAGACGCCCTGGGCGAAGCCGGTCAGGGCGGAGAGCGAGGACGCGGGGCGGGAGGAGCTGGGGAGGGAGGGAGAGGGGAGGGCGCTGAGAAAATGAGGGCGACGGGCGAGGGAGGGCAGAACAGTGCGCGTGCCCGTCCGGCAAATTGGGCACTTCCTGCCCCACCTCCCGGGCCCCCGATGCGCATGGATGTCGGGCTAGGCAGGACGGGCCGTGTGGGGCCCCCACAGCCGCACACGCTCTCTTCTCTGTTCTCTCTCTTCTCTCGGTGCCAGCTCACCCGTCCGACGGCGCCGCCTGCGCCCGCACGAGCATGCCGCGCTGCTTCCGGGGCCGGGCCGCCCGGGCGGGCGTGGCCGTGGCGCCGGCCGCCCGCAGGGCGGTGGCGTGCATGGAGGGGGGGGGCGAGGGGGGTGTTGAGGTGGGGGCTGAGAAAGAGGAAGGGGGCGCGAAACGAGTATGAGAGCACACTCTGCGAAAACACATTCTAGCCGCGCAATGCGGCCGGCGCGCCCGCCGCGCCCGCTGGGTGTCATCCTTGCCGCAGCCTGGGAGGGCCGCGGCGGCGAGCTCGCCCTGTCCAATAGCGCCGGCGGAGTGAGCTTGAGCGCGACCGACCTCTCCGCCGCGGTCTCAACCTTTGGCACCTCTTTGGCGCTCCGCCTGGGCCCGCCCGCGGCAGGCACACCCCGCCTCATTGGGCTGGCTCTCACCGGCGCGGCCTGGGCCGTCGCCGCCCTGGCCTGCTGGAGCGCGGGGTGTGCGTGGGCGGCCCTGGAGCCGGGCGCGGACGTGGCCGGGCTGGGCCTGGCCGCGGTCGTCGCGCCCGGCCCAGGCTCCGGCCAGGGGCTTGATCTCCCAGCCCCGGCCGGCCTGCCCACCATCCACCTCCCGCCAGGCTTTCCGGGAGCGCCGTGCCAAGGCGATGTGGCCCCCCAGCCACCGCCCTGGTGGTGGCCAGCCCCCCCGCCGGCCGCCTTCTGCTACGCCTTGCCCACCTCCGGCAGCAGCGGCCCCGCCCCGCGCTGGGTGCGCGGAACGTGGGGCGGGGTGGCCGCGCGGGCGGGGTGGGCGGCCGCCGCCCTGGGCGTGGGGCCGGGGGACACTGTGGCCTGCGTCAGTCGCCCCACTGCGGTGGACGCGGTCGCCGCGTCCCTCATCCCCCTCCTGCTGGGCGCGGCCGTGCGGATGGTGGCCGACCCGACGCAGGCGACGGCCGGCCTGGGCCTGGCGGGCGCGACCGTGCTCACCGCCACGCCGTCCGCCTGGACCGGCCTGCTTGCTTCGGGCGCCCTGCCGCCCTCCCTCCGCCTGGCCATCGCGTCGGGCGAGCCCCTGCCAGGCCAGGCAGCCGCGTCCATTGCGGCCGCCCTGCCCGGAAGCGCGGCCTTCCTCAACGTCTACGGCCTCACAGAGGCGGCGGGCGATTCCACCTCGGCCGACGTGCGCGCCTGGCTGCGAGGGGCGGCGGCGGCGGCGGCCTCCTCGCCTGCCTCCTCCTCCTCCTCCGCACCCGTGGGCTGGCCCGTGGCGGGCGCGGTGGTGTGGGTGACGGCGCAGCCGGCCGACCCGGCCCTACCGCCCGCGGCCGACGGGCAGGAAGGGGTGGTTGTGATCGCTGGGCCCGGCGTGGCGGCCGGGTACGCAGGCGGCGAGGGGGGAGGTGGCAGCGCGACCCGGTTTGTGGACTCGCTCGCCGGCCGGGCGGTCATCACGGGCGACCTGGGCCGCCTGGACCCGGCCACAGGCGCCCTTCACCTGTCGGGGCGGGCGGACAGGGTGGTCAAGGGCGCGGGCGGCGGCCGCGTCTGCCTGGACGCGGTCGAAGCGGCCGCCACGACCTCCTGCCCGGGTGTGGCCGCCGCGGCGGCTGTAACCCTGCCGCCCGCGCCGTCCCTGGGCCTGGCGGTTGTGGGCGTGCCTGGCCTGACGGTCGAGGCCGTGCGCGGCTGGGCGGCCGCGTCCCTGCCCCCCGCCGCCCGGCCGGGCCCCGTCGCCATCCTCCCCGCCCTGCCCGTCCTCCCCGGCGGCAAGGTCGACCGGGCGGCCGTGGTGCGGTCCCTCCTCCTCCTCCACAGCAGTAGCAGCAGCAGCAGCAGTGGTGCTGCGCCCGGACTGCCCGCCCCTGGTGAGGCGGCCGTCGCGGCTGTCATGGCCGCCGTCCTAGCGGCCCGCCGCGCAGCGGCCGGCAGCGGCGAGGACGGCGGCGTCGGCCTGCCCCTGGAAGCCAACACAGACTTTGTAGGCCCGGCCGCGGGCGGGGACTCCCTAGACGTGGCGGCGGTGGCGGCGCGGCTGGGCGTGAGCGTGGGGCTCGTGCTGGCGGGGCGGACGCCCCGGGGCGTGGCGCGCCTACTGGCGGGCGGCGCGGCGGCGGCGGGCCAGCCTGCCGCTGGGCCCGCCGCCCTCCCGCCCCTGCTGGCGGGCCCGGCCTGCGCCGCCGGCGGGTGGCGGGCGGCCTGGCGGGTGTCCCTGGCGGGCTGCGTGGACGCGCCGCCGGCGTGTCTGGGAGCAGGTTGCCTGCTGGCCACCTCGCATGCTGGCGACGTGGCGTGCGTGGACGCGGGGGCGGGGGCCGTGGCCTGGCGGGCAGAGCTGGGCGCGCCTGCGGACGAGGGCGCGGCCGCCTGCGGGGGTCTGGTCGCCGTCGCGCTCGCCTCCGGCGGGCTGGCGGTTTTGGACGTCGAGACCGGCGCTCCGGCCGGCTCGCTGCGGTTGAACGGCAGCCCGCGCGGCCCGCCCACCCCCGCTGCCCAGGGCGGCAGCGGCTGGTGGGTGGGCACGCGGGAGGGGGCTGTGGTGCGGGTGAGCGCTGTTGCTCCTGCTCCCGCCATCACGGCCACCCTGGACGCAGGCGCCCGCCTGGCGGGCGCGCCCGTGAGCGGTGGCGGCTTCCTGGCCGGGTGCGCACCCGGCTCTGGCGCGGCCCTGCTGCGGGTGGTGGAGGAGGAGGGGGGCAGCGGGCCGGTCGTCGCGCCCTGGCCGCGTGGCAGCGCCGCCGGGCGGTGGTCGGCCTCTCCTGCCGCCGCCGCGTCTGCGTCGCCCATCATCGTGGGCGGCCTGCTCGTCGTCGTCGCGGACACGGCCGGCTGTGCCGCCGCGTTTTCGGTAGCCACGGGGCGGGAGGCCTGGCGTGTGCCCTCCCTGGGCGGGCCCGTCGCGGACGCCCCGGCCGTGGTGGGGGGCGCGGCATCCTCATCACCCGCCCTCCTCATCTTCCCCGTGCGGGCCGACCCGGGCTTGGTGGCCCTGGACGCCGCCACAGGCCACCGGGTGTGGGCGGTTTCCCTGCCGGGCGATGCGGCCGCGACGGGAGCCGCCTCCACGCCCGCCCTGGCGGCGGGCGGGAGCGTTGTCGTCGCTGCCGCGCCCGACCGCGGGTGTGTGCTGGCCTTCTCGGCGGCAGACGGGTCCCTCCTCGCGGCCGCCCGCCTGCCCGCCGCCGCGTTCGGCGGGCCGACGGCCGTTGCCCTGGACGGTGGGCGCACCCTTATCGCGTGCGGCTGCCGTGACGACGCGGTGTGGGGCTTGGAGCTAGAACGGTAGATTGAAAAAAACGAAGGAAACAATGCCTCTCATGTCCTCAAGTCCCCCCGCCTTTTCTCATCTCTCTTCTTTCTCATTTCCCCCACTTTTTCCACCACGGTCGCTTGGGGGCGACCACCACCGGCACAGGCTCCGCCGTCTTCAGCGCGCGCTGCAGGGCGTCCACGACCTTGGACGGCACACCCACCAGGGCCCGCCCCACCGACCCCGCCGCCTCGGCGACCGCGCCCGCCGCGTCGGCTGCAGCCAGGCGGGCCGCCTCGACCCGGTCAGACAGGGCTGTTAAAGGGTGCGAGGTGACGGTGGGGGCGGTGGGTGCGGGCGCAGGCGGGCGGCGTGCCGAGGTAGAGGCCGTCGCCGCGGCGGCACCCGCCCCCCCGCGATCTTCCGACCACAGCAGGCCCGCGCCCGCGCCCACACCCCGCCCGCCCCGCCGGGCGGCCGCCGCGGCCTGCGCGGCCGCCGCGCTCTGATACGCGCCCGCCGCGGCCGCCGCTTCCGCGGCCTGCTTCTCCAGGTCGTGCGCGGCCTCGGCCGCCGCCACAGCCCGGGCCTCCGCCTCGGCCGCCGCCCGGACCGACCGCGCCTCGTACGCGCCGCTAGCGCCGCGCGCTGCGACGCCGCCCGCGCGTGCCGCGCGCGCGGCCTCGGCCGCCGCCGAGGACGCAGCAGCCGCGTACGCGGCCGCCCGCTCGGCAGCGTCCGACGCGGCGGATGCGGCCCGGGCCGCCATGGACGCCCGGTGGCGCAGGGAGGAGGAGGGGGGCGTGTCGTCCGCTTCGCGCGCCGCGTCCGCGGCCAGGGCGGCCGCGGGCGCGATCAGCGCAGCCGGCGGGGGCGGGACGTCCGGCCAGGGGTTGGACGGTGACGCAGGCTTGGGCGCGCTGCCCTCCTCAGCCGCGGGCGCATCGCCCGCCAGGGCGGCCCTGGACGCCGCCACCGCCTCCTCGCCCCCCGCGTTCCTGCCCTCCTCCCCCCCTCCGCCCCCCCCACTCCCCTCGAGCGTTTCTAGGGGCTGGCCCAGCAGCCGGTCCGCAGCGGCCAGCGCGTCGGGGACCGCGTCCGCCAGGCGGGCGGCCGCAGCGGTGACCTCCGGGTCTTCGTCTTCCTCCAGGATTGCCCGGGCCGCCCGCCGGGCGGCCTCCATCCGGCCCGCGCTGGCCTCGGCGCGGGAGACGCGCTTGGGCAGGGCGGGCAGGGAGGGCGGGCGCCAGCGCGCACGCGGCTCGCCCGCCTCCACCGCCACGGGCGCGGCGCCCGCCGCCGCCGCCCGGTCAGCCTCAGCCACCAGTGATCGGGCCATGCCTCGCCCAAAGATGGCGCCCGCCAGGGCGTGCGTCGCCCAGGCGAGGCCGACGGCGATGCCGACCATCATCACGCAGCCCACCGGGTCGCGCGCGGGGCGGCCGCCGCCCGCGCCCGCGGCCGTCTCCGCGCCCCAGGCTTCCAGGGGGGGCGCGTCCGTGGCCCAGGCCTGGACGGAGGGTTCAGGGAGCGAGGGCGAGGCGCCGACCGCGGCGGCGGTGGCATCATCCGCCCAGCCGGTGGGCGGGGTTGTGGAGGTGGTGGTGGTCGTGGCGGCGTCGCCTGTGAAAGGGATGAGCATTCTTGCGTGAGTGAGCGTTGCCCGTGCACGTGAACCCCGGGCCCACCAAGCACACGAAGTCCTAGGCCCTGCGGCCCCGCCCCGGACCAGCGGTGTGGGAGCCGGCGCGCACCTATGGGTGGCGGGGAGCACACAGAAAGCCGAGCACAGCATTCCTTCTCTCTCGCTGTGCTGGCACTGGGGGGGGACGCCGCTCGCTCGCGCTTCTCCGACACCGCCCCACACCCTCCGCACTCACCAGCCTTCTTCTTGCGCCCCAGCCAAGCGTCAGGGATGATACCGCTCGCCACGACGCGGGTGCGCGGGGGGAGGTGCGGGGTGGAGGGCCGGCAGGCGGCGGGCGCCGGGCGAGCGCCAGCCTGCAATGGCATTTATGCGTTTTCGGAGGAAGAGCTCCTCAGGGAGGAGAATGCGTGCGCGTGCGACTTGCTGGCACAGGGCGACGGGGAAGGGACGGCCCTATGCGTGCGTGTGTCGGAACACGAACACGACGAGCCTCTGTGCTTTGTTTGTTGAGCGCGTGGTGCTTACACAAAACGACGCGACTCTGGCCTCCATCCGTTTTCTCAACCCGCGGTCCTCTCTCGCTCTCTCTCCATTTTACCAGCCCCCAAACACGCACGCCCGCCCGCCCGCCATCCCAACACCCACAAAATCAGGCGCACTCCAGCACACGTCGCACACCCCATTGCACACCAACAGTTTGTTTTGGTTCAAAAAAAAGTACTCCTCTCTCACCCCAACCCTTGTTTTATTGTGGGGGAGCACCTAGCAGGGAAAGACGAGAGCAAAAAAAAAACGACGCTCTCTGTTCTCTTCCTCACTGGGCCTCGCCCGCGACCGCCATGCGCTCCGCGTCCAGCATGCACTTGGATAGGTCGACGCCCTCCAGGACGGCGGACGCCTTGGTCGGGGCGCCGGCG
>Ga0114918_10004881_pt1 | contig 11589 bp, 28 predicted proteins | sample LantaG_FD_87015 | JGI IMG/M metagenome (GOLD analysis project Ga0114918, IMG submission 87015) | Deep subsurface microbial communities from Baltic Sea to uncover new lineages of life (NeLLi) - Landsort_02402 metaG | ecosystem: Environmental > Aquatic > Marine > Oceanic > Sediment | place... | reverse complement strand
TTTGTACGGGACGAGTTCGTGGGGAAGAGTCTATTGTTAAAACATATTTAATTGAGAGTAAAGTACAGCAATTTCCTGAAATATCTGTATCTTCAGATATTTTGGAAGGAGATATGGTCGTGAAACGGATAGTTGGCATAGATGGTATTTTGTTGGATATAACTGCAATTCGTAAGAAAGTTACATTACAAATTGCGAAAAAACATATTCTTGTCCTTGATGCAGAAACGACGGTTCGTATTGGTATTGGGGTGAGACATGTAAAGCGTTTTATTGCACTTGAAGTTGTCCAAGGAACTATTATTGTTGGCGAACAATTATTGCAACCAGAAGATGGTGCTTTCTATGTAGTGGGAATAACCGTCTTACCTAATGCAGGTGCGTTATCATTTATAGACGCAGTTCGTACTGAGGCTACTGCATATACTCAATCTCAATTACCAGGACTAACTAATGAACAAATAACACAACTACGTCATATTAGATTAGATGGTTATAGAGCTATTAATGACAGTGCCATAGGTTCAGGAGTATTACCAATCTATGAACCTCCTTTCGTTTCTGAGCGCCCCATTGGACACACTCTTAGTAGCAGTGGTCTTCCATAATCTAATTCAGTGTTTTTAAAATGATAAGGGATGAATTATGTTCAATACATTTTATTCTCATGAAACTACAGGCCCGTCTAGGATAAATAAAATTCATAGTGAAGAAAGGACTTCACCAGAAAAAACACTTCGTCTTCACCACGACTTTGAAGCAGTAGTGAATAGAGATGTTTGGGATGACCTTAATGACAATATCAGATTCAATAAATTAGAACCAGACATACTTGATAAATCTTTTTTGGAAGAAAGAAAAATTTTCTGCGTTTCAGATTATTTGCCTAAAGAACTTTTATATTTGTTTTATGTAAAATTTGTTTTAAACGGTGAAACATATCAATATGAAGATTACAAAATTTATTGTGATTTTTATAAAGACATTCATGAATGCGTTTGTCGGAAAAGTGATTTTGATAAGAAATTGTTTTCTTTCTTAGCAGAACAATTTGAGAAAGAACTTTTGGATAAATTCCTTGATATATGTGAAGATGAGATGGAAGTTATGGAGGTCGGATAATGTTTGATCGTCATATTCAGATTAAGCGTAGCCCAGATACAGTCACCGTCACTTCTAAGACTATCAATCCTCCATCAGATGCATCATTGTCTATGGTAGGAGAAATGAAGAAAGATAAAGAATCAAAAGTTATTGGAGTTATAGATATTGGAACCTCTGAAAAAACAGGAATTCCAAAAGGAACGATAATTGTTTCACAAGAACAAGAGCATAAATTAGACACTACTCTTACGTTCTGTTTTTCATTTGACGGTTATTATAAAAAGTATCGTAGAAAGAAATATCGTACTGCAAATTTTGCTGGAATGAGCAAACAGGATATTTTTAAAGAGTATGTTCGTGCATTCATGGATGTTTTCTGGGAAGAATCTATAGGTAGAATGGTAAAAGGTTGTTATAAAACCATTAGAAGTGTTTATAAAAAATAAATTTTCATAAGATTTTAGGTGAGGAAACTTATGATCTTTAGTCATGTGGTAGTTGATTCAACAGTAGTTATTACATCGACACTCCTGCAATATAGAAGATCGTTCATAAACAGTTATGATTCAAGAATACATTTAAGGAGATTGAAATGAATGATTACACTGGCAAAGTTACTATTTGGTTTAGAGAAGATGGTGAAGTAGTCACTCAATTTAATTATCAAAAGAAATATGAAGAATTTCTGAGACTTTATGAAGAGATCAAAAATACTGACAATAAACTTGAATTCGCTTATTGTACTAGTTTAGGTATGCATATTTCTAGAATTGCTATTATTCGTGGTCTTGTTCCTTGTACTGATATTGAATATCATTTTCAAAATTATGCAATATTTCCTGACAAGGATGCTAGATTGGATTTTTGGCCTACTGGTTTCTGTGACATTATGGATGATATTTTAGAGGAACTATTATACCCAAATAAAGGAGATGAAAAATGATTACAATAATTGAAAGAGATCGCCTGTCAGGAAATTATGTTGTTGAAACTGATCGTCAAAGTATTGGTGTTGATTCTGTCAATCAGACAGTCAAAATAGTTTCCACCAGTAGCATTGAAAGGAATGAATCTGTTGAATTTTCTAAGGCTCTTGAATTGGCTAATATGATTGCTTTAGGAGAACTTTCTTTAAATAAAAATCCGCATTGGGTGAATTTAGATTGTACTGTATCTGGTATGGCAAAAAATACTAAAGGTTATGTTTTAAAAGACGCTTTCTATTATGATGAGGATGGACTTTTTTGTGTGGAAAGTGATTTTTCTCCTCTTCCTTTAAAACCAGAAAATTGTGAAACTATTATTTTGACCAGAAATTCAGAAGACAAATACCAGGTTAGATATACAGATATCGAATTTGAAGATTTTAAGAGAAAGAAGAATAATAATTTTTCGTGTGTAGTTCAAATTATGTAAAAAACAAACATTGGATAGAGAATCACCACAGTCGTCTGTTATATTTGATGATTGAGAGAAAAGAATATTTATGAACAAAAAAAATCAAAAAACTGATCTTCAACGTGAAGAAGAATATGTCGAATTTCTTAGAAAGAGATTGGCAAGTGATCATTTTCGTCAGAACGAGTCAAAAGAAGAAATAGAGAAGACAAAAAAGAAATACGATAAAGCAAAATTAAAGCTCAAAATGATGAAAGAAGGAAAATGGAAATGAATAACAGTTTTAAAAAAACTCAAAATGATGAAAAAACTCAAAATGATGAAAGAAGGAAAATGGAAAGGAATAACCGTTTTACAAATGATTACTTTTTTGAAGAGATGAAGAAACAAAAAGATCCTTATTACGATGCTGTTCCGTATAAAGTATCAAATAAAGATGTCGCTCTTCATACATGCCCTCATTATAGCGATCCTCGTTTTGCACAGAAGACTTCTCAAACTATTTTTGGAAAAAAAACTGAAGGTTTGAGTTATGACTATTCTGACCGTTTATATCAATGGGATTATGATAAAGCAAATAAAGCATGGGAAGAAGCAAAAAATAGTGGAAAGGTTAAGGATTCTTGTCATTTTTATGAAGTTTTTTTGACTTCTTTCTTCGAAAAGAAAACAATTATTAATCATATTCTTGCTGGAGTTAATCTTTCAAATGGATATCCATATGTAGTATTTGGATATAAATTTGAAAAAGGAGAATAAAAATGACCAACATAGGCATGAATGAACCAAAATATGAAGCTGGAGATAAGGTCAAAGTTGATTGTGGTTTATATACTGGTTGTAGGGGATATATTGTAGGTGTTCGTTTGGGCGAAGGTGATTGGGAATATCAACTGGAAATGGATGATGGCGTTTTTGTATGGAAATGGGAGGATGAATTAAGATGAAAAAAGTTGAGACATACAACGATTATGATATTGTAGATACTGCTGTGGGATATTTTTTAATAATAGAATCTAATTCGTATGATTATGTGCAAAAACCATTTTACTCTATAGAAGAAGCTAAAAAAGGGATCGACAATGAGAGAGAAAACAAAAAAGAGTTTTGATGATATCTCTGATATATTTACTGGAGAAGATGGTGGAGTTTCTTTTATTAAACTCAAACAATTTGTAGAAGAATTTGATAAAAAAGCAGCAAATGGAGATGAAGCGGCAAGACAGATTATTGACATAGTTACAAATTTCTCAAAACTTGTTTTTGTAGCAATTAATACTTATGATGAAGAGGGGTGACAGAGTTGGCTAATTGTCTCCGTTTGGAAAACGGATGGTTGAAGCAAACACTTCGGCACGAGGGTTCGAACCCCTCTCCCTCTGCCATTTGAATTTTTAAAAATGAGGAATGAAAATGACATATCAAGAAATTATGGCAAGCGTTGAGTCTGGAACAATTATTGTAGATAATTATGGTCATAGTACTAATCCTTTGATGGAAAGATTGATGGAAAGATATCATCGAGCCATTGATTACTCAAAAGGTGCTGGTGATGGAACTTGGGCAAGTTGTACTAATAATGTTGACTGGACTACTGAAGAATGGAATATAAAAATGCGCGATCATTTTCAAAGACAATTGGATGCTGAGTATGAAATTGGTGAAGATATGTTCGACATGCCTGAGATATATTGCTTCCATTGCGCTAATACTATGCAATGGGTCTTTGATGGAGATAGAATTTCTTTAAGAAAATACTGGGATGGGGATAAGCACGTTATCACTAAAGGACGATGCATTCTTGAATTCCCAACCCCTATGGTGACAAAGATTACAACTGGTGGGCATCTTGTTTTTACCAATTTTTTCCGTTGTGACGATTCCCCAGAAGGAAAGAAATATATTCCAGAATATGATTTGAACAGCATAAATGGACGTAGAAATATCGCTGAATATAAAGCAAAAACTCATAACATCGCTTATGGTCAAATGAGCAATATGTCTGTAGGTGTTTTTATTAATAATTCAGGTGATTCAATCATTATTGGAAATCCTTACATTGGCGATTATATATTGGAAGCAATGACTGAAGAAGAATATGAGAAAAATAAAGATAGATATGAGGAATTTAGTATTATTGATGGACATAAACTTGTAGGAACCATTTGTCTTGATGTTTGGCGTTGGGAAGCAGGCGATAGAGACTCACTCGGTCCACTCCTGAAAGAACTTGAGAGCAGAGGATATACTGACATAGTAAGAATTGAATGTCAGCCTGGTGAATGGGAAGTTACTCATTATTTTGATATTCAACGCTATGAAGATAGCGAAGACCCAATATATTCACGTTTAGTTCTAAAAAAGTGAGGAAACATGAAAATATTTGTAGTTGAAAAAGAATTTAACATTAGAGGTATAATTGTAGAACCCGGCGAGTATCCGATCAAAGAGGTAGATTGGAAAAATGATGGATTTTACATTCTTTATGACCATAATTTAAAGATATTTTTCGCAAACAATGTCTTTCAGCTTTACGGAAAGGTAAGAATCAAAATATAAAATATTTAAAAAAGGAAAATTAAGATGAGTATAGCAGTAGCAGCGGGAGCATCAGCATCAGTAGCAGTTCTTGACAAAAGAGATAAAGAAATGCAAGCTCCTAAATTTTATATACCTGAACCTGAACAAAAAGAAGGATTTGTTATATGTGATTCATGTAGAAAATGTCAGGTTGCTATAATTGACGGAAACCAAAACGGTTATATTTGTAAAAATTGTAAAAATTCTAATAAAACAGTAGGACAGGAAAAATTATTTTCTATTCGTAGAAAATTTGCAATTAAACAACGACAATTTAAGCTTCAACTAATTGAAAGTGAAAGGGACTGGAATGATATTAAAAGTGAATTTAAACGAAAATGTCTTCCAAACATGACGACTAATAAAGTGGCTGCTATATATTCTTTATGGCTTGAATCTTACATTGAGTCCGGCGGTGAACCAACTCATTGTTATGATTATAACACTCCAAATAATTTTTATGTGGCTACTCATGATTTTCATCTTATTACACTATATGGTTCAGCTTCTGTTTCTGTTGTCGTTTCAAAAGGGATAAAAGTTACATTTGATAATTTGGGACATAATCAAGTATATGAATTCGATGGACTAAAATTACATGGTTTCTCAGTGCCAGTATATAATGACACTGAGTTTTAAAAATGAATTTGGTCAAAATATTGTTTTATTGTTAATGTTTATTTCTATACATTAAAGGAGAATTAAAATGAGTAAAATCTGCGCTTATGAACTTGTAATATGTGAAAATGAACAATATATTACAGAATTTAATGACAGAATAAATGAATTGATTGATGAAGATTATCAGCCACTTGGTGACGCTAAAATAGCCAAATCTAACTATGAATCAACAATTATTCAAGCTATGGTGAAATTTTCTTATGAGGGGTTAGATGAAAAAAGTAATTAGTTGTAGTCGTAGGACTGATATTCCTATGCATTATTATGGATGGTTGCAGAAAGTTCTTTCTAACGGTTCGATTGAACTAAAGAATTACTTCAGCCAAGAAATGTATACAGTTGATCTTTCACCTGATTTGGTGCATAGCATTGTTTTATGGTCTAAAGATTATCGCCTTTTTGTTATAGATCCAGGTTTGCTTGACAACTATAATCTTTATTTTCAGTTTACTATAACTGGTTATCCTCCAAATCTTGAACCTGGCGTTCCTTCCATTTATGAAACATGTGAACAAATGCGTAGAATCGCAGACAGATATTCACCTGAACAGATTAATTGGAGATTTGATCCAATTATTATTTCAAAAGGACTTGAACACTTATTTGATGATGATGTTTTTACACCTAGATATAGAGCTTTTGAAAAAATAGCCAAGGTCGCTCAAAAATGTGGTATTAAAAGGTGTACTATTAGTTTTATAGATTTGTATGGAAAAGTTAAAAAAGTTTTCGAAAGCAGAAATATTACTATTAGTAATTCGTTGAAAAATGATTATAGTGAAAAAATTGTTTTCAGTGGAGATAATGAATTAAATAAAATGTTTGCAGAAGGATTAATACAAATAGCTAATATGTATGGAATTCAATTATATTCATGTTCTCAACCTTTCCTAGAAGATATTGATGGCATTAAGAAATCTAATTGTATTGATGGCACACTCCTGGGAGAATTGTTTGGCGATAAGGCTAGTATTGCAAAAGATGCTTCGCAGAGAAAATCTTGTGGATGTACAAAAAGCACTGATATTGGAAGCTATCAGCAACCATGTCCTAATAAGTGTCTATATTGTTACGCTAATGCACCAACCTTTACATTGGAGAAATAAAAATGAAACAACATGAAGGACTTGAAACTCAATTATTTAGTTGGGATGGATGGGATTTAATAGATACTGGCGATTTTTCTTTCTATGATGTCACTCTTAAAATTAAAATTGGAGATTATGAAGTTGGGACTAAATTTGATGCAGTTGCTTTTATGACTTCTACTTCTAAGCTTGAATTTTATGACAAAAATGGGCAAGTAATGTCAACTCATAAATTGAAAATAACAGTGGAGTAGAAGATGCCAAAACACAAAATTAAAGTTAGACAAGAAATCATTAATATAAAAACTCTTCAAATGGACATTAGTAGTCCAGGAGAAAATTTTCTTATTCTTTCTTATAATTCAGAGACTGATCATGAACTTTCCGCATGTGGATGGCAATATATTGGTCATGCTAAAGATGTAAATAATAATGAAGTACATGTATTTATTAAGGTTGATATATGAAGAGATTATTCATTTTTTGTATATCCATGGTTATGATTATTTTTAATAGATTGTGTAAGTGTGTTCACCATAGAAAATTTTATTGTGCCTGTGGAAATCAGAACTATTTAGGCATATGTCCAGAATGTGGAACAGAAAGTGGAGCAAGAAAAGAATATATACAAGGACTATTATAATGAATGCAAAAGAAATTCTTGTTATGCAAAGATTAGATGAATTGGTAAAAGATCAGCCTATTCCTTTTTTTGATTCATATTTAATTTACAATGGGAGTTATAAGATGATTGCTCCTATTAATGGAGGAGATTGCTATGATCCGATGTTTGAATCATACGGAGATACTTTAGAGAAAGCATTCTACAAATTCATGCTTGATCTAACTGTTGAATGTCATTATCAGTGGCATGAAACTCATGAATGTGGAAAATACATGTCGGCAGAAGAAATTGTTGAGGTACAAGAATGGGCAAAACGTTGGGGAATTGATCTTGATATAGATTTCGATAGTTACAAGGATGAAAAGTGGAATAAAGCAAAAGAAAAACTTCCAGAAACATTTGGATTTTTACTTGAAGTAACAAAATAATTAAAACTATAAAACATTTATTTCCATTTCGGGTTTTCAGTAAATTTATGTGTTGGTTAGAAAAACATGATTACAAATTGACATATTCTTTTTTTTCTGGAAGTAATAATAGTAAGGGTAGGTATGATTCGCTTCATAAAAGAGAGGTTCAATTCACCTGTAAAGTATGTGGAAAGATTAAAAATATAAAAACTATTGGACTGTCTGGCTCTGGATGTTTAGAATATTTTAAATTAACAAAAGATCCATATAAATGTGAATGTTTTATTCATCCATCTGACGATTCAGAATGGGGAATTAAAAAATAATTTGCAAGGGAGAAAGAAATGAATATAAAAGGATGGTATATTCCTGGATATGGTGGAGATGTTCTAATTGCTATTAAAGTTAAATCTGTTGAAGAAGAACCAGGTGGGTTTATTTGGGTAGATGAACCTATTGGACATGGCATCACAATTGACGAACTTTTTACTACAAGAGAAGAAGCAGAAAATGAATTGAGACATAGAATAGAAACGGCTAAAGAATATGATGAAAAAATTATTGCTGTTTCTCTTACTGAATGCAGAGAATCAATGGTAAAATTTATTAAAAGCACTTGGAAAAGAGCAGGAATAAATATTGATTTGGAAAATGACTATAGAGATAAAGAAGAAGATTTAGAGTGGTTTGGACCGCAGCATATTGAAGAAGCATAAAAATGTTGTATTAGTTCGTCACACCACGGAATTCATTAAATTTTTTGTAGATGACAAATGAAATAAAAGGAGAAATAGAAAATGGATCAATATCAACTTCAGCAATGTGTAGCGTCTGAGATTCTTGAAAAGATAGACGCTAAGGAATCTTTTACTGCTTATGATATTACCAAGGCAATTCGTGCTGATAGTACTTCGGTTTATCACTCTGAAGTAAGAGATTATGTCCATGACTTTATGCAGGCTGAAATGGATTCAGGGAGAGAGTATAAGAAGACTCTTGAATGTGTCACTCCAACCGCTCAAGCTTTCGTTTATTCGCCTGATAGTAGTGTTATTGACGACGACGATGATGACGACGATTATCATGACAATGATAGTTTTACAGTAGATAAGAGAGGACGATTGTTGATACCTGCTTATGCTCTTAGACTAGCTGGATTTAGCGATGGAAATATGTGTTGGTGTCATAAGATCTGTGGTAAAAACGAAATAATTATTTCTAAAGCTTCATCTCAACCTAATGCAGACATTCTTGCTGCATATACAGTTGATTGTTATAATAATATTAAAATTTCCCCTTCGATATTATCCACAGGAATTGGAAATGACGCCATCTTTTTCAGAATAAAGGTTGACAACGATAATCAGAGAATTCTCGTTACAGAGGAATAAACTTTAAGGAGAAAAAAATGTCAGAAGAAAGTGGTGGAGGATGTGAATATGTTGGATGTGCCGCTATTATTGTGGCCTTTTTAATCTTTTGGTCTATGTTTTTTGGTCTCCCTATAGGAGATAATCGTTGGAATATTGATATTTTCCCACCTAGAATTTGGGAGATGAATACTGGAGCAGGAAAATGATTATAGGTGTGAAAGAAAGTGATGAAACAGTATTTCTTGACGAAGAAAATGATGATTGTGCTTGTTGTGCTTCTTGTATTTTTATTTTATTTCTAGGATTTTTATTTTCATCTATTTTTTGTCTTAGCTTTCTTTTTATTAATTGGTTATGTAATTGACTGTAAGGAAGAATATTAATGTGTATATTTGACAATGAAACTGTTGATATAATGGTTGGATGTTATTATTGTTTTTTTATATTTTTAACATTTTTTTCAACCATTCTTTTTATTATTGGATTTTTAATTTATTTTCTTATTAATTTATAGTGAGCATAATGAAGACTATGGCAATTTATTTTATTGATTTATGGAGAATGTTCATTTCTCCATTATATTCTGGAATAATCCGCTGTAGATTTAATCCAAGTTGTTCAGAATATGGGCGCGAAGCTTTTGTGAGACATGGATTTTTTAAAGGAACATGGTTGACAATTTGGAGAATTTTGAGATGCAATCCATTTTCAAAATGTGGTTATGATCCTTGTCCAAAATAGGAAAGATAAAATGAAGCTTCAGAACCAATTGTGGGAAAAGATTGATATTGCTATTTTCTTTTTCTTCTATTATTTGTTTTGGGTAATTGATAGAACAATGGTGATGTTGAGAATTTCTAAAGATTTGCCAGATGAAGAGTGGGATTAAGGAGATTGGATAATTGTATTAGTCATCATGATGCCAAATGAATAGGAGAAAAAAATGTTATCTTCTGATGTAAAACTTGCCTGTGAAGCTGTTGTTAATCAAAAATTAAAGGATGCTGAATCTTTCACAGCCTATGATGTAACTCAGGCGCTTCGTGATGATGGACATTGGGCAAAACATACTGATGTCAAGGAAGAAGTCCATTCTCTTATGGATGCTGAAATTAGAACTGGAAGGAAATATAGAAAAGAATCGCAAAAGGTAACTTCAACTGTAAGAGCTTACATGTATATTCCTGAAGTTGGAACAGACAACGAAGATGACGATATTACTAATATTTCTACATTGATTGATAATCTTGAAGATGACGATGATTGATAAAATAGGAGAATAGTGATGAAAAAAATTGCAATGCTATTAGTATTATTTATGATGATATCTACTGGTTGTTTTTCACTTTGGAAAAGAACAACTTTTCTTCCTAAAGGACAGGATGAATATATGCAAGTTCATTTTAATAATAAAGAAACTTATGTTAGAACATTAGTAAAGGTTGAATTTTAAAAATGAGACAAGAATTAGAACAAAAATTAATAAAAGATTTTCCGGATCTTTTTATTGGAAAAGATTTAGACATTAAACAAAATTTAATGTGTTTTGGATGTGAGTGCGATGATGGTTGGTTTCAAATTATTTATGATTTCTGCAAAAAAGCTAATGGTTCAGGTCATATTTTTACTCAAATTAAAGAAAAGTATGGATATTTGTGTCTTTATATGGATTCCTACACTGATGAAATGTTGGAAGCCTATGATGAAGCCACAGAACTTTCATTAAAAACATGTGAATTATGTGGAGATAAAGCCGATCTTTGTCATAAGGGTATATGGTTAAAAACTCTTTGCCAAAAATGCATGATAGAAAATGATTATGAACTTATGGACGTATAATATAAAGAAACAAAAGGAAAAATTAAATGAAATTAGCTATGATTATTGGATTTTTAGTATGGGTATTAATTTGTGGTTCAGTCTGGACTAGCCTAAATGCAGCAGATCAATATCGTGATAGGGGTGCCTCTGCAATTAAAATAGAGTTAGCTACCAAAACTGTTAATGGAGATTCATTGGACTACGCTAATCTTCAGTCCGTTAAAGAAGCAGAATCAAGTTCAAATTTGATTATTGTAGCTGCCAAGTTAATGACCATTGTTATTTTTGTTGGTGGTAGTTGTTTTATTGTTAGACCTATGTTTACGTCTAAAAAAGAAGAAAAAATAATGGAGGGCAATATGAAGTAAAATACTAATTTTGAATTAGATAATTGTATAAAAATTGTTTGAAAATGAAAAGGAGAGTGAAAATGAATAGATTTTTTAGCTTGGGATTGATGACAGTATTTATTGTGTTGTTTTGTGCAGGATGTGGATTTTTCGTAAAAC
>Ga0114918_10004880_pt1 | contig 11589 bp, 11 predicted proteins | sample LantaG_FD_87015 | JGI IMG/M metagenome (GOLD analysis project Ga0114918, IMG submission 87015) | Deep subsurface microbial communities from Baltic Sea to uncover new lineages of life (NeLLi) - Landsort_02402 metaG | ecosystem: Environmental > Aquatic > Marine > Oceanic > Sediment | place... | reverse complement strand
TATCTCTCTCTCTCTCTCTCTCTCTCTCTCTCTCTCTCTCTCTCTCTCTCTCTCTCTCTCTCTCTCTCTCTCTCTCTCTCTCTCTCTCTCTCGCGCGCGCGCGCGCTCATGTCCAGGCCTCGTGCACCTCCTGGATGTCCCTCTCCGCCTCCCAAACCAGCGTCCCGGCCTTGAAGCACCCGCCCAGGCCGATCACAAGAGACCGATCCCCCTTCCGGATCCCCGAGGGCTGCGACTCTGCGAACGCCGTCGCGTAGAGCGTCGACGCCGACGAGAGGTTGCCGAAGCGGGCCCACGTCGCGCGCGAGGCCCGCATCTTGGCGTCGCTGAGGCGCAGAGCCCGCTGCATCGCGTCGAGGACCGCGGGGCCTCCGGCGTGCGGGAAGACCTGGGCGAACGAGCGCTCGAAGTTCGGCTCGTAGGGCTTTTGGAGCCATGACGAGCCCGCGAGCAACGGGGCAAGGCGCGCGAGGGCGCCGGCGGCGGCGCGGGAGGCCGCGACCTTCACGAGCTCCGACGAGGGGAGCGCCCTGGGTCCCAGCCGCTCGAGGTTCAGCCTGACTGCCCGCGCGGCGACCTCGCCCACGTTCTTGCGCAGGAAGACGCCCAGCGAGCCGGAGCGAGGGTCGAAGGCCTGGCCCATGCAGCGGAAGGCGGCGTCGTCGTGGCCGAGGTGCGTCCTCTCCGCCGCGACGAGGCGGTACTTGTTCCTCGTCGCCCCTCTTCCGCCCCCGCCGTCGCCGGTGGTCAGGAGGCAGGCTGCCCCGCCGGCGCGGAAGATGGCGTTGCAGAGAAGCATGGACTTGTCGTTGCCGGTGTACCTGGGGGCGGAAGTTTTTTTTTTTAGTTTTTTTTTAGTTTGTGAGTTTTTCTCTCGTCTCGAGGGGGCCGCGCGGCCGAGGTCGGGGTGCGAGAAAAAAAAAGGGGGGGTAAGAAAGCAACTGACCAGTTATTGGTGATGTTCTCGGTGCAGACGACGACGGCGAACCTGCCCTTCGTCGAGCGAGGCAGGGAGCGCAGGACGCGGGCAGCCAGATCGATGACGACGACGTTCCCGCCGCAGCCGGCTCCGGCCTGATCGATTTTTTGAGAATGTTCGGATTTTTTTTTTCGAGAGAGGTCGAGGTCGGATTTTTCTGGGTGAGCCAGTTTTCCTCCCTTTTTCTTTTTCCCCCCCCCGAGAGCCCAAACCTCTCCCGACAAGAGACGCGCACCAGGCTCGCCGTCAGCACATCCACCCTCATCCCGAACCGGTTGACCACGGACGCCGCGAGCGAGGGCACGGGCGCGAAGCACGAGCAGGTTGTCACGACGACGTCGACGTCTGTGGCGCTCGCGCCCGACTTGAGCAGCAGCTCGTCGACGACGCTGAAGATGATCTCCTCAGACTCGAGGACGGCGTCGTCGTGGTTGGGGGGCGTCGGCTTGACGCGGGCCCGGGGAAGCGGCTGCTGCTGCTGCTGCTGATGCTGCTGCTGCTGCCGCCCCTCTTCTCCTCCGTCCTCGGCGGGACAGGGGCTCGCGCTTCTCATCTTGAGGATGCCCGGGCTGAGAGCGAGCCTCGTCGCCGGGGCAAAGCCGGCCCCCGCCATCACTTTCTCGATGAAGTCGACGGAGGCGGGGTCGGAGAAGAGGCCCGAGAGGCGCATGTGTCGCACTAAATCCTTCGTCGACATCTTCCAACTGTCGGTTTCGGGATTTTTTTTTTGGGGGGGGGGGGGAAGAGAAAAAGAAAGAGGCATCGGAGGGAAAAGAGAAAAGGTCGAGATGAGTTTTGTTTTCCCCCCTTGCGCCTCGCCGCGCCTCGCTCTGCTCGAAAAAAGGGCGGAAACCGCAAAAAAAATCGTCAGATTTTTTTACCTCTCGAGCGGCTTCCAGACCGCCAGGTCCCGCATGTACACGCGCTGCTCCCTCTCGAGCAGGCCGAGCCTCCAGGAAGCCAGGAAGAGGGCGACGAGAGAGGTGAGGGCGACGAGGAGGGAGCGGGAAGAGAGGGGAGGAGGAAGGGAGGAGGAGGGCGAGGACTGGGGCGGCAAGGACGGGGGCGGCGAGGCGGCGGCGGCGAAGAGGGCCCCGAAGAGCGGCGGCGGCGGTGGGAGCCCGGAAGGGTCAAAGTCCCAGGCAGCTGCCGCAAGCGAGCCCGCCGCTGCCGCTGCGGTGACGGCCCAGAGCAGGCGCCTCGCGGCGTCGAGGGGGACTGTTTTTTTGAGAGGGAGGGCGGATTCGTTTTTTTTCGGAAGCAGGGAAAACGAAATGAAAATTCAGTGCCTCGCCGCGGAAATCGAGAGAGAGGGAAAAAATCGAGGCGGTGCGCCTTTCTTCGTCTCTCCTTTCGCTTTTTCGAATTCGAGAGATCCCACAGCAAACGCACCGTCCCACGAGCTGAAGAAGAGTCTCGGCGGCATGACGAAGCACGGAAGAAGAAGAACGGAAGACGCGGAGCGAGCGAGCGAGCGCGTCTGGAAAAAAGCGAAACTTTGCCCCCTCTCGAGAGTTTCGCTTGCAGAAGAGAGAGAGAAATGAAGAAGAAAAAAACTCTTTTTTTGAACTCCCTTCTTTTTTCTCTCCGATATGCCAGTGTTGATATGTTTTTTTGTAACAAATTTTCATTTTTTTTAGAATCCAGGAAACGCGCGTTGCTCATTTTGTTTGTGTATAAAAAGGTGGTTGAAATGGACGAACAACGAGCGAACGAACGAGCAAAACGAACGGACGAGCGCAAAAACGCCAAACAAAAATTAGGTGGTGAAGGCGGGGGGTGAAGAGAAAAGAAACGCTTCTCTCTCTCTCTGGGAAAAAACCAGCTGCAAACTGAAATCTCTCACCCCCCTCCCTCTCTCCTCCAAAGAGGATCGAAAAGGAGAATGCCAAAGCACTCTCCACCTTCCCCCCCGCACCACCACCACGCGCAGCTTGAAGAAAGAGGTATTTCCCAGCGCGCGTGAGTGGAAGAATAGAAGGGAAGGGGGGGAAGAAAAGGGGGGGGGGGAGAAAAAACAGCTTTTTTATTCAGAATAAATAAATTTTGGACCCACCTTTTCTCTTTTCCTCTTTTCTCTCTCCCACCACACTGAATCCCCGCCCCGCCCAAAAGGCCCTTCTCTCTCTCCCTCTTCCATTTTCTCTCTCCTTTGTTCTCTATCTCTCAGCTGAGTAGACGGATTCCTCGTTCTCTCTCTCTCCCTCTCTCCAAATCTCTCTCCGAAAAAGAATGAGTGTCCTCTCCCTCCACGTTCTTCGGACTCCGCCGCCCCCTCTCCTTCCTAGGCAGCGACCGCAGCGTTGTTCCGCCCGCCGCGCCCCCGGCGGCCCCTCTTGTTGGCCTTGGCGTCGACCTTGGTCGTCGCGGCCTTGGCGGCGGGAACGTCGCAGCACCCGGTGCCGGCGCAGGGTTTGACGATCTCGGCCGCCGCCGCGGTCGTCGTCGGGGCCGCCTCGCTGCCCGACGAGGCGCGGCAGTCGTCGCTGCAGTCCTCGTCGTCGTCGCTGCCCATCGGCGCGATCGCCCTGCTCGACACGCTCATCGGCGCGTTGGCCGAGCCGGTCAGCAGGCCGGAGACGCCCGCCGGGAGGGGCTGGGCGCTCCCAAAGTCGAGCCCGAGGCGCATCGCCTCGACGGTGCCCGCGCTGGCGGGGACCCCCGGGCGCGGCACGATGCCTCCCGTCGCCGCCTGGTCCGTCCTCCACCGCTGCGTGTCGGCGAGAGCGTTGGCGGCCACCTGCGGCGGCAGCGGCTTGGGCCCCCCGTCGGCGAGCAGCTGCTTGAGCTGCTTGGGGCCCATGAAGAACTTGGCCCTGACGACGTCGCACAGGCGGAGCATGTAGAACCTTTGGTTTTGTATTTTCGGGGTGTTTTTTACGGGGAGTTTCGGCGGTGTTTTTGTTGCGTGAGATTGAAGAAGAGAGAAAGGGCGTGTCAAGGCGGTCTCGACGGTAGAAGAGTGCAGGAAAACGGCGCACAAGAAGCAGCAGAGAAAAGAAGATGGTTTTTTTTGGATAAACAAAAAAACGCTCGAAACGAAAACAAGAAGGAAAAACAACTCACCCCCAAGAGTCCTTGGGCGGGGCCCACACCATCCTAAAGTCCTCCCTCTCGCTCGCCGGCAGCCGGCCCATGATCTCGTTTGCCACGCGCGAGCAGTAGAACACGTGAAAGTCGAGCTTCTCGTTGTTGTACAGCTTCCAGACCTTCCAGCCCGACGAGATCATGAACGCCAGGTCGGGCCTGCCCTGTCGGCGCAGGACCGAGGCGATGGCGCCAAACTTGAACGAGTTCCAGGCGGTCATCGCCTTGAAGGCCAGAGAGTCGGAGGGCAGCCAGGCGGTCCAGTGGTTGATGGGCTTGTAGGTCTTGCGGAAGCGGCGCGAGGGGGGGTTGGCCATCCAGTAGTCGAAGATGAAGTTTTTGAAGAGGTAGCTATTGAGGGATTTTTTATTTATTTTTTTCGGGAAATGAGGGAGGGTCGAGGGGTTTGGGTGTTGGGAGGGGGGTGAGTGTTATTTTTTCTTCGTTGCCTTTTTTTCGGGTGCCGATCTCGCCCTTTTTTTGTTTCTCTCCGGAGAAGCAAAAAACGAGCGAGCACGGCGCAGATGCAGCAGCGAAGCGGGATGCCGGCAAGGCATCTTCCAAAAAGGAGAAGAGGGAGAAGAAAGAAGCACCACCAGAAAAACTCACCCGTAGCGCTCGCAGTAGGACGTCGACGACGCGGCGTGCACGATCATCGGCTGCGTGCCCGGGCCGCAGGGCGACCCGCCCGCGGCGACGCCCGCCGCGGCCCCCAGCACCGCGGCCGCGACGACGTCGCAGGGCACGAGGTCGAAGATGTTGTCCGGGTCGTGGCACGAGAAGGTGGCCATGCCGGAGGCGAAGGCGAGGATCATCGACGTCGCGCCCGCGGTGTTGCCGAAGTAGCCGGGGGCGGGGCCCTCTGCGTTCGCCCCGACGATCGAGGGCCTCACGATGCATGCGTTCAGCCTCCCCTGCGTGTGCAGCTCGGCGACCAGGTCCTCGGCGAGGTGCTTGGACAGCGTGTATGGGTTGGGGAAGCCCAGCGTCTTGACGATGGCGTCGGCCTTTTTGGCGGCGAGCTTGGGCGAGGCCCCGAGGAGCATGGTCGCCGTCTCTGCGTGCGGGAGGATGGAGCCGTCGGGCATGATCAAGGGGTAGATGGCCTCCTCGATGTGCTTGCCTGTGTGGGAGGAGGAGGGGGAGGAGGGGGAGGAAGATCATTGGGAAAAGAGAGAGAGGGGGGGGGGACAGAGAGAAGAGAAGGGGGAAATGTGAGTTTTTATTTTATTTCTTCTCTCTCGAGTTTTTTTTTTCCTCCAGGGAAAAAAAGTGGAAGAAAGTGAAAACTCAGGAAAACAAAAACTCACCGCGCGGCAGGAAGGAGTTGACGTACGCCGTCGACACGTGCACGTACCCGGCCAGCGCCGTGCACCGCATCGCCAGGTCGACCGCGTGGCGCGTCGCGACGTAGTTCTGCTCCAAGAGAACGTGCACGTGCTCGAAGAACGAGATCGACGCGGCGCAGTGCACGACAAAGCGGGCGCGGGTGCGGACCATGTCGAGGTCGGCGGCGCTGAGCCCGCAGTCGGGGCGGCAGACGTCGCCCTCGACGGCGCGGAGTTTGGCGCGGAGCTCGGGGCGGAGCGGGCTGTTTTTTTTGGTGATGAACAAGAGGGAGGGAGGGAGACAGAGAAAGTGAGTTTGTTTGTTTTTCTTTCGAGGTCGAGGTTGAGAGCGTCGAAGGGGTCGCAAGAAAAAGATGCTGCTCTCTTTCAACCCCTCTTTCTTTCCAAACCCTCGACCAGCTCTCTCTCTCTCTCTCTCTCGCCCCCCTTCGCCCCCTCTCTCTCTCCCCTCCATTTTCTCTCTCGCAATCCCTACCCCCCAAAAAAACACCCTCAAAGAAACACGCATACTCACGCTCGGACCCCGCCGAAGTTGAACACGCCCAGCTCGCCGTCGCCCGCTTTGGCGCCGACCCTGAGCGAGTCGAACAGCGCCGCCTTGTTGAGGAGGTTGTCGATCCGCTGCTCGCCCGACGCGCCCCCCTTGGGGCGCACCAGCATGAAGATGGTGCCGACGTCGGGGACGAGGCGCAGCAGCTGCTCGATCATCACGGAGCCGACGAAGCCCGTGCCGCCCGTCACAAAGATGTCGGCGCCGGAGAAGGCCTGGCGGATCGATGGCTGGAGCATCTCGGCCGGCAGCTGGGCCCTGCCTCCGGGGAGGGCGCAGGGGGGCACCTCGATGGGCTTTCCCGCGGCTTTGTAGGAGCCGTTGTGGGTCGGGGGCATGACGCCTCCCGGGTGGAAGCTGTTTTTGAAGAGAGGGAGAGAGAGAGAGAGAGAGAGAGAGAGAGAGAAAGAAAAGGAGGGGTGAGGTTGAGGGAGAGCGTCGAGCTGATTTTTTTTTTTCGTTTCTTCGCGGCGCGCCGCTGCATCGCTAGCCTTCAAGGCCTCCCTGCAGAGCGCATTGCCTTCTCCTTAAAAGCCGGAGGAGTTCGGACCCTCTTTTTTCTATTCTCTCCATCGAGACGGCTTGCCACTGATCTTGCCTCGGCGTTCAAGGGGAGAAGGAGGCGATAGTCGGGGAAGGTCGAGGCGTGGAAGAGGAGCAGAAAAAAAAGGCGAGAGGCATGCAAGCGTCGAAACAGGGGGAGGAAGAATTCTCTCCGCTCCCTTCAACTTCACTTGCGCCCGCTCCTTCGCTCGCTTCTTTTACCCCGCGCCGATCCCTAGATTGCGTCTCGATACTTACCATCCGGGCTTGGTCATGGTTGCGGCTTGCTTTTCGACGAGGAAAAGGGAGCGGCGAAGCGGGATGCGATGAGCGTTCGCGCGAGGGGTAAGAGCGGCAAAACTCTCGACGTGCGGAGGAAAAGGAGCAGCTAGCTTTTTGGCTGGCAGTCTCTTCCCTTTCTCTTTCTTTTCTCTTCCTGACGGCTGGGAGCGGGTTTTTTCTCTCGAACCGGAGGGAAGAGACGCGCTTGCGAAAGGAGGAAGAGGAAGGGCGGGAAGATGCTTTTCTATCCTCGGGGAATCAGAATCGGCGTAAGGACGAAAAGGAGAAAATAGTGAACAGAGTGCCGCCGACCCCCCAAAGAAAAAGAAAAAAACTCGGCCACCCCTCTTTCGAGACCCCCCCCCTTTTTTCGGACCCCTGCGTTAACCCGTTGCGCCCCCCTGAATCCTTCCGAATCGATGTACCCCTCGAGGCCCTCGCGGCCCGGCATCATTATGGGGGGAGTCGAAGGAAAAGGGGATGGACTCCTCTCACCGGCAGAGTGAGGAAGGGCGGCTCCCTCTCTCTGTCTCCTCGCTGCAACGAGCGAGGCCGTGGGTCAAGTTCTTCACTCTCTTCGCCCCCCTTTTTGCTAGCTCCTCTTTCTTTCTTCCTCTCCACCTCCAAAAAAAAAATGGCTTTCGCCCTCGCCTCCCCCGCGCGCGTCGCCGCGCGCACCTCCGCGGTCGCCGCGCCCCGTCGCGGCTCCGCGGTCGTCGTCCGCGCGTCGGCCTCCGAGCCCGTGGACAGGCGCGCCGTTCTCGGCGCTGGATTGGCCGGTAAGGAACTGAGAGAAAGAAACACCCCCTGGCCTCATCGTCCTTAAGTCGATGGGGTCGAGCTCTTTTTCGAGCGAGCACCGAAATGAGATATGGGTTTCGCCGCTCTTCCGAGTTTGCTTTCGCTCTTCCTCTCCTCTGGGAGTGTGAGGCCGAGCGAGAGCCCTCGAAAGGGGGCGATTGGGGATGGCGATTCGAGCGAGAAAGCGCGAATGCCCGACGCAGAGGAGTGGTGATCGGCGGCGACCAGCGAGGGGGCGACAAGGCGAAGAAAAGAAACAGCGGCCGACCAATCCGGGAAGGCCGCGCCTCTTCTCTCCTTCGCGACGATCCTTTGCTCGCGCCAACAGAGGGCTGCAGATCAAGATCTTGCTCGATGGTCCGATCTGATTGCCCAGAGAAGCGCATCCGAGGTAGAAAGGGCAGATGCTTTCTCTCTCGACACTCCGGCTTCGGACTCTATCTTTTCTTCGATTTTCCTTTCTCAACCTCTCAACCTCGACCCTCTCTTTCCTCTCCCTCTTTCTCTCTCAGCTCTCGTCACCACCTTCGCCGCCGCCTCCGCCAACGCCATCGAGATCGCCTCGCAGGCCTCGACCGGCTCCTCCGTCCGCCGCGGCTCGATGCCCCCCTCTTCGTCGGGGGCCACGTAAGTTCTTTTGGCTCTTTCGTCTTCTCTGCCTCTGCTCGCTCGCTCCCTCTCACTCGCTCTCACCTTTTTTCCTCTCTTTTCCCGCTCACTTTCTTCTCTGCCCTTTTTCTCTCCCCCTCTCTCAAACGCACGACCTGATAGGATGAAAGGCTACAACATGGAGGGCACCAAGAAGCGCGGCCTCTCCCCGGCCGCGAAGCAGAAGGTGAGGAGTTTTTTCCGCTTTTTCTTTTTTTTGTCCTTTTGCCATTTTCTTTTTTTTCAAAAAAGCTCACGTTTTTTGCCTCTTCTTCTCACTTTTCCTCCTACAATATCAACAACTAATTACAGAAACTCGCCAAGGCCAAGGCGGCGATCCTCGCCAACAACCGCTGAAGCAGCGTCGAAATAAGGAGAAGAAAAGAGAAGAAAGAAGAAAAGATGCAAAAGAGAAAAGGGAGGAGGGAGAACGGAGGGACGACTCCGCGACTCCTCTAGCCTGATTTGATGATGGCTCTGCCACCCACTCGACCCTTTGCGCGCGCGTTTCTCCGTGTGTAAGAAGGAGAAGCAAGGGGCGCGCGCGCTCTCTCTCTCGGTTCGTTCCAGCCTTTTTTTGGAAGAGAAAACTCGTCTCTTTCTCTCTCTCTCTCTCTCTCCCTCTCTTTCTTTCTCCCTCAGTCTCCGTTGCTGCCGTCTCACTGTTTTCGTTCGCACTTCTGCTCTCTCTTCCGCCCGCGCTATCTCCCAAGTCGCAGAGCTCCTCTTTCTTCTTGGACGGCTCGCAGCTCCAGGTGAGATATTTCTTTATTCGCTTGCGACGTGCGTGGTCCTCGAGCGCCCTCGCTTCGGAGAAGGAGAGAGCGAGAGAGGAGCCTGCGTCTCCCGGAGCGGGGAGCGGGCGCCAACGCAGCAAAGACTATGACTCTCTTTCTTCAACCCGCCCCTCTCCTTGTACGAAAGTAGTGTCCCCCTGACTTGAAAGGTTCTTTTATTCCATGTGTTCCATGACTTTTACTGAAGCTGTAATTTTCGACTGCAACAAAACATAAAAGCAGGGGGGAAAACGAAAAATGAACAACGAAAAACGAAACACGAAAAGAAAAAACGTCGGCAGAGGAAAGAGAAACGTTTTTTCTCTCTTTTTTCATTCCCTCTCCCTCGGCCTCGGCGCCGCCTTGACGATGTCGTCCACCCTCAGGATCATCTCGGCCGCCTCCGTGGCCGACAGCAGCACCTGCCTCTTGACGCGGAAGGCCTCGGTGACGCCCGAGGTTTTCATGCACCCGACGCCGACGGCGGCGGCGTCGGCGACGTTGAGCGCGCCGCCGTCGCTCGCAATGGGCGCCGATGATCCGCCGTTGCCCCCGCCTCCGCGGCCCCCGCTGGCGCTCCCGCGCACGTCCACGCCCGCCGTGCACCCCGCCGGGTCCGCCGCGTGCGCCGCCCGCAGCCTCGTCACCACCTCGGCGGCGTCGAGTCCCGCATTGTCGCAGATAGTCGCCGGGATTCCCCGCAGCGCCGCCGCAAAGCCTTCCATCGCGAGCGCCTTCTTCCCCGGCGTCGCGACGGCGGCCTCGGCGACGGCGCGCGCCATGCGCAGCTCGGGCCACCCGCCGCCGTAGACGACACGCGGGTCGGCGACGGCGGCGGCGAGCACGCAGAGGGCGTCGTGGAGGGAGCGCTCGGCCTCGTCGAGGATGTGGGAGGAGGAGCCCCTGAGGAAGTTTTTTGTTTGTTTTCGGGTTTTTTTTTCCCGAGGTTTCGGAGTTTGGGGTTGGGGTCGAAAAAAGTGAGCTTTTTCTTTCCTCTGGGGGCGGGGGGAGATAAACGTGGCCCTTTTCCTATAGAGTTCTTCTTCTTCTCGCCCTCGGCTCTCTCTCCCTTCTTCACCTCCATAGGACGAGAAGAGAGAGCGCGGGGGAAGAGGAAAGACATTTTTTTCAACATCAACAAAAAAAGGTTAGAAACTCACCGAAGGACGATGGTGCAGGCGTCCTTGCGCGCGCATCCCGAAAAGTGCACCGCCCTGTCGTCGCCGATCATGATCTCCTCGATGAGGTCGCAGCGGCCGAGGCGCACATTGCCCGGGTCGTCGAAGGTGGAGGCGATCTCTCCGCCCGTGGCCGCGGCGAGGCGCTGGATTTTTTTTTTTTTTTTTTGAAGAGGGGTCGAGAAAGAGAAAGAGAGAGAGGGGGTCAGTTTTCTTTTCTTTTTCTTCCTTCTTCTTCCAACTCCTCTCTCTCTCTCTCTTTATCTCTTACCTCGATCCCGTCGAAATCGGCGTGCTCGACCGCCAGGACCCCGGCGTCCGCGAACAGCTCCTCGGGGAAGTTGTAGATCAGCTGCCGGTTGACAAAGGCGTTCACTCCGTGCCCGACGATTTTGGCGACCTGTTGAAAGAATTTCATTTATTTTTGATTTTGTTTTTTTTTTGGGGGGGGGGTTGAAACAAAAATCATGTCCACTTTGAAGCGCACGGATTTTTCCACTTTTAGAAAAAAAAAACAGTTTCCTCCGTACCTTTTCGCGCATCTTGTCCCTCTCGGCGGCCTCGAGCTCCGCCACCTTCGCCATAGAGTCGACGCGCACGCGCGCGCCGTAGATCTTGACCTTGTCCGTGTCCATCGCCGTGTTCGCCACGAGGATCTTGGCGTTCTCGACGCGCCTCGGCTGGCCGACGCCGATCGCCTTGTCGAGGATGAACCCCTCGTCCAGGAACGAGTCCGCCAGGGCGCCGCCCGCCTTCTTCAGGACGTGAACCGCGTCGAGGGCCGGCGGGCTCACGCCGTCCTCGGGACGCTGGAGACGGAGGACCGCGGAGACGGCGAGCTCGGCGAAGTGGTCGCGATCGTTCGTCAGGATCTTCGACGACAGCGTCGTTCGCGCGACGCGGAGCAGCGAGTCCCGGAACGACGCCGGGGACTCCTTCGCGTGGTCGATCGCTCCCGAAGATAGGGAGGCCTCGGCGACGGCGGCGGCGGCGCGAAAGCCGGCGATGATGGTCATGGGGTGGACCTTGGCGGCAATCTGTTTGAAGGAAGAGAAAAAGTTTGAAACGTTTTTTAAACGTTTTTTGTTTTTTTTGAAGGGAGGAAAAGGAGTGAGAGAGAGTTTTCCGTCGGGTTTTGTTTCTCTTTTTGCTTCTTCTTTCGCTCTTTCTGGCTCCCCAAAAAAGAGAGCAGGATGGAAGAATTCGAGAGGAAGAAAGCGGCAGCAGACAGCGGGCAGCAGGCGAGAGAAGAGGGGCAAAAGAAGAAGGCAAAAAAAAAAAAAAAAAAAAAACGCGGAAAAGGAAAAAAAAAAAAAAAAAAACACACACCCCCCACCCCCCCTCCCCCCCCCCCCCAGAGACACCGGGGAGGGGAGGGGGGGGGGAGGGAGGGGGG
>Ga0114918_10004879_pt1 | contig 11592 bp, 5 predicted proteins | sample LantaG_FD_87015 | JGI IMG/M metagenome (GOLD analysis project Ga0114918, IMG submission 87015) | Deep subsurface microbial communities from Baltic Sea to uncover new lineages of life (NeLLi) - Landsort_02402 metaG | ecosystem: Environmental > Aquatic > Marine > Oceanic > Sediment | place: Baltic... | reverse complement strand
TGACTGCTCAACCGAATGTCATCTGGATCTTCGGCGATCAACACCGGGCGCAGGCGTTGGGCTGTGAGGGTGACCCCAATGTGCAGACGCCCGTGCTGGACGGGATGGCTGCGTCAGGCGTGCGCTTCACCAACGCGGTGAGCGGATGCCCGTGGTGCACGCCCTTCCGCGGTTCTTTGCTGACAAGCCGTTACATCCATCATTGCGTCCAGCGGACGCCGCAACGTATGGATCCTGAGCTGCCGGTCGTCACCGATGTGCTGAATGAGCACGGTTATCTCACCGCGTACTTCGGTAAGTGGCATCTGGGTGGTGCTAACCGGATGATCCACGTGCCGCGCGAGGAGCGGGGACGGTTCGACATCTGGCTGGCGTATGAGAATAACAACGCCCAATATGACTGCTGGATCCACGGCCACGATCTGGATGGACGAGATGATGCTGAGCCCCTGACCGAGAGGCTGGAGCAATATGAGACCGATGCGCTGACGGATCGGTTGATCGATTTCATCCGCAGATACAGGGATGCGCAGCCTTTCTTCTCCGTGCTCTCGGTCCAGCCGCCGCACGATCCCCACGTGGCACCGCCGGAGTATGCGGCGCGCCACGCCCCTGAAGATATCGTCCTGCGCCCGAATGTGCCGGACATCCCGCGGATCACAGAACGATCGCGTCTGGACCTGGCAGGCTACTATGCTCAGATCGAGAATCTCGATTGGAACGTGGGGCGCGTCTTGGCGGCGCTGCAGGAGGAGGGCCTCGACGAGAATACCCACGTGATGTTCTTCTCCGACCACGGGGATATGCACGGCTCACATGGCTATGTTCGCAAGAGCAGCCCCTGGGAAGAGGCGGTGCGCATCCCGTTCATCGTCCTGCCCGCCTGGGGGCCGCCAGCCGGAGGCCAACGCACCGCTGCCGAGACAGATGTGCCGCTGAACCACGTGGACATTGCGCCGACGACGCTGGGGCTGTGTGGGCTTGATGTGCCCGGCTGGATGGAAGGAACTGACCTATCGCACCTCATTCTCCCAGGGCGCGTCGCGCCGGCAGAGGAACCGGATTCGGCTTTTCTCCAGCACAGCTATCGCAAGCGCTTTGACTGTCTGAATCGAGTGTGGCGCGGTGTGCGCACGCGTGATGGTTGGAAATACGTCTGCCTGGAGGGGCAGCCCCTGATGATGTTCAACTTGAACGAGGATCCCTACGAACTGGCCAATGTGGCGTTCCTCGATTCCTTCAACGACAAGGGAGCTGAACTGCAGGCACGGCTTGCCCGGTGGATCGATGAGACCGGCGATGACTTTCCACTGCCGGAGCTATGATGTTTTGGCTATCTGGCGTCAGAGCGGGCAAGATGCCGGGCATCGGAATGCCTTTGATCCGCAGCGCACGTCTTTGATCCAGCGTTGCCCGCGGCAGAGTTTATTCTGTGACTATACAACAACACCGCACCTTCGGGTTGACTGAAGGTGCGGTGTTGCTATGCTTCGCTTTATCGCTCTATCGCTACACCTGGATGAACTGGGGTAGAACGACCGGGCGCGACCGTGTCATTCGGTAGAAGAGATCTTCCAGCGGGCGACGCAGGTCGTGATTGCCGCGTTTCACCTGGCGCTTTATCTCGGCGCGGCCGGCGTTCACAAGGTCACTTGCTTCGTCCAGGTGGACAAAGCCACGACTGACGATCTGGGGCTCTCCCACAAGCTGCTTCTTCTTGTTTATCGGGATCAACGCTACGATGAACCCATCCTGTGATAGTCGATGGCGGTCGCGCATAACGATCTCGCCGATCTCGCCGACCAAGCGTCCATCTACCAGGACGTCATCCAGCTTCAGCGCCTTCTCGGTCCAGGCTTTCTGTCCATCGCTGGCAAAGGGCTCCCCCTCTTTGAGGATGAAGACCCGATCCGGCGCCATCCCGGCTGTCAGCGCCAGCTGCTTGTGCAGGTAGAGGTGCCGGGATTCCCCGTGAACCGGGATCAAGTATTTTGGATTGACGGCTTCCAGCATGGCCCGCATGTCGCCCTGGCCACCGTGACCGGAAACGTGCACGGTAGCCATAGCTCCGTAGATCACGTTGGCCCCGCGCTCGAAGAGTTGGTTTATCATCCGGCCGACATCTTCCTCATTGCCGGGGATCGTGCCACCCGAGATGATGACCGTGTCACCCTTCCGGATCGTGACCTGGCGGTGGCTGCCCTCAGCCATCCGGTTCAGCGCCGACCTCGGTTCGCCCTGTGAGCCGGTGGCGAGAATCACCAGATTCCCCGGCCGGACACCCTTGTGACTGTCCACGATCAGGTTGTCGGCTACTCGGAGGTAACCTAATTCGCGGGCGAGTTCGACATTCTCCATCAGACTGCGCCCAGTGAGGGCCACCTTGCGGCCGTGCTTCTCGGCCAGGTCCATGATCTCCTGCAGGCGAGCCAGCAGGGAGGAGAACGTTGCGATGATGATCCGGTGCCCTTTTGCCTGGGTGAACAGACGATCCAGGCTCTCCCGGACCACGCGCTCGGTCTGAGTGCGCCCCGGCTGATCCGCGTTGGTGCTGTCACCCAGCATAGCCAACACGCCGCCCTTTGTCAGCCGCCGCAGGCTTGCCAGATCGGTCGTACGGCCGCCGGCCGGCGTTTCGTCCAGCTTGTAGTCGCCCGTATGTACGACTTTGCCGACCGGTGTCCCGATCACAAAGCCAACGGCATCCGGGATCGAGTGTGCTACAGCGAAGGCATTGACCTGGAATGGGCCCAGATGCAGCGCGCTGCTCCTCGGCAGCTCACGCAGGTCAGCCTTGTGCATCAGATTTTTTTCCGTCAACTGACGCTTAATCAATCCCAATGTCAGCGGGGTGCCGTAGATCGCTACGGGTGCCTCTATCTGCTGGAGGAGGTAGGGGAGTCCACCAATGTGATCCATGTGACCGTGTGTAATCACGATCCCGCGTAGCTTCTCTTGGTGCTCCACAACGTAATCAAAATCCGGCAACACCAGATCGATTCCGTACATGTCGTTTGCCGGGAACATTACTCCGCAGTCAACAACCAGTAAATTGCGGCCGTACTCATACACTGTCATGTTCTTACCAATTCCACCCAGGCCGCCGAGGGGAATGATCTGCAAATTCTTAACCATCTAACTTCAAATATCCTTATTCTAACACATCAATAGTGTGGCAGGCGCAATGGTCCCTGGGTCGCGTTGAGGGCCTTCTGGGGTCATCAAAACGCTGGTAGCGCGCTAAGGCTGGCAATCATACAGTCGCTAATTGTGCTTGACTGCGTTCGGCCGAAGCCGTTCTCGTGCCAGTCCTTAGCAGGTTACAGTAACAACTAACCGGTACCAGCTAGGGGAAACTGCCGCCTGCAAAAATCTCAAATTTCTCAGATGAGAGTATACCATATGTTGCGGGGATGTCAACTGTTACTTACAACCAAGTTGTCTCCATTGAGGACGCGTTGATCAGGCCCGGGCCGTCCTTGTTCGCGGCCGTGGCTTTGTCGAGCGCAGCTGCGGGAGGTGAGGCCAGCGGCGGAGCCAAGACCGGTGCCTGATCCGGGGTCCGTTTCCGGCTCCTATGGGGTTCCAGCTGTCACGCCGAATCCGGGTTGGGCGGCGGTCCCTGGCGCATCCGATCCCACCAGGTCTCTTCGGCTTCCTCGCCCCAGAGGGACTCGATCCACCATGTGGCGCCGTCCTCAGCCCAGGCCCTCACCTGTTCCAATGCTGCACCGGCGTCGTCACCTGGCGTCTCGCCTTCGATGACGACGTCCAGCGGGGTCGTGAGGTCCCTGCGGGCCTCGATCCACAGGCGCATCTCGTGGATGTCGTCGGGGGTGGCGTTGCGGCCCGGCTTGCCTTTGGGCTTCACGTACGGCAGCAGCCCGTCATAGCGCGCTACCCGCCGCATCGACCTGGGACGCGGCCAGGCACCCACCACCCAGATGGGAATGCGCGGCACCTGGACGGGGGGTGTCAACCGGAAGGGGATTCTGCGTGTGTCCACAGTGTAGTGCTTGCCGTGATGCTCGAAGCGCTCGCCGGTCCAGAGTCGCGTCACGATCTCGAGGCCCTCGTCGACGAGATCGGCTCGCTCCCGGCGGTCGGTGGCCTCACCGAACGCTGCGAAACCGGTATCCGGCGCACCGAGCCCGACGCTCAAGATCACACGCCCTCCGGAGAGATGATCCAGCGTTGCGGTTTCTGCTGCCAGTCGCCACGGCTTGAAGCAGGAGACCGGTGTGAGCAGCGTACCGAGGCGGATGCGCGACGTGCGCATCGCCGCGCCCGCCAGGCTGATCCAGGCATCGTCCGCCCAGGGCACGTTGGAGAGGAAGAAGCCATCCCAGCCGGCGTCCTCGGCTTCGACCGCGAAGTCGACGACCTGGTTGACAGGCCACGGTGGTATCACAAAGCCGTACTTCATGCAGCCATCCCTCCCCAAGTCTTGAGATACCCAGCTTGGCTTTTGTCCCCTCCAGTATACCATGTCTGTCTCTGGACGAGGAAAGGCTGCAAGGAGTCTAGTTCAATTATGACGACATCATCAATGACGACATCATCAATGACGACATCGTCAATGAGTACATTGAAGCAATACCGGAGCCTGCTGAGTACCTACCTGCGTCCGATCAAGGCTGAGGTGGCGGCGCTGGCTGTGATGCTGTTTGGCGGCATCGGGTTGCAGTTGTGGACGCCGCAGATACTGCGGGAGTTCATCGATCTGGCGCAGTCCGGTGGGATGTCCGACGCGTTGACGCGGCGGGCGGTGCTGTTCTTCTCGCTGGTTGTGATCGGACGGGCGCTGCAGATGGCGACGACCTATGTGGCGCAGGATGTGCGCTGGCGCGCGACCAACGGGATGCGCGGCGATCTGGCCGGCCATTGCCTTGCGCTGGATATGCCCTTTCACAATGAGCATACCCCCGGCAGCATCATCGAGCGCATAGACGGCGACGTCAACGTCCTCTCGAACTTCTTTTCGCGGTTTGTGATCCAGATTGTGGGCAGCGCCGCCCTTTTGGTCGGGATCCTGGTGCTGCTCTTCCTTGAGGACTGGCGGATCGGGATCACCTACCTGGTCTTTGTCGGTGTGGTGGGTTTCGTGCTGGGCAAGTCAGTCTCCATCACCGCGCCACTATGGAAAGCGGAGCGCCAGGTTCAGTCGGAGTTCTACGGCTTCCTGGAGGAGCGCCTTGGAGGCACGGAGGACATCCGCGCGAATGGCGCGGTCGGCTATGTACTGCGGCAGATGAAGCTGCTGTTTCGGCGGGTCTACATCGTGAGTCGCAAAGCCTATTTGACCAGCACCGCGCTGAACTGGGGGTTTACAGAGGGCATGCTGGCCCTGGGGTCGGTGTTGGCCCTGGCGTTGGGTGGCACTCTGATGCTGCGTGGCGATATCACCATCGGCGCTGTCTACCTGGTCTTCCATTATAACACGATGCTGCAATGGCCTCTCAACCAGTTGGCGCGGCAGCTGCGGGATATGCAGTCGGCAAGCGGCAGCATTGAGCGAGTTCAGGAGCTCTTTGCCACGAGACCGAAGGTGCAAGAGCCCGATCCGGGGCGGGCCCAGGCATTGCCGTCGGGGGCTCTATCGCTTCACTTCTCTGGCGTTGACTTCGGCTATGAGGATGACGGATTGGTGTTGAAAGACCTCACGTGGGAACTGGCATCACAGGACGTGTTGGGAATTCTGGGGCGTACGGGCAGCGGAAAGACCACGATCACGCGGCTGTTGTGCCGTCTCTATGACCCGTTGTGCGGCGAGGTGCGCGTGGGCGGTCTCCCGTTGCCTGATGTGCTGATCGCCGATCTGCGCCATCGTGTGGGCATCGTGACTCAGGATGTGCAACTCTTTCAGGCGACGGTGCGCGACAACCTGACGATGTTTGATGACAGCCTCAGCGATGAAATGGTCTTGGCGGCTGTGGACGAGCTGGGTCTTGGCCAGTGGCTGCAGGATCTGCCGGAGGGGCTGGATTCGGAGTTGGGCACCACCACGGCAGGGCTGTCCGCCGGCGAGTCGCAGCTCTTGGCCTTCGCACGTGTCTTCCTGCGCGATCCCGGTCTGGTGATCCTGGACGAGGCGTCCTCGCGTCTGGATCCGCTGACGGAGCGGCTGATGGAACAGGCGATTGACCGGCTGTTCCGGGATCGAACTGCCGTGATCGTGGCCCACCGCCTAGCGACGGTACAGCGGGCCAGCAAGATCATGATCCTGGAGGATGGCCGCATCGTGGAGTTCGGTGAGCGGCTGGCGCTGGCGGCTGATCCGACCTCGCGTTTCTCGCAGCTGCTGCGCACAGGTCTGGAGGAGGTGTTGGTATGAGTGTCTGGAAGGCGACCTGGAAGGTCATCCGCCACTGGCCGTGGCAGTTCCTGTTGACGCTCTTGCTCTGGACGACGATCCGTTTCGTTCCCCTGTTGCCCGGACTGGTCACCCGCGAGATCATGGATTCGCTCTCCGGCGGTGCGCCGGCGGAGGCCAACCTGTCGGGGCTCCTGGCACTGTTGGTGGGTATCGCCGTGCTGCGTGTGTCGCTGCTGCTGGCCGGACAAGCGGCATGGATCCCGTTGATCTTTGAGACCAGTGGCCTTTTGCGGATGAATATGCTATCTCACATCCTCAATCGGCCGGGAGCGCGTGCCCTGCCCGGCACGCCGGGAGAGGCCATCAGCCGTTTCCGCGGCGATGTTGACCATATGGCCGATTTCAGCTCCGATTGGACGATCGAGGTTGTTGGGCAAACGGGAGCTGCGGTTGTCGGGCTGGTGATTCTGTTCGGGGTTGATGCCAGGCTCACGTTGAGCTTGATGCTGCCGCAGGCCGTGGTTGTGGGCACGGTCTTTGTGCTGAGCGGCTATATGCATAAGGCGCGGGCCGCGAGCCGGGCTGCCGCCGGGAGCGTGACCGCGTTTATCGGCGATGTCTTCGGCGGCGTGCAGGCCGTCAAGGTGGCAGGGGCCGAGCCGCGGGTCAGGACCCGGTTCGATCGCATCAATGAGGCGCGCCGCAAGGTTGCGGTCAAGGACGCAGTCTTCTCGGAGATGCGGTGGACCATCTCAGACAGTGCGATCGACATCTGCATGGGGCTGATATTGCTGTTGGGTGCGCAGTCAATGGGCGACGGGACCTTCACCGTCGGTGATTTCGCGCTCTTCGTCACCTACCTCGGGCCGGTCACCCGTGGGATCACCGCCATCGGCAACATGACGGCGTGGGGTCAACAGACCAAGGTGTCGCTGGATCGGATGGAGGCGCTGATGGAAGGCGCGCCGCCGGAGGCCCTGGTGGCTGACCGGCCTATCACTATCAGCAAACACTTTCCGGAGCTGCTCTATCAGCCCCGAAGCGGCGCTCACCGGTTGACGTCGCTGGAGATCAGCAATCTGAGTTATCACTACCCGGACACCGGACGCGGCATCGAGGGCATCGACCTGCGCATCAACCGGGGCGACTTGACCGTGGTTACCGGGCGGGTCGGTTCCGGCAAGAGTACGTTCCTGAGGACATTGTTGGGCCTTCTCCCGCCGGACGTGGGGGAAGTGCGCTGGAACGGCGAAGTCGTCGCGGATCCCAGTGCATTCTTCGTGCTGCCGCGCGCGGCGTACACGTCTCAGGTGCCGCGGCTCTTCAGCGACACGCTTCGGGACAATATCCTGATGGGGCTGCCGGTCGACGCGGACGGTGTTGACATCGACGGCGCGATTTACAGGGCGGTGATGGAGAAGGATCTGGCGGATCTGGATCACGGTCTGGAGACGTTGGTCGGCCCTCGGGGCGTGAAGCTCTCGGGCGGGCAGATGCAGCGCGCGGCCGCGGCGAGGATGTTTGTCCGCGATCCGGAGCTGCTGGTCTTCGACGATCTCTCCAGCGCGCTTGACGTGGAGACGGAGCAGACGCTGTGGGAGCGGGTTTTTGCACAGCGCGACGCCACGTGTCTCGTCGTCTCGCACCGCGACGCTGTGTTGCGGCGGGCTGATCACATCCTGCTGCTGAAGGATGGTCGCGTGGATGGGGAGGGGACGCTGGAGGAGTTGCTGGCGACGAGCGAGGAGATGCGGCATCTGTGGCAGGAGTCGGTTACTGGGTAGATCCTATGTTCTGCCGCATACCACGCACGCGTGAGAATGCGGTGCGCAGAGCCAGAGCAGAGCGGGCGAGACGCCGGGCATCGGAATGCCTTCGGTCCCAGAGGGCAGCAGAACGCCGGAGTAGTCTCCGGCGTGAGCGTCACGAAGTGGGCTGGTATGATGTAGCGGGTGGTCATTGTTGGAGTAGGTCATCTACCGTTCGATCGCAATGTGATTGTGTACGCCCCAATGGGATCGGCCGATTCCTGGGCGTCGGTGCGAACGATGATGATGGCCAAGCGCTGGGTTGTGCGCCAGTCAAGGAGTGATATCCGATGGACCAGGTGTCCGTCCGGAGTGGTCGAAAGCGTGACCGGGCTCCGGACGGGGATGGCGGTCTGCCGGTCCAGGGCAAGTTCCCAGACTTGAGCGCTGAATTCGGCCGCTGCGTCGGCTTCGCCTGCGATCTCGATCGTGAGGGAACTGCCATCTGCGGTCTGTGGGAGGGTGATCTCGATGAAGTCCATGCCGAAGCTGCTCGGAATCCCTGCCGGCGCGGGCTGCAGTGCGGTATCGTATCTGAGCTCGCCGCCTGTGTAGGTGATGTTGGCGACCGGTGGGCTGAGATACAGGTCGTTCGGATCGATCAGACCGGCGCACTCCGATGTCTCCGACCCCGTGCATCTGCCTCCCTGCACGCGCAGGGCGTAGATCGCGCGCGCAAACGCGTTGAGGCTCTCTGTGTGTGTAGAGAAGGGGCAGGAAGCATTCGCCAGCACCTGATCCATGACGGCAGGCAGGCCGCCGATCACATCTGTGGAGGACTGCGTATCCACACTATCCCCTGAGTACAATACTCCCAGAGATTCACGGATTACCCCCATCCCCTCGCACTGTTCAAACAGGAAGCGCCAGTAAAGCGCAGCGGCGTAGGGTGACATATGCCGGTAGCTCGCGTTGAGCTCACTGAGCGAGTGGTGAGGGCCGATGAACCAGTTGGTGCTCAGCATATAGTGACCGGGCCCCGACGCTGTGTCGAATTCGGCATCCGGCTCACCCACCGATGAGGCCAGGGTGGCGGTGCCCTCGGTGAAGATGAGCCAGGCGTCGTCCAGGCCGGCTACGTCCTCGTTGCCGTAGTGCAACACTAGATTGCGCTGAAGGCTATGAAATAACTCGTGCTGGAAGAGACTCATCAGTCGCTCGGTCAGGCTAGCGTAGTATGTACGGGCGAACTCGCCCTCAACGTTGAGGGAGATGCCTGCGTGCCCATCGTGGGGCGCTCTGCTGTGGTACCATGTTGTACGGTCGCTCAGCGCGACCCCTAGCTGTCTGCCATCCTCTCTGCGGAATGACGCCCACGTTGCGTGCCATGGAAATCCCCAGTCGTTGGTCTGCATGCGGATTGCTTCGACCATCCGCGGCGCAAGCTGCCGTTGTACATAGCCTGAGACCTCCGATCTGGTCAGCCGAGTGCGGCCCTCACCAAACCCGTTCTGGAATGGGATCATGTCGCTATAGTATAGGGTGAGCCTTTGCGGCGCGGAGCCCCTTGTGCTCTCTTGGAGTGGGGGGAGTGGGACGGTGACCTGGTTCTCCATCAGGAAGGCATAGTCCTGTGCGTAGAGAGTTTCGGAGACTGCCTCACTATCAGACAGCGTGATCCTGCCGCTGAAGTAGTCGGTGGGCGTTGTGATGATTTCCTTCTCTATGGGCAGGATCGGAGGGAACTCAACCACGAATTCGATGCCAGTGAGGGTCTGCGTCATCCCCGATGTGTTCGTGATATCTCGCTCTTCGTGCCAGACCTGTATGCGATGTGAGCTGCCACCAACCATGTCTGGGTCAGTGCGCTGAGTCTCCACGTCCAGGGCTATCGTCGAGTTACCCGGAGGCACTGAGATGGGGCCCAGGCTCACGTGCAGTGTCCGCTCACCGGAACCCGTGAGCTTGCCGTTGCGGTGGAGCACCAGGTGCGGGATGCGCTGGATCGCGGCTGGGATGCCGTCGACGGTTGCGCCATTCTGCGCCCAAAACTCGATGGTCGCGCCTGAGGCGGCGTATAGACGCACAGACGCTTGCCGCAAACGGGATCTCGGACTGTAGCCTGCGGACGTGACCCTATCCCGGCCCGAGTTGAGCAGGAGCCCGGCTACCATAAGGCCTATGAGCGCTGACTGTGATTTTCGCATCTCGTTCACCTTTCGTGCGGTATCGATCACAATCAGCGTAGCTGCCGGCAGTTCCGCCGATGTCACGGGAATGGTTCCATAGAGCGTTCCGCGCAGGTCTCGTGCTGGTGAGTCGGGCGCACGTATCTCTGCAGGGGAGGCGACAACCGACCGGAATGGCGCCGGCAGCGGCCCTGATCTGAGGTGCGTGGCTCAAGGCTGATCTGTGGTTGCGTCGGCGCTCCGTATGCTGTAGACTGTGTCTAGGAGCTCTTCCATCGACGTAGCGTCCTCATTGCGATCTCCACACCGTGTCGTTGTGATCAGAGCTGTGCAGCATAGAGCCAATGGAGGTGACGATGGCTCAGCGGCGGCTGTTCTTGTTCGGAACCCCACGTCTGGAGACCGACGGCGAAGTCACGCCTATCTCCCGCCGGAAGGTGATGGCGTTGCTGGCTTACCTGGCGGTGACAGGCCGGCATCACGGGCGCGATGCGCTGGTCACGCTACTGTGGCCAGACCACGATGCCTCGCGTGCTCGTGCCTACTTCCGCAGAACCCTCTCGTTGGCCGGCCGAGCGCTGGGAGGGGACGGCATCCTTGCTGATCGGGAGAGTGTGGGCCTGCATCCCGACCTGGATCTATGGGTGGATGTGGCTGCGTTTCAGCAGAGGATCTCGGTGTTGGGGGCACATGGCCATCCGGTGTCCGAACTGTGTCCTGACTGTGTGGAACCTCTGGAAGAAGCTGTCGAGCTCTACGCGGATGATTTTCTGGCGGGCTTCACCCTGGGTGACAGTGCAGCGTTTGACGAGTGGCAGTTTTTCCAGAGTGAAACCCTACGGGATAAAGCCGCAGGCGCTTTGGCGCACCTTTCAGTGTGGTATGGTGATCGAGCCGAGGAGGCTACTGACAAGGCGCTTTCCTACACCCGTCGCTGGTTGGCGTTGGATCCCTTGCACGAGCTGGCCCATCGGCAACTCATGTGCCTCTATGCCAGGCTTGGTCAGCGCAGTGCGGCTCTGCGCCAGTATCGTCTGTGCGTGCGCACCCTGGAGAAGGAGTTGGGCGTTGGTCCATCTGGGGAGACCAGCGCGCTGCATGAAGAGATCAGAGCGCTGGCAAGCTCTGATCTTCTCCGTGCCGGCACGGACCAGGGCCCCGCCGTCGCCGCGTATTCCGGCACGCTGCGCACACCGGTGTTTCTGGATGACAATGCTGAGCCGCTGATTGCCGAATGCTCTGTCTTTGTGGGTCGCGGGCCGGAGCTGACGCGCCTAGATAGCTACCTCGACGCCGCGTTGGCGGGGCAGGGGCAGGTGGCCTTCGTCGTGGGCGGTCC
>Ga0114918_10004877_pt1 | contig 11593 bp, 14 predicted proteins | sample LantaG_FD_87015 | JGI IMG/M metagenome (GOLD analysis project Ga0114918, IMG submission 87015) | Deep subsurface microbial communities from Baltic Sea to uncover new lineages of life (NeLLi) - Landsort_02402 metaG | ecosystem: Environmental > Aquatic > Marine > Oceanic > Sediment | place... | reverse complement strand
CAGCGCAGACCACAAAGCTAACAGGGGGGCCAAGGAAGACAAAAAGGGGGAGGGCGTCGCCAGGGGGCATACTTTGGAGTTTTTTTTTTTTTTTTTTTTGGAAAGGGCATGCGAAGACGCGGGGATGAGCTTCTTTTCTTCTTCTTTCCTTTCTTTCTCTCTTTTCTTTCTTCCTCTCTCCTTTCTTTCTTCCTTTCTCTCCTTCTTTCTTTCTTCCTTTCTCCCCTTGTTTCTCTCTTCCTTCTTCTCCTTCTTTCTTTCTTTCTCTTTCTGGAGCTCGCTCTCGCTCGCTCCAGACCAAAAAAAGGGCCAGAAACCTATCTTACCCCACAGAACCACGGCAGCGCCACCGCGGCGACGTGCCTCCCCTTGGCGCCTCCGTCGAGGTCGTCCCTCCCGTATCCCCAGGGGATCGCCGCGTAGACGACGCCGACGGCCTGGAGGAAGAAGATGAGGCCCCAGATGGAGAACGCCCAGCCCGCCGGGGTGATCGGCGTCGAGAAGCGATCTGAGACGCGGCGGTTGGACACGCCCGCGGCGACGTTGACGATCACCAGGACGACGAAGCCGGCCGCGAGTAACACGCGCTCGAGGACGAGGGGCCCCGAGAGCGAGAGCTTCCAGGTCCTGGAAGGCTTGTTCCCGTCGGTGGGGGGAGCGGCGGGGGTGGCCATTTTTGCGCTTGCTCTTGTTGTTTTTAACGAAAAGGAAGGGGAAGGGGAGAGGAAGTCGAGGCTGAAAGAGAAACGGCGACGGGGACAATGACGACGGCGCAAGCGAAACCGTACGAACGCGAGAAGAGAGGTCGGCCTTTTCTCTGTTAGAGCGCGCGGAGAAAACCAAGGAGGGGAGCCCTCTCTTGTGTGCTGCGCGAGCGGGAGAGAGGGAGAGAGTGTGTCAAAGAGAGAGAGGGAAAATGCGAGAGATGGGAAGCGTTTTCTTTCTTCTTCTCTTTCTTCGACGGGAGGAGTGGGAGAGAGTAGAAGATTTTTTTTTCTTTCTTTCATTTCTGCATTTTTTCCCCTTTTGCATCAAGACCTTTCTCTCCAACTTTCACGTCTTCCCCGCGTACTTCTCCGCGTCCACCCCGACGGCCTCGGCCACGCTCGCGAACCCGTCCCGCTCCAGCAGCTCCGCGAGCCGCTTCTTGACCCTGGGAACCAGCGCCGGGCCCTCGAACGCGAGCGCCGTGTAAACCTCGACCAGTGTCGCCCCCGCCCGGATCTTTTCGTAGGCCGCGTCCCCCGAGTCGACCCCTCCGACGCCCACGATCGGCAGCCTCCCCTTGGTCAGCCGGTACATCCTCGCGACGGCCTTCGTGGAGGCTTCGCGGAGGGGCCCGCCGGACAGCCCTCCGGCCTCCGCCGCGAGCACGGGGCCGCAGTCCGGAGCCTCGACGAGGGAGGGGGGCCTCGAGACGGTCGTGTTGCTGACGACGATGCCGTCGACTCCGGCCGCGAGCGCCGCGGCGGCGACGTCGGCCGCGGCGGCGTCATCCAGGTCCGGGTCGATCTTGACCAGGAGCGGGGGGGGAGAAGCGGCGGCGGAAGAGGCAGAAGAGGAAGAAGAGAAGATCCCGCCGAGCCGCGTCCTCCCCCGCGCGCCGCCGGCGCCCCTTCCCGCCGCCGCGGCCCCGGCCCCGACGACCCCGGCCTCCTTGACCCCCGCGTCCCTCGCGGCCACCGCCGCTCTGAGCAGATCAGTCAGAGCTTTCTTGCCCTGCAGCGCCCTCAACCCCGGGGTGTTTGGCGAGGACACGTTGACCACCAAAAAGTCAGCGAGCGGCGCAAACCGCCGCGCGCCCTCCGCGTAATCCTGCGAAGCGTCCTCCTGCGCCTTGTTCTTCCCCAGGTTGATCCCGAGCCTCCCCGGGGCCGGAGGGTGGTGCGCCGAGAGCAGCGTCCCCTTCGCGGGGGGCGGGGAGGAGTCGATCGGGAAGCGGGCGCGGAACTCCGAGATCAGCTTCAGGGCGGGCTCGTGCCCCTTCGAGTTGAAGCCGTAGCGGTTGATGATGGCCGCCTGGGAGGGCACGCGGAACACGCGCGGCTTTGGGTTGCCGGGCTGAGGCAGCGGGGTGATGGACCCCACCTCGATGAACCCGAAGCCCAGGTTCAGCAGGGCCTCGGCGCCCTCGGCGTCCTTGTCAAAGCCCGCGGCGAGGCCCAGAGGGTTGCGGAACTCCCGCCCGAAGGCCGCCACCCGCAGCGCTGGCGGGTCCGGGCGCGACTCGCGGGGAAGCAGGCCGCGGCTCGCGGCCCAGACCGCGGCGACGTGCGCCCTCTCGCCGTCGAGCGATTTCCTGAGGAGTGCGGAAGCCGACGAGGCGGCGTCGAACTGGAGGTCGGTCCAAGAGTAGTCTGGGTCGCCGGCGAAGAGGGAGAGGGCGACCCCCGCGCCCGTGCCCGCGGCGAGGGCGCCGATGCGCTGTTTTTTTTTTGGAAGGTGGGAGAGGGGGAAAGCGCGGGGGCGGTGAGGTTCGAGAGAGGAGTCTGGAGGTTTTGGAAGGAGGTCGAGGTCGAAGAGAAAAACGTTTCGATTGCCCTCCCCCCCCCGAAGCATTGAGATTGCGGCTCTCATTCGTTTCTCTCTCTCTGTCTCTCTTTCTTTCTTCTCTCTTCCGCGTGGCGAACAGAGACGAAGAAGTAACTCACCGCGACGCGCATGAACGCTCCCATCGAGCGGCTCCGAAAAGAGAGAGAGAGAGAGAGAGAGAGAGGGAGAGAGGCGATTGATGGGAAAGAGGGATGAAAAACTCGTCGTCGTCGACGTCGAAAAAATATGAAAATCACTTCGGACGTTTTTTCCCCTTTTTTAATCGTGCTCTCTCTCTCAACGCGCCTCTCTCTCTCGCGCGCAGCTGCTCTTTCTATCGCCATCCTCCTTCCGGGGAGAGAACGAGAACCTCTTTATCAAAGGCAAGCAGAGCACCGCACGAATCAAAGTCAGAAGCAGAAAGCAGAGCGACATGTCGACGGCGAACGACGTCGCCGCCGCCGCTGATGATGCCGGCCAAGGCGGCGGCGCTGCTCCTTCTCCTTCCCTCCCGCCTCCTCCTGCTCCTCCTCCTCCTCCTCCTCCCGACGACCTCCACGCCCTCGCCCGCGCCGGCGACGCCAGGGCCATCGCCCGCCTCCTCGCCTCGGGCTCCGCCGCCGCCGACCCGAACGCGCGCGACTTTCTAGCCCGCACGCCGCTCGCGCTCGCCGCCTGGGGCGGGCACGCCGCGGCCGTCGCCGCGCTGCTCGTCGGCGGCGCGTCGGCCCACCTCGCGGCCAAGGACGACGTCGCGCCGCTGCACTTTGCGGCGCAGCGCGGCCACGCCGAGTGCGCGCGCCTGCTCCTGGAGGAGGGGAACGCGGGAGTCAACAGCAGGACCCGCAAGGGGACGGCGGCGCTGCACTTTGCCGCCAGGCGCGGGGACGCCGCGACGGCGCGGGTGCTGCTCGCGGCGCGCGGCGCCGACGCCTCGATCCGCGACGCGTCCGGGAGGACCGCGGAGGAGCTCCTGCCCGCCGACGGGGGAGGGGCCAGGGAGGAGATCCTCGGGATGATCGCCGCGCTTGCGGAGAAGAGGGAGCTGAGGGCCGCAGAGAAGGAGCGGAAGCGCGAGGAGAAGCGCGGGGAGAGGAAGCGGCGACAGGAAGAAGAAGAAGAAGAAGAAGAGGGAGACGGAGGGGGAGCAGGAGGCGGCGGAGGAGAGGAAGGAGGGGGCGCCGGCGCTCAGCCCAAGGCCAAGGCCGCCAAGGTCTCCCTGGCGCACCTCGGGGACGACGGAGAGGACGGCGAGGAAGGAGATGGAGAAGGTGGAGGACAGGAAAAGAGCGGAGAGGAAGAGGAAAAGTAATCACCTTGCTACACGCTTTTTGTACTGAAGAAAAAAACGGAAGAACGAAAGAGAAGAGTTCAGGAGGGGGGAAGCATTTTCATCATTAAAAAAAACACCTCACAGAGCCTCGATCGCCTGCGCCGGGTCCGCCGTCTCGAACATCGCCGTGATGAACTCGTCTATCCCGCTGCAGCGGCCATCGGCGCCCATCGCGGCTTCCCCGAGCGCGTAAACCACCTGAGGCTGGCCCTGCCGGTCCCGCTCGTTGCGCTTCTCGACGAGCAGGCGGCAGCGGAGCGCGGCGGCGACGGCATCGGCCGGGTCGCCGATCCCGGGGACCCGCGGAGGGGGAGCAGCGGCCCTGCCGCTGCCGCCGCCGTTGCCGTTTGACGCGGCTGAAGCGGAAGCAGCAGCAGCAGCAGACGGAGCAGCGGGCGCGGGGAGGCCCAGGTCGGCCAGGACCGCCCAGAGGTCGGGCGCGGGCGTGCCCGCGCCGCCCCTGTCGAGCCGCACGAGCGCCGCGGCGACGAGCGCGACGGCCGGCGCGCTGCGGCGCGGGTCGGCGGGGTCCGCGCGGGCCCTCGATGCCGCGAGGAGCCTCGGCGGGAGCAGGGTGCGGAGCACGTAGGCTCGCGTGGTGCCTGATGAGGAGAAGCCTCCTCCCGCCGCGGACGCCGCCCCTCTGGCTGCTGCTGCTGCTGCCGCCGCCGCCGCTCCCCCCGAGCCGCTGCCGGCGGCGGCGGCGGACGCCGTCCTCGCCCTCCCGACCGCCGAGACGGGAAGGAGGTCTATCTGGGCCATCTCTAGAGCGAGAGTCCTGGCGAAGCGGGCCTGGGCCTCCCTGATGACGGCGGCGACGCGCGGCCAGGAGGGGGCAGCCGCGGCCGCGGCGGCCGCGGCAGCTGCTGCGGCGGCGGCGGCCGAGGCGCGCCCCCCTCCGGCGGTGGCCGTCGGCGGCATCGAGGCCCCGCGCACCGCCGCGCTGAGCTGGTCCGACTTGACGGGGATGCCCGCGGAGCGCCCCGAGCGGAAGAGCATGAGCCTCATGACGGCGCGGACCATGCGGTCCATCTCCTGTTGGAGAGAGAAATGCGCGCGAGAGAGAGAAGAAGAAGACAGAGACGGAGGTCGAGGGTGAGAGAGACCTTGACGACGGAAAGAACGTCGAGAACGAAAAAGAAGGAGAATGAAAAAAGAACCTCTCCAAAAAAAACTCCTTCCTCCTCACCAGCGCCGAGGGCCTCTGGCGCGTCGGGATCCTGACGATCGCAAGGGCGGCCTCGGCGTTGTAGCGGTCGATCTATATAAAGTGGAAAGAGAGAGAAGGTTGAGAGAGAAGGCTGAGCAGCAGGTCGAGAAAAAAGAAAGAAGAAAAAAAGAGCAAAAAACAGCGACGACGGTCGATTTGTCTTTCTTCCTTACCTGCGCCGCGAGGTTCTCCAGGTCGTCGACATCGTCGCGGATGTCGGGAGCGCCGCCGCCGCCGCCGCCGCGAGACGGCGCCGCGCCTGTGATTTCAGAGGGGGTTCAAAGAAGGCCTTAGTGCAGGGCGTCGTCGAAAACGCGTTGAAACGAAAAAGATGCTTCGGACCCCTCTCGTCGCTGCGTTCCTCACCATCGTTCGCAGCTCCTCCCCTCCTCCCCTCCTCGACAGGCTGCCTCTTGACGCGGCGCGTCAAGGGCTCTTCTTCTCCCCCCGAGTCTGCTGCTGCCGCGCGGTGGCGCCTCGCGCGTGGCGGCGGCGGAGACGGAGGCGAGCGGATCACAGCCGGCCCTCGCACTCGCGTCGATCGGCGAGCCGAGGCGATTCCGTTCGCCGGCGGCGGAGGAGGAGGAGGAGGAGGAGGGAGCGTCGCTGCTGCTTCTCTTGCTCCTGTTTCTGCTCCTGTTCCTGCTGGTGCTGGAGGAGGCGACGAGGCGAGGACCTCGACACTTCCGCTGCTGGCGGAGTGGAACCCGTCGGCGTCGGAGGAGATTTCGATAAGCGACATTTTTCTTCTTCTTCTTCTTCTCCAAGTCGAACAAGTTGCAAAGAAAAAAAAATAAGGTCGCCCTCGACTCTCACACAAAAAAGAAAAAAAACTGCGAGCGAGAGCGCGAGAGCGAGGGCGAGAGATTGCGCGCGAGAGAGAGCTCCCACATTCTCCCTCACGGCTCTTCCCGCTGGCTTCGTCTCTCGTTGCCTTCGATCCATCTTTTCGCACGCAGAGAGCGAGGCGGCAGAGAGCACGTACCGCCAGGCTCGGAGGCGAAGCAGAGCGCTCCAGCATGGCGGCCCCGGAGCGGGCAAAGGCGACGCCGAGCGGCCCCGATCGGCCGACTGCGTCTCCCTCAGCGCCTCTGTCGTCGGGCCCCGGCGACACCCAAGCCGCCTTCCTCCGCCGCGCCCGCCACCACCCGACGGCGAGGCGGCCGCCGCAGCGCCGGCCCCGGCGCCACTGGGACGACCCCGACGTCGTCTCCGCCGTGGCCGGGTCCCTCGCCGGGGCGGCGACCGCCGTCTTCGTCTGCCCGCTCGACGTCCTCAAGACGCGCCTGCAGGTCACTGCCGTCGCCGCGGGCCCCTCCCCCTCCGGCGCCGCCCGCAGCGGCAGGCGCCCCGGGATCGTCTCGAGCCTCCGCAGCATCTTCGCCGCCGAGGGGGTCGCGGGCCTCTACCGGGGCCTGACCCCGACGCTGGCCGCCCTCCTGCCCAACTGGGCCGTGTACTTCACGACCTACGACAGGCTGAAGGCGAGCATCGGCGACGCGGCCGCCGAGCGCGGCTGGGTGTCGTGCGAAGGGCGCGGCGGCGGGGGAGGGGGGGAGGGCCGGGGCGGCGTGCTCGCTCCTTCTCCGGCTCCTTCGTCTTCCCCCTTCTCTTCTCCTGCTGCTGCTGCTCCCTCTCTCCCTCGCCCGCCGCCGCTCGACCTCGACGCCGCCAGGAGGGCGGCGAGGCACCACCCCGCGGTGCACTGCCTCGCGGCGTGCGGCGCCGGCGGCGCGACGCTGCTGGTGACCAACCCGCTCTGGGTGGTCAAGACGCGCCTGCAGACGCAGCACCTGAACCTGGAGATCGGGGGGGCGCGATCAAAGGGCTCGGCCCCCTCCGCCAACGGGGCCAGCAACGGCAGCGGCGGCGGCAGGAGGGCGCTCTACAAGGGGACGGCCGACGCGCTCGTCCGGATCGCGCGGGAGGAGGGCGCCGCGGGGCTGTGGGCGGGGGCTCTCCCTTCGCTGGTAGGCGTGGCGCACGTCGCGGTGCAGTTCCCGCTGTACGAAAAGTTCAAGGCGCTGCTGGCGGACGCGCGGCGGAAGCGGAGGGAGGAGTCGAGCGGCGGGGGAGGCAGCGCCGCCGCCGCCGCCGCCTCGGACGAGGACGCAGACGCAGACGCCCTGCCAGCCTCGGCCCTCGTCGTCGCCTCCGCGGCCTCGAAGGCCGTCGCCTCCTCGCTGACATACCCTCACGAGGTGGTGCGCTCGCACATGCACGTCGAGGGCTCGGGCAGCCCCGCCGCGCTCGCGGAGACCTGTCGCCGGCTCTTTTGCGACGGCGGCGGCGTCCGGGCCTTTTATCGCGGGTGCGGCACGAACCTCGTCAGGACGACGCCGGCGGCGGCGCTGACGTTCACGAGCTTCGAGCTGATCGCGAGGCAGCTGCGGGCGGCCGGAGCGAGGCAGCGGGCGAGGGAGAGGGAGGAGGAGGAAGGGGAAGGAGAGGGAGAAGCATTAGAGCAGCAAGGGGGGGCGGCTTCGTCGACGTCGCTCCGGCGGGCATTTGAGTGATGAAATTGTACTTTATTGATCTCATGTCTTTCCAGCATTTATTTCTCAAGTTTCTTTGATTCAATTCTGATTATAACGATGGTATACAGGACGCGAAGGGAAAGCAGCATTTCTGAATAGTGTAAAGTAAAAAAAACGACGGAAAACGAATCCCAAAAGAAGCATGCGTTTTTCACCTCCCCTCCCTTCTCTCCCTCTCCTCCTCTCTCTGCAGCCGGCTCATCCTCTCAAAGTGCATCCTGCGCAGGAGCTGGTTGGTGGCCTCGTACTCCTCGTCGAAGGCGGTGTCGGTCGTTGCTGTTGCTGCGGGAGGAGGAGGAGGCGGAGCTTCTGCTGCTGCCTCTGCTGCTGCTGCTGCTGCTGCTTCCGCTTCGGCTTGCTGCTGCGGCTGGTGCCCTCTGCTCGTCCTCCTCCTCACCTCCGGCGCTCCCGCTTGCTGTTGTCCGTTCCCTTCCGGAAGGGCGCCCTGGGACTCGGAGGTGGCCAGGCGCTTGACGGCGCGGCAGAGGGAGTCCTCGGTGCCCGTTGTTGTGGCCGGGGGCTGCTGTCGAGTTTTTGAAAGTTTTTTTTTGGTCGGGGTTGAGTTTTCTTTGCCTCCCAATCGATCCCTTCCTCTCTCTCTCTCTGACTCTCTCTTTTCTTACTTACCTCGTCGTCCACGCCGCGGCGCTTGCGGGGAGGCATTGGAGCGAACCACCTCGGTCCCTCGGTGTGGAAGCGAGCACGAGAGAAACGGGAGAGGGGGAGGGCGCGACAAGTTGCGATCGAGACAGCGGCGGCGACAGAGGGCATCGCCGACGATGCTTTGTGGTTTCTTTTCCTCTGTCTTCTCGACCTCGACGCTCTTACTTTCCCTTTTAACACGTTGCTCTATCACGTCTTTCGTTTCCTCGCAAGTTTACCTCAATACTTAGTTTATTTTCGTTTTTTTTTGGGGGGGGGCATATTTGTCTCTCTCGTAGCGTTTCGCAGTGCGTTTTTTTGGGTATTGGCGATGCTGTCGTCGTTTTTTGTCAAAAAAGGAGAGCCCCAGAGGCGCCGCAGCGGCGCCGGCGGCAGCAAAGCGCCCGCCGCCGCTGGCCTCCCGCGTCGCCGTCGGTGTCTCTGGCGAGGGAGCAAGAAATCTCAGCGGGCGACAACGCCAACGCCTCTCCGCTCGCCGCCGCCGCCCTGGAGGGAGTGACGAGCGTGCTTCGGATCCTGCGCGGCCGCAACGGGACGGTGCCGTTCGCTCCAGAGGAGGCTTTTCACGCGGCGCCGCTGCGGAAGGGGGCGGCAGCAGCAGCAGCAGCAGCAACGGCGGTAGCGAGAGGAGGTGGAAACGACGGCGGCGGCGGCGGCGGCGACGTCGAAATGAGCCTCGAAGGCGAAGAGGACGAAGAGTTGTTCGAGGGCGAGGAGGAGCTTTCCGAGGACGGCTTCGACCACGAGTCCAATCTCGACCTCTCCCTCGCATTCCAGCGCGGCGGCGCCGGCGCTCGCGTCGCCAATCGATCTACTCCCTCTTCCGCCGCTTCGTTGGTCGCCGGCGCCCGCTTCCGCGCGGCGCTGGCGGGCGGAGGAGGCGCCCTCGCTGCGCGCCTCCGCGCCGTGCTCCGCCGCGTTCCCTGCCTCGTCCCGTTCAGGGAGCGAGCGACCGCGTTCGTCGAGGCGCTGGCCCTGGACGCGCAGCGGGCCGCGGGAGGAGCCGACGCGCTGACGTTGGGAGGCGGCGGCGGAGGCGGAGGGGGGCCGCCGCGCTGCGCAACCACGTCTTCGAGGACGCGCTCTCGACTCCGGGCCCCCTGCCCGCCAGCGCTCTGAAAGGACGGGTCAGGGTCGCGTTCGTCGACGAGCACGGCCTTCAGGAAGCCGGCGTCGACGGCGGGGGTTTGTTCAAGGAGTTTTGCGAGGCTCTGGTCAAGGGGGCGTTCTGGCCCCGGGAGGGAAGCGGAGGAGTCGGAGAGAGCGACGCCGGTGAGGGAGGAGCGGGAGGAGGGGGAGGGGGAGGGGGAGGGGGAGGAGGCGGAGGTGGGGGAGGACGAGGAGGAGGAGGAGGTGGGGGGGGAGGAGGTGGACAGGGGCCTCGCCCTCCTCCTTTACCGCCCCTGCCCTTCCCCTCCCTCTTTGTCGAGACGGCCTCCCGGGAGCTTGCGCCGGCCCCGGGGGCCGGGAGGGACCGCTCCTCCGCGGCCAGGCTCGCGTTCCTGGGCCGTGTCCTCGGGAAGCTTCTGTCGGAGGGCGTGCTGGTCGAGCTGCCGCTCGCGCGCTTCTTCGTCAAGCAGCTCCTGGGGAGGCAGCCCGACCTGGGGGACCTAAGCTCGCTGGACCCGGTCCTCGCGGCGTCTCTGGCGGCTCTGAGGAGGGCGAGCGCCTCCGAGATCGAGGCCGCGGGGCTCAGCTTCGCAATCAGCATGGAGAGGGCAGCAGAGGCGGAGGGAGGCGGAGGCGGAGGTGGAAATTCGGCAAACGACAGCGTTTAGCAAAGAAACGGAAACGAAAGCTCCGAGCGGATCGACGTCGAGCTCGTCAAAAACGGCGCGGACGTGCCCGTCACCTCGGCCAATGTCGCCGAGTTCGTGCGCCGCGCCGCCGCGGCGCACTTCTCCGCGGCCGCCCCGGCCGCGGGAGAAGTGCGCGGGAGACGTTCGCGGGAGGGCGAACGAAGCGCGAGAAAACAACAAAAAGAAGGCAACGGGCGACAACAGGGAGTTCGAAAAAAGAGGGCGGAGAGGTACTTCTTCTACAAAGGTAACTTCCTCTTTGTTGAGAGGATGATGATGAAGATGGAGAAAGACCGCCGTTAAGCTCCCTTCCGCCGCGAATGTCGTTTCAGCATGGCGCCCTCGAGAGCTCAAAAAACGTTACTCGTCTTCGGCACCGTTCTGGTTTGTACTCTGACGTGGTCACAGGTACGCCAGAGAGAAAATAGAGAGGAATAAAACCCCACTCAAGTGCCTCCATCGGCGCCAATGGGCGAGTCGCAAACGACAGTTGCGAAGCACACTTTTGTATTCGCTCGCTGCACCGACGGCGGATCGTTCCACTTTGTCGTCGGCCGAAATGAAAGATGCCACAGTTAACGCGTCATTAGATCTTTTTTAGGAAGTATACTCAAGGGGCACGCGGCCGCGAGGCACGGAAGAAGAAAAAAAACGCTGTTGTCGTCGTCGACGTCGTCGTTTGTTACAGGGGGCACCGGTGGCGACACCAGTGGCTGCATTGGCCTCATGCTCTTTCTCCCAGCGGCTTCGAGAGAACTTGCAGTGCATTCGTTCTGTTACGTCGCCAAGTCGTTACAAGTCATGGTATGCCGAGCTCCGGTGGGGGGAAAGGCAACCGGCACGCCGCTGGGCGTCGCGGAAGATGCAGCAAGATGTTTCAGGGATTCGCGGCAGCGTGCGCTAAGAGCACGCGCGATGGTTCCGCGTCCCCTCCCCTATTTCCGTTTCCCACTTTTTTCTCACTTTCTCTCATTTTTTGTCACCTTCATTTCGTTTTTTTGTTGCACACTTTTTTCATCTTCGATTTTGGAAACGAATAACCAATCCACCTCCACTCTAGGCCACTTTATATCCGATCTTTCTTCTCTCACCTTCCGCTGTTCACTTTTTCACTTTTTTCATCTTCGATTTTCGAAACAAAAACTCATCCACCTCCACTATAGGCCACCGACCTGACTCGCCTGCCCATCACCTTCACTGCCGGGAACAAGAGCTTCCCGTGGCAGCTCCACTCGTGGGTGCCCCCGAACAAGAACACGACGCTGGGCGCCCTCGGCCGCGCCGTCGGCGCCGTCGTCAACTCGTCCGACCCGCTCCACGAGACCAAGGCTCTGTCGCAGGGCCTCGGGCTGTACACGTCCGAGACCGCCGCCCTCATCAAGGGCCAGTCGGACGGCGTCACGTACGTCTCTTCCGTGAACGCCTCGCCCTCGCCCGCGGGCGACCTCCGGTGCTTCGTGGACCCGGCCACGGGGCAGCTCCTCGGGCTCGAGCAGTCCGGCACCGCCGCGTGCTCCGT
>Ga0114918_10004876_pt1 | contig 11595 bp, 15 predicted proteins | sample LantaG_FD_87015 | JGI IMG/M metagenome (GOLD analysis project Ga0114918, IMG submission 87015) | Deep subsurface microbial communities from Baltic Sea to uncover new lineages of life (NeLLi) - Landsort_02402 metaG | ecosystem: Environmental > Aquatic > Marine > Oceanic > Sediment | place... | reverse complement strand
TAAGAGGGAGTGCCGGGGAGGGGGTTCGAACCCCTGACCTTCGGATTTCCCTGGAGAGGGTCTTGATTTGCTCCTAATCCCTATGAGTCCGACGCTCCACCAGGCTGAGCCACCCCGGCATTCGGGGAAATGGTTTACTGCTCTGGTTCGGCTGCGACCTCTTCCACCGGCTCCAAAGGCTCTTCCACAAGGTCGGGCTCGGGTATAGGCTCAGGGACGGGCTCAGGTATGGGCTCGGGGGCGAAGACCGGCTGGTCTTGGGGCTCTGAGCCCATCTCCAATACCTCGGTCTTGCGTATCTCGACCCTCTTGATAGGCACAACGACCTTACAGACCGTTCCCAGCCTGCGGGCCATTTCACCATCGATTATGGCCTTGACGATCTCGGAGATGGTCTTTTCGTCGCCCATCTTCCGCATCTCATCGTCCATAATTGTCCTGAGGGCAGTCTCTTGAGAAGACTGGATACGCTTTTCGGTGATGCTCATGGGCTTCACCCTGATCAGGTATCCGTCCTTAGTGTGAACATCGATGACATGATCGGTCTTGGTCCGCTTTCTGCGGGTCAACCGACGGATGTAATCACTGGTCAGGTCCTGACCGATGAACACTGTATGTACATCGAAACCAGTGACGTCCATAACTTTGAACTTAAGCTTGACGTGCATCTTGGAGAAGTCGCCGTTTATATCGTGAACGGTTGCCTCGGTGGTCCTGCCAATCAGATTGGTCGAATCGGCGCTGGGGGTTTCGCCCAGCTGGGCCTGGTTGAACATGCGGGGAGCGTATATCTTATACCACTCTTTGGCCTTCCACCGGTCCTTGACCTTCCTTGAGGCGGCCTTCGTAGACGCTTTTTTTGTAGCAGCCAATTAATAGCCTCCAATCGTGAGATGGTCTCGGAAACGGGTAACCCTATTAATAAGTTTTCTATTGTTCAAAAGAATCACTACCTATCACTGGACCAAAGGAAAAAGTAATTAAGGGGTTTATTGTGGAGCCAACTCCTGCAGGACTCGCTGCAGGGATACTTTGCTTACCTGGTCAGCCTGAACGCCCTGTTGCGACAGTTTTACCTCCAGGTCTTCATAGCAGCTCAGGTCGCTGAGGAAGATGGGTATGTAGGAGGAGGTGCCCACCACGTTGAGCACCGCGATCTTTTCCCCTTTCTTCATCTGATGCCCGTAGTGGGCCGCATGATACCTGACGAAGCCTTCTAGCTCGTCAGGTAGCTCCTCTGGGGTGTATACTCCCACTAGGTGAGCTTGCTCCAAGTCAAAACCTCACAGGTTGACCTTGACTTCATGAGCCTCAAGTCCCAGAGAGGATTTGGGCAGACCCATGGCCAAGCCATATAGCTGTGACAGGTGGATGACCGGGATGTCGTATCCAGGAAGATCCCTCTGACTGCGGTCGAACTGCAGGTGGCAGAAGGGGCACACGTCGATGATGTAGTCAGCTTTGGCCGCCTTAATGTTCTTAAGCTTGGTCTCGGTGAAGCTCAAGGCGAACTTGGCATCCCTGCTCCTGACACCACCACCAGCGCCGCAACACATCATCTTGTCGGCATAGGGAACGCTCTTGGACCCGGTCCACTCGATCAGCTCATCCAGCATGCGTGGCCTCTCTGGATCATCGATGTGCTTCAGTTTAGAGGGGCGCGTGAAGTGACATCCGTAGTGGGCGGCCACGTTTAAGTTGAGCGGGTTGGTCATCTTCTGCTTGACCTTCTCGATCCCGAGGTCATTGAACAGGACCTCGGCGAAGTGGCGCACCTGCACCTTGCCCTCATAGTGCATCCCTACTTCCTTGAGGATGGTGTTGACCTTCTTCATAAGTTCAGGGTCTTCATTCAGCATATGGTTGGCATCGAACAGCGAACCATAGCAGCCGTTGCATATGGTAAGGATGTCGCAACCCTGCTTCTCAGCGATCGCCAGGTTGCGGGCGGCAAGTGCCAGCCAGGTGGCCTGGTTAAAGGAGCGTATGACACCAGGGGCGGGGCAACAGCCGGCGCCGGTCATTTCCTTCAGGTTGTAACCGAGGGCCTTGAACACATCACGGGTAGCCTTCTCAATACCAGGGTATCTCAGGGGGGCGATACAGCCCAGGAACAGTGCGAACTTGTCATTAGCCATTTATTGACCTCCGATGAGCTTGTCGAATCCGGTGATCTCCATGATCTTGCGGAAATCGGCCATTGCCTTCGGGTCTCCAGCAGTGGTAGGCGGCTCGGCGGATAGGCCCATGCTGACCCTCAACTGCTTGATGTTGTCGGCCATTGGAACGGTCGCCCCTATCTTTAAAAGGGAGCGTCCGACCTTCTTGAGATCCTCGGCCATGTATCCCTTGGCCACAGCCATGTTCCTCATCAGGATGATTATGTCCACGATGTCAACATCACGGGGGCAGCGCTCCACACATGAGTAGCAAGTGGTGCACATCCACAGGTCCTCGCTCGGCAGGATATCGTCCTTCAATCCGAGCTGGGCTTTCCTGATCAGCTGTCTGGTTCGGAACGCGGTGGTGCGCCCAGAGGGGCAGCTGGCAGTGCAGGTGCCGCACTGATAGCACAGGTCCAAGGTCTTGCCACCGGCATCGATAATGCTCTGGGCGAAGGCCGGGTCTGGAATCTTTACATTTGACATGGATGTTTCCTCTAGCTCAGAGGAGCGGAGATATGATATTTAAAAGTGAATGAATAAAGCAACGAGTATAAGCTATATGAGTTACACTATTTACGGGAAAGAGGACGCATCGCTCTTAAGAGCTCCTCTACCTTCGGAACCCCGGGACGGTAAAGGCATAGAATGGCGTATGACAGCAAGGCTGGGTCTGTGGCGCTGTGTAGAAGCTGCCCCTTCCTGATCATCAGGCTTTCGCTGACGAAGTAGCTATATTTACTGCGAGTGAGAGCGGCCAGGGATGAATATGTCCTGACTACGCGGTAGTTCGTGTTCATCGATTCCAAATAGCGATAGCCTATTCTCTGTGGTCCAAAGCGGTAACGAGCGTAATCATTACCGCGATGTACATGTACCAATCGGTCCTTCCCTAGCTCCTCCCAGCTCCCACCCTCCAATTCATACGCATACAGCGGGTCGTCCAGTATCACGAGGTCCAGCATCCCGGCCTGGAACTCGGTAAGGTTGTGACGGTCCTCGGATATTACCAGTTCGGCCTCACCCTTGGGATCGGCGGCGTTGAGCGCTTGGAGCAACAGTTCCTCCGAGAGGGGAGTGCATGCCACCGCCAGATGCTCGCGCTCTTTGCGTTTTCCCTGCAGGGCGAGCTGTTCCCGGGCTATTTTCTCCCCGAGTTCGTTCAGTATCGTACCGCGCGGTCCGCAATCCATGATCGGACACCCGATCTTGGCCTCCACCTGCCGCAGGTGGCGGTTGAGAACCGGCGCTGAGACGCCAAGGGACCTGGCGGCGGCCCTTTGCGTCCCTTTCATGAACAGGGTCAACACGGCCTCGGCCTGTTTGTAGGTGAGCGGTTTGCCGTCCACCTGCACCGTCAATGACGCTCGCACCAGGGTCACGGTGCGATAATGTATTGGATATAAGATTAATCCGTCGTTCGGCGAGGATGAGGGCAAAAGTTCATAATAGGTGCCCTTCCTCCGCAAAAAATGATGAAAGCGACCCGTTTAGTGCTGGGCATCGGTAGCCCGATCATATGCGACGATGGCGTAGGGTTCAAGGTCGTGGAGGCGTTGATGGCCATGGACCTGCCAGACCTGGATTTCGACCAACAGTCGGTCAGCGGCCTTGATTTTATCGAGATAATGATGGACTACCAGCAGGTCGTGGTGGTGGACGCCATCGTAACCGAGAAGTATCCGGCTGGGACGATCATGTTGCTGCAGCTGGAGGACTTCAAGAATGCCGTTCACGGCAGCAGCCCCCACGAGGTAAACATGCACATGGCCATCGAGCTGGGGAGGAGATTGTCACCGGACCGTATGCCCAAGGACATACAGTTCGTAGCCATCGAGGTCAACGACGTTTGGACGGTCACTGACGTCTTGACGGAAGAGGTTCAGGACGCTGTGCCCAAGGCCGTGGAAGCGGTGCTCAAGGTCCTCAGCGCGTGATCAGAAATCCAAGGCCTGCATTCGCATGGCGGCCTTGCCGCCTTTCTTCTCTGGCGCAAGCAGGGCAACGCACATCCTTTTCCTTTGGAATATCTCATTGCTCACCCGGGCCACGTCCTCTTTGGTCACCTGCTCGTACTCGGCCAGTGAACGGTCCACTTGGGCCAGTTCGCCGTTCATCATGAAATGTTCCCCCTGCCAGTAAAGGCGGCTGTCCGTACCTTCCAATTTACGCACTAGCATACCTTTTATCCAACGTTTGGCCCGGGTCATCTCCTCTTCTGATGGGCCCTCGTTCTTGAAGCGGATAAGCTCGGCGCAGATAGTGGAGTTCACCTGGTCCAACTTGTCCAGGGAGGCGGAGAAGAACGTGTCGACAATGCCGCAGTCAGTGTATGCCTGGGGGAACATGCTGATGTGATACACCAGACCTTGGTTCTCTCTCACCGTCTGATAAAGACGGGAGGAGGTACCTCCGCCCAGAATGATGCATGCCAGTGAAAGGGCTTTACGATCATGGTGCTTCCCAGACAGACCCGGGAACCCCAGTTCTACATAGGCTTGGTCCCCCTCCCTGGGGAAGACCTTGGTGCAGGCCTTCGGGGTGGGAGGAGTACGGCCATTTCTAACCGTCACCTTGGGCAGGGCATCGAAGGTATCTTCCACCCAGGAGACCACATCGTCGGCCACCACGTTCCCGCAGGCCACCACGCATATGTTCGGTGGGCGATAGTGCTCTTCGAAGAAGTCACGGACGTCCCTCGCTTGCAACCCCGATACGTATTCGGGGCGCCCGGTCTCGGTGTTGGCCATAGGATGGCCTTCCCATATGGAGCGGTCGAGCAGCACACGGGAGTAATCTTCAGGGTCGTCCTCCAGCATACTGATCTCCTGCAACACCACGCCGCGCTCTAGCTCAACGTGCTCTTCATCGATGAGGGGGGCGGTCATCATGTCTGCCATCAATCCCTTCATGACCTCAAAGGTCTCATCTAAGGAGAACACGTGGTATGAGGTCGTTTCCTTGGTGGTGTAGGCGTTCATCTCACCGCCCGCACCCTCTACCATTTCCGAGAATTGCTTGGCGTTCCTTTCCCTCGTCCCTTTGAACATGATGTGCTCTAGGAAGTGGGCTATGCCGCACCGGTCCCGATTCTCGTCACGGGAGCCAACACGGAAGTTGACCGACAGTGCGGCTGTCCGGGAACGCGGGAGGACCTCGACGATCACGGGGATCCCCGCTGAGGTATGATTCAGGATCGGTCCGTTTTTGACCACGAACCGGGATAGAATTGATAGAGATAATGGTTTTCTTTGGCTAAAATCGCCAAGTATTAAGTAGCCCACACTCAATAAAACGCCAGTGATTCAAATGGACGAAGGTAAGATGTTCATTCACGAATACAGTGAGGTCGATCTGAAGAACGGGATGGCCATAGTGGGCTTTCCTAGCGTAGGGTTGGTCAGCTCCATCGCCTCGAACTTCATCGTGCGTACCATGAAACTTGAGCGCCGGGCGACCATCATTTCCAAGGATTTCCCGCCCTTCACCATCATTCATGATGGAGTACCTTCCCCTCCAGTACGCATCTATGCAGGATACCGGGATTGCGAGAACAAAGGCGAGAAGTGCGAGAAGCTGGTGGTCATCACATGCGAGTTCATGCCCCGACCGGATCTAATTAAGGAGCTTTCGGACCTTATTTTAGGATGGTGCAAGAAAAAGAACATTGCGACCATCTTGACCTTGGAAGGTATCAACATAACCGATGAAGGGGAGATCAAGGTCCTGGGAGTGGGGACAACAAAGCTTACCAGAGATATGCTGGAGACCTACAAGATAAAGGAACTGAAAGAGGGAATGGTCACTGGCATATCCGGACTTCTGCTCTCCGAGGGCGAGCGGTACCAGATGGATGTCATCTGCCTTCTGGGTTCGGCCAGGACCGACGTGCCGGACGCTAGGGGGGCGGCCAACCTGCTCGATGTGGTCGGCGATATGCTGCCCGAGATCAAGTTGGACCCTGAACCATTGGTAAAAGAGGCGGAACAGATCGAGAGCGACATGCAAAAGGCCATGGAATCTGTGCAGCAGCCCAAGAAGCCGACCGAGTATTCACAGATCTATAGCTGAGCGGGGGATTCGAAGCATTTCCTCAATCTATGAAAATGGATTTCACTCATTGAAAGCGGGCGGAGATATTTGATATGCTCAAATGTTCTCAATGACCAATCGTGTGCTAATGAAGGACCATACCGATGCGCTTGGACCAACACGGCCATTCATTGAGGAGCGCCCCTCTGCTGAACAGCTATCCGAATTGTGGGGCAGATTCGGCAGCCCTCGCTTCATCGATTGTACTTGGGATCTTTCACATCTGGACGAGACGTTCTCCCCTCTCTCTTGTTCGGGGGAGGTCGTCCTAGTTCTGCGTGATGATAGATTAAAAGTAGTGTACGTCGCCCGACGCGGCTATCCTAAGGATTGGTTCTTCCCGATGGACAGGATGAAAAAAAATGAATCCGTAGAAGAGGCCGCGATCGGAGAGGCGTATGAAGAGACCGGTCTAAAGATAGATGTTCTGGCCATTCCGTTAATTTATGTGGTGGATATCATCTTCAATGATTGGACCCTTAAAAGATGGCACTTCATCGTTTCCGGGAAACCTCACGGGTACGCCCTTCAACCCATTGATAAAGAGGAGATCGAGGAAGCTTCCTTCTTTCAAGAACGGCCGCACAACAGCGATCCGTTTTTAAAGAGATGGTCGGAAGAGATCTCCACCCGGGTATGAGCTGAAATCACTCGTCGTTCATCAGAGAGACCAGCTTCGATTCGCGCACATGACCAGTAAAATTCATTTGATCTCTAGGTAGGGCGGAGTTTGGAACTCTACAATATATTCCAATCTGAGATGATTAACCAGGCGTTCAGCTCAGATCATAGTGAACAGTCCTGATTAAAAATCACGTGGGATATTGCGGTCGAGAACTTTAGTTATTTAATACATCCTTATCCTCAGAATAGAGCTTCTTTCATGTCGGATTATGTACGTATTCAAGCAAGCGACCGCATCCTTCGGCATTTTGAGGACGTTGAACTCTAGAACAATCTAAGTTCAAAGCAAGTTTCGTTGCCTTACCAGGTAATTCAAACCGCAAGCGTACCTTAGATGTTCGGCCAGTTTTGTTTCCTGAAAATGAATATATAGACGCTGGCCGCATACTGTGGATAGAATGGCGAAACGCCAGTTCGTAAAAAAGATCTGCCTTCTGGGAGACGGGGAGGTTGGCAAGACCAGTTTGATAAGACGGTACGTGCTGGACATCTTCGACGATCAATATATCCAGACGTTCGGGGCCAAGGTCAGCAAGAAGGTGCTGGACCTGGAGGACGTCAACCTCACTCTGATGATCTGGGACGTACTGGGGCAGAAGACCCAAAAGGCGTTGCACACCACCTATTATGCCGGAGCGAACGGTGCGTTCCTGGTCTGCGACATGACCAGACCGGAGTCCTTGGAGCACCTGCACAATTGGGTCGATGACCTGCGAGAGGTGGCCGGAGACATTCCTATCATCGTCATCGGCAATAAGTGCGATCTGGAGATGAAGATCGACCCCCTTGACCTGCAGCACTTCGCCACTGAGATCGGGACCCCGATGTTATTGACCAGTGCCCTGACCGGGGAGGGCGTGCAAGAGGCCTTTCAAGCGCTTGGACAGATGGCCATGGGGGGCTAAGATGGGGAAGGACATGCGGCCGTTCTTCGTCATGCCTGGTTCCGCCCTTAAGGACCTGAGAGAGGAACTGCAACTGATCAACGGGGCGGATTCCGCCCGGACCATGGAACGGTATGGATTCCGCGCTGGTGTCGGACTGGTTCGAACCCTGGGATTGGAATGCACCGATATCGTGGAGGCCAAGGCTATCATAGAGCAGGTGTGGACCGAGACCGGGCTCAGCCGTATGAACATCGAGATGATCAACGAAACGGAGATAGTCATCACATTCAATGAATCGGTGGAGGCGGACAACGGAGACCACTGCGATTTCACCAAGGGTTACATCTCCGGGATCATCTCCTCACTGATGCGCCGGCGTTATGACGCTTACGAGGCGTCCTGCATTTCTGACGGGGCGCCCAAGTGCGTGCATGTGCTCACGCCCTCACCCACCTATCCCACCGAGAAAAGGGAGATCATCATTAGGGATGAGGATAGACAGCGCAAATATCTGCTGGAACCAGGGACCTCGTACTTGGTGGAGTCGGCCACTTTGGACTCGGCCTACCAGATGTACAAAGACCAGGTCGTTGATGGATGCACCGGCATGGTACTGGCTCGGGAATTCCCGGAAAAGGTGCAGAAAGTCTATGGAATCTCCGAAGGGGCGTTGCTGTGGTTATCGTACGAGAGGGGAAGGCGTTACGCACGCGAGCCGACCGATATTCCCATGATCTATAGCGAGATCAAGAACTTCTTCGAGGCGAACAGCAAGGCTGTCGTTCTGCTATCTGGCCTTGAATATCTGATTAGCCAGAACACTTTTCTGAAGGTGCTTAAACTTTTGCAGCTGCTCAACGACAACGTTTCCATGACCGGTTCCATGCTCATCGTTCCAGTGGTCCCTGAGGCGTTGAACCCTCAGGACGTTAAGATGCTGGAGAGAGAATTGCGCGTTCTCGAGATCGATTGAGGGAAAACGCTTAAATCAGGGAATAATTTAACATCAGAATCATGAACCTAGTCCCGAAAAAGTTTTTCGTCACCCAAGGAGTCGCCGTTAGCAAGGTCTCCGACCTCAACGCCTTCGATCAGGCGCTAATGCAGGCCAAGATAGGAGAGCAGAACCTTGTCTCGGTATCGTCCGTTCTCCCTATCGGGGCTAAGAAGGTCGCGGTCCGCGAGCTGCCCGTGGGCGCCATCACCCACTGTGTGCTGGCACAGATGAGAGGCGGCGAGGGTGAGATGATCTCTGCCGGGATCGCCTACGCCTTCCGCAAGGACGGTAAGGGTGGCTATGTGGCCGAAGGGCACATGCACGGTACCAAGAAGGCGCTCAGGGAAGTGCTGGAATGGAAGATGAGCGAGATGCAGGCCCTCCGTGGAGTAGAGTTGATGAGGATCAACTACGCCATCGAGGAGCTCTCCATCCCCATGGACCATTACGGAACTTGCTTGGGAGCAGTGGTCTTCGTCGAGTTCTGATGTTCGGTGCGGTGGTCTGTCCCCGTTGTCGCAAGGGTTTCGCGGTCGACCTGGAACATCGTTCCTCGTCCTGCCCCCATTGCGGTCGTCAGATACAGGTGCGCCGCATGAAGGTCCGTTTCAGTTCCTCTTCAGCCTCCCTCACCGCTCAAGCGGTCGGAGAGCTCAATCGAAAGGGGCGGGAGCTGAAGTCTTTTGATGGTGAAATCGAACAGAAAACAAGGAGGATCGCCCTCTTCCCCGCCCAGATCGAGATATTGATCAGGGAGATGGAAGAGTTCGACCTCGCCGATCTGGAAGGAAAGCTGGCCGGAAAGATGACCATGAGTCCCGATGAGTTGCTACGCAGAATGCTTTCGGTAGGTCTGGTCTACGAGTCCTCCCCCGGTCGTTATCGACGGGCTTAGATCTCCACCTTGGCCATCATCTCCACGGAAAGCGTTACCTTTTCATCGCTCTCCTGGTAGCTCAGCACTTCCCAGCTCTCACTGAATTCCGGCCTCTCGTCTGGGCCGTAGGTGTTCGCATCATAGAAGACGCTAATGAGATGATAGTAATCCCGTAGTCCGTCCGGTTCACCGTTGTCGGTGTACTCGCAGAAAAGGTTCGGCATCCAGACCAGGAAGTCATTGTTGACTATGTCGATGGTCACGTTGACCCCGCCATTCTCCGTGGGCATGAACATCTGCACCCAGCCGTGTCCGCCCATCTCGCCTGTGGAGCGATCGTATAGGGCGCCAAGCTGCAACCATGCCGGCACTCCGGCCGACCGTGCCAGGGCGCAGAACAAGATCGACTGGTCATCGCAGTCGCCCTCTCTGTCCTCGTTCGTCTGCAACGATGACTTCGGCTCCCCCGATATGATCTGGTTGGGGTACTCCACGTTCTCCTCCATCCAATCGTAGATGGACCGGGCGATGACGTACACGTTGGTCTCGTCCCCCACTATCTGATGGCTAAGTCCGCTGATGACCGGATCATCGAAAATGATCTGCCATTCCTCGTGCAGGTAGCGGTCCTGCAGGTCCTGTGGTATGTCTCCCTTGTCCAGGACGGTATCTTCATCCAGGTCCCATTGCTGCAGTGTCTGTCTCACTGACTGGGTCACCACAATGCTGATCTGACCATAGAGGTCGCCCCCCTCCCAAACCATGGTACGATAAGTGCCATTGTCCCATAGCTCGTCGTATTGAGGTGAGATATTGAGCGATGTCACCTGCTGCAGATAGGTGCCGTTATCGCTGATACTTGCTGGACGGGGCAGATCGAAACGGTATTGGGTCACATGTCCACCATTGGCGTCCAATATCATGGTACGACGCAATTCCATCTCTACCTCCTCAGGATATTGAGGAGAGAATGGATCCAGCAGATACTTTCGGAAAAGGTCTTGAGTCGGGGGAAGTAGTAACAGAAATATTACGATGAGGACCACTGCCAAGACCAGCAGGGCTTTGCCCGTTTTTCTGTGGGATTCAGACACAGCGGTTTATTCCCTCGTTGAATAAATCAACCTTTCGCCCCTTTCATTCGTGCCGTGGCGTCCCTGACCATTGCTGGAAGGAGATTGCGGTGCACCTGACGGTAGTAGTAGACGACCAGCAGAATGGCCAGAATTAGCCCCGCCCAGCCTAACAGTCCGCTTCCATAGTTCAGAGGTACCGCCATCAGCAGGTTCACACCGATATGTAACAACCCGGCCTGGGCGAAATATCCCCACACCTCACCACGGGCGACGCCCGTGCCGATCATGGCACCAGTGGACGAATGTAACAGCACCAACTGGATAGCTAGAATGAATGCTATGAGCCAGCCATCCAGTCCCAGGTCCTCGGACTGTTGCAAGGTGATGAACACCGCCCCGAAGGCCATGGTGCTGCCGATGCCTAGACCCAAGGAATAACCGTAGAATGACGTGTCCAGCTTTCTCTGGAAGCGCGGTATGTTCAGAAAGACAAATTTGATGAGCTCTTCCAGGACGGCGAAGAGGAGGGCGAAGAGCAGGAAACCCAGATCGAAGTAGGATTGAACGACGTAGATGAGCACACCGAATACCATGCCTACCGCCAACATGAGGAACAGTTTGCGGTCGTCGAAGAACGGACGCTCAACCTTGGGGTATGTGAAATCCCGAAGGGTCCAGAACATCAGGGCCAGGGCCGGTCCCACTCCCAATGCCGCGGCCACCAACATCTGCCAATCCATATCAGATGCGCCCCACGGTCCTCTTTTTATTTAACACCTGCGTATACCGGCCGACCAGCCCCGGCCAGTACCAGCTTGTC
>Ga0114918_10004875_pt1 | contig 11595 bp, 6 predicted proteins | sample LantaG_FD_87015 | JGI IMG/M metagenome (GOLD analysis project Ga0114918, IMG submission 87015) | Deep subsurface microbial communities from Baltic Sea to uncover new lineages of life (NeLLi) - Landsort_02402 metaG | ecosystem: Environmental > Aquatic > Marine > Oceanic > Sediment | place: Baltic... | reverse complement strand
GTCCCCGGAAGGTTTCACATCTTCCGGCTTAATTACAGGATTATGCGGTGAACGGAACACATTCATATTACAGTTCCTTAAATTTTCGATCCGAAAGTAAAAAAAACAGGCGACAGTACGACACAAATTATTCGACAAGAATAGCGGCTCGCACCGTTAAATGCAAGCCCTGCCGGCATAAAACATCCAATCCGGCTAATAGTGAACCTTGTAATAACTACGCTGTTTATGTTATAATGAAGAAGCTTATTTGTGCGAATTTGCTTTTTATAGGCTTAAAAGTTAAATCTGTACTCATTGGTCTAAAACACAGGAGGCAGGATAAAGGCAATGATCAAACGCATGAGAATCCCGTTGCTTATCCCGATATTGGCTGTGTCTGTTATCTGCTTTGCTCAAACCGAACAGGCCGACCAGGCAGGTATCCCGCTGTTAATTAACGAGCTGATGGCCTCCAACAGCGGTTGTATTCAGGATCCACAGCGTCAGTACGATGACTGGATCGAAATCCATAACTACGGCCTCGATGCGATTGATATCGGCGGCATGTACCTGACGGACAATCTGTCCGATACGACCAAGTGGCGGATACCGGCTTATAATACTGCCGTAACGATCATCCCGGCAGGAGGTTATCTTTTGATATGGGCGGACAATGATACAACCGACGCCGGGCTGCACGCGAATTTCAAACTCAGTGCCGACGGCGAAGAAATCGGCCTTTTCGACAGCGACGGCATTACTCTGATTGATAGCATTACTTTTGGCAACCAGGCTACCGATATCTCCTATGGCCGCTACCCCGATGCCGGTGACTACTGGCAGAGTTTCGATTCACCAAGCCCAGGAGCCCAAAATATTAGTGCGTATTTAGGCGAGGTTACCGAAGTTGAATTCAGCCACAACCATGGTTTTTATGAGTCGCCTTTCTATGTAACAATCGCTACTGAAACCGATGGGGCTGATATTTACTATACTCTCGACGGCTCCGAGCCGTATGATGTCGATAGTGGCGGCCGGTCCCCGAACGGCATCATATATACCGACCCGGTCCCCATTAATCAGACCACATCTTTACGAGCGATAGCGGTCAAGCCGGGCTGGATGCCGAGCAAAATAAATACTCAGACGTTTATTTTTCTTGATGATGTTCTCCAGCAGCCGCGGAGTCCTTCGGGGTTTCCCACGAGTTGGGGCGGCACTTCCGCCGACTATGAGATGGATCCGGATATCGTTCAGGATTCGCGTTATAACGGCATGATGAAAGATGCTCTTTTGTCTATTCCCACGATGTCTCTCGTAATGAACAAGGATGATTTGTTCGATTCTCGGGAAGGTATCTATGCAAATCCGGAAGGTCATGGTGTATCATGGGAAAGACCCGGTTCGATGGAGTTGATCTATACGGACGGTACAGACGGGATACAGGTAAACTGCGGGATTCGTATTCAGGGCGGTGCATTCCGGAGTTGGGGCCTGACGAAGAAGAAATCATTCCGGCTGCTGTTTAAGGGTATTTATGGGCCGACTAAGTTGAGATATCCCTTGTTCGGTGAAGATGCAGTTGAGCAGTTCGATACGGTCGTACTGCGTGCGGGCGCTAACGACGGATACGCGTGGAATTCTGCGAGATACACCGAGCAGTACACACGCGATGAATTCGGGCGCAGCCTGCAGCAAGCCACCGGAAACGCGGGTGCGCATGGGATTTTTGTTCACCTGTATGTAAATGGTATTTACTGGGGGCTCTACAATCCGTGTGAGCGGCCGGATGCGGCATTTTCCGCCAGCTATTACGGAGGCGATAAGGAAGACTGGGATGCGATTCACGATCTGTCAGCCAGCAATGGAGATACGGCTGCCTGGAACCAGATGATTTCAAAATGCCGGCAGGCAGCTTACTCCGATCAAGCGTTCTGGGAGCTCCAGGGCAATAATCCCGATGGTACGCCGAATCCCGCATACCCGAATCTGCTGGATGTTACGAACTACATTGACTATCTTATTGTTAACCTCTGGGGAGGCAATTGGGACTGGCCCTGGAAGAACTGGTGGGCCGGTCGTGATCGAACAATCGACAGTACCGGCTTCAAGTTTTACTGCTGGGATTACGAGAACACCATAGGCAACAATCTGGGCCGCTCACCGCTCAATAAGAATGCCCTGCAGAACAGCTTTTCCTCTGCAGGAGTGCCGCATGAGAATTTGAGCGGGAATGCTGAGTACAGGATGCTATTTGCCGACCGGGTGCATAAATTCTTTTTCAATGGAGCAATACTCACACCCGAATCCCTTATACGGCGTTATACCGATATGGCCGCTATGGTGGAAAAGGTTATCATTGCCGAGTCTGCTCGCTGGGGAGACCAACATCACTCTACCCCATTGACACTTGAGGATTGGTACGACCACGGCTCGAACTACAACGATGGACGCGCCGGGCGGGACTGGATTCTGAATTACTACATCCCTCAACGCTCTGATATTGTCATGCGGCAGTTCCGTAATGCAGGTCTTTATCCTGACGTTGATGCTCCGGTTTTCGTTATTAACGGGGCCTATGAGCACGGCGGCCAAATTTCGGAGGGTGATTTGCTCTCGATGACTGCCCCGGCCGGCACGATATGGTATACGCTCGACGGCTCCGATCCGCGCGTGCAGGACACAACACCGCAGGCGACCGTTTTAGTGCCTGAGAACGCCGACAAGCGGGCGCTCGTTCCTACCGGCAATATTGGCGAAAACTGGCAAGGCGGCGGAGTTTTCGATGATTCGGCATGGCTGCCCTGCACCGGCTCACCCGGCGGCGTTGGATTCGAGAGAACAACTGGTTTCGAGGACTATATCAGCCTCGATCTCAGAGAACAAATGTACGCCAGGAACGCCACGTGTTATGTCCGCATCCCGTTCTCAATCGATGCCGACTACACTTCTTTAATGCTGAACGTCAGGTACGATGACGGCTTTGCCGCTTACATTAACGGCGTCATAGTGGCCGGACGAAACTTCGACGGCAGGCCAAGCTGGGACTCCAGAGCCAGCGCCAGCCATTCCGATTCGGTGGCAGTCCTGTTAGAGAGTATCGACATTTCTGAATTTCTCGACACTCTACAGCAGGGCGACAATTTATTGGCCATCCACGCCATGAATTCCTCCACCACAAGTTCCGACTTTCTTATCTCGGTAGAGCTTCTCGCAAGCGGAGGCGATTCCGACGACAGCGATCTGGGTGGTGTCATGGAATATACAGGCCCGATTACACTGCCTCACAGCGTTCAGGTTAAAGCAAGGGTATTGAGCGGCGATGAGTGGAGCGCGCTGAACGAAGCGGTCTACGCCGTAGGACCCGTAGCGGAGAATCTGCGCATCACCGAGATAATGTACCATCCACAGGACCCGGACGAAGAATTTATAGAGCTAATGAATATCGGTGCTGAAACAATCAATCTGAATCTGGTAGGGCCAGGCCCGCGTGCCTGCCCTGGGCAACCACATGGGGTTGCCCCTACGAACGGTATCGATTTTACCTTCCCGAGCATAGAGCTTGCAGCAGGCGAATATGTAGTTATCGTTCAGGACCGTAATGTCTTCGAAGCACGATATGGCACAAATGTCAACATCGCAGGTCAATACTCCGGAAAGCTGAACAACGCCGGCGAAAGAATCACGCTGAAAGATGCTATCGGCAGGACGATTCTGGATTTTCGCTACGAAGATGGCTGGCGCTCGATTACAGATGGCAAAGGTTTTTCGCTGACGATAATAGATGCTGCGAATCCTGACCTGAACAGTTGGGACGAAAAAGACTCCTGGCGCCCGAGCGCTTACGCGGGCGGCTCGCCCGGACAGGATGACAGCGGCATAATTCCCAATCCCGGAACTGTAGTGATTAACGAAGTCCTGGCCCATTCACACGCTGAGGCTTCGGACTGGATCGAATTGCACAACACGACAGAGACCACGATTGACATTGACGGCTGGTTCCTAAGCGACAGCAACGATAACCTTTTCAAATACAAAATTGCCAATGGAACCACGATCGGCCCGAACGGCTACCTCGTTATATATGAAGACCTGAACTTCGGCAACGCGAACGACCCGGGTGCTTATGAGCCTTTTGCCATGAGCGAGAACGGTGAACAATTGTACCTGAGCTCAACAAAAAACAGCGTATTGACAGGCTATCGCACAGTGGAGGATTATGGCGCTTCTGAAACCGGCGTCTCATTCGGACGATATTATAAATCCAGCACGGGCAACTACAACTTCGTAACAATGGAGCAAAACACGCCCGGCTCCGCCAATTCTTATCCGAAGGTCGGCCCCATCGTGATCAGCGAAATAATGTATCATCCCGACTGGCCGGATGGCGGCTCCTACACCAACGACCAATATGAATACATCGAACTGCACAACGTCGGCTCCGAGCCGGTAACGCTATACGATTACGAGACAGCCGAGCCGTGGAAGTTTACCGACGGCATCGAATTTACCTTCGGCGGCGATGTGCCGGTTACTATCCCTGTTGGCGGCTTGATCTTAGTAGTCAAAAAACCAGCGGCATTTTCCTGGCGATATCCAGATGTGCCCGCGGAATTAATCTTCGGCCCCTATGACGGCAACCTGAGCAACGCCGGCGAAAGTCTGGAGCTCAGCATGCCGAGCGACGTGGATAAAGAAGGCGTACGCCAATACGTCCGCGTTGACAGAGTCAATTACAGCGACGGCTCCCATCCGGAGAATTGCCCCGGTTCGATTGACCTCTGGCCCATCGAAGCCGACGGCAACGGAATGGCCTTAACACGAAAGGTTCTTACTGACTACGGCAACGATCCCGAGAACTGGACCGCCACGACCCCTTCGCCGGGTGAGTAAACTCTGAGAACAGGTAAGATAATAGAGATGCTCTCAAACTCAATTTTAAACGAGATTGCCCGATCTGTTGTCCCATCTGCCCGATCTGTTTGTCGTATTGGTCGGTGTAAAAGTCGTTTTTCGTGTATAGAAACTTCTGGGCAAACCATAATGGAATCGGTATAATCCCGTATAAATTCCGGTCATCGAACTGTTTCTATATTATACTTTATTACCTTTAGTTTTACAGGGATAACCGTTGAGTGAGAAAAGCAAATTAGCTCCGATAGGTACAGCCGCAAAAAAAGCTGGCGTTTCCCGTCAATCTCTGCAATATTATCTTATGGTCGGGCTGCTTGAGCCTACGGAGGTTACGCCGACCGGAAGGCGACTGTTTGATGAGAAAGGTATCGAGAGGATTAAAATTATAAAGAAACTTAACAAAAGCGGCTATCCTTTGCGTGCCATAAGGGAATTGTTTATGGAAGGCCGCGGCGAATTAAAAGGAGATAATTTGTGAGTGACTACGAAACCTCCCAGAGAAGGCGCAATGTTGTTGTGGGCCTTTTTGTGATATTGGGTATATGTGCGCTTAGCTGGCTGATATTGAAGTTCGGTGATTTGCCGGGCATTGTTACCAAGATGGATTCTTTTGAAGTTTTCGTTCAGTTCCCGACGGCGACGGGAGTGCAGAAGGATACGCCTGTGCAGTTTTGCGGCTATCAGATTGGGAGAGTCACAAGTGTTATGGCTCCGGAGGTACGCAAGGATTTGGAGACTGGCATGGAGTATTATCAGACGGTGGTTGTTCTCAGCATCGACAAGAGGTATGTGACCATTCCCTCCAGCGTTGAGGTAAAACTGATGACACGTGGATTGGGCAGCAGTTATATCGAGCTCAAACAGTACCCCGGCAAGCCTCTGGTTCCGCTCGATCCGAACCGGCCGGAAACACAATACCTGGTGGACAAAATGTCACTTCAGGGCTCCACCGGCATGACAAGCGAGTTCTTTCCGGAAGAAAGCCAGAAGAAACTCGATGGATTGATCGAGGGCCTTGGAAATCTCATTACTAATGCTAATGATATCATGGGCGACAAAGACAGCAAAGAGAACGTCAAGAAAACGCTGGCCAATCTCGCTAAAGCGTCGGAGCAGGCCAAGGATACGTTGGAAGAATTCGAGAAGCTTGCCGCTGCGGGGACTACAACTCTGGAAAAAGCCGATACAAAAATAGAAGAAGCTGTCACTGCCGTTGTCGATACGAGCGAAGAAATCCAGAAATTCGCCGCCGCCGGGACATCGACTCTTAAAAGTGTCGATGCCAAAGCGGAACAGCTCGTTGCCGCGATGGTCGATACGAGCGAGCAACTGAGCAAGGCTATGGGGGAACTTCGGCTGGTTTTGGAGAAAGTCAACAGCGGCCAGGGCAGCGCCGCCAGACTTATCAATGATGGAAACTTTTACGAAAATCTGCTTGAAAACACCGAGCAGTTAAAAGCGCTGTTGGAGGAGATGAAGTCCTTTGTCGCTGACTGGCGGGACAAAAAAATCGGAGTAACGTTGTTCTAAATGTTGATGGGTGGTTAAGACAGGGCGCAAACCTTCTGCTGCTGCAATATGTTTCGATTCTTAAAAATATTGCCGGCCGAGGTGACGCTGGGCTCAGGGGGGCAGCTTGATCTTTGCTGGATCGACTGGATTTTTTCGCTGGTCGTGCAGATTCTTCCAGTGCCCGCCCCGGTGGGTCATGCTGATAGACAGTTGAGCGAAGAAAGGCTGGCCGGCTTTGCGCCGGTTCCAGTCGCTGCCGTCAAAGGCGTTCTTGAACTTGAGGTTGAAATCCGTCTTGCCTGAGCCGGATACACCCGGGGCGGCGGTCTTGACATTAGCCGTGAAGTAGCCGGCCTTGCGGAAGTATTCAGTAATCAGCCGGACCGAGTCCAATCACTTTCAGGAAATCCCGCCGGTTATGTGTTCTCATCGGATTTGCTCTCCTTTTCAATTTTATATCTTGGACTATATTGGAGATTGTAGGGGCAACCCTATGTGGTTGCCCAGGGCAGGCACGCGGGCCTGCCCCTACGTAACGCCCGGCGATAAATTCGGCCTGGGCAGTTTGGCATTCGTGGCCCGGAGCCAATCGGTCAAAGTCGCGTCGAGTTCTTTTACCTTCTCCGGCATATTTTCCGAAAGGTCGGTCTCCTCCGAAAGATCGTCCTTGAGATTGAACAGTTCGAAAATCTTGCCCTCGTATCGTTTGATGAGTTTCCAGTCGCCAGCACGAACGATGCTGTAAGGCACAATCTTGCCGCGATAGTGTGGAAAGTGCCAGAATATCGCTTCACGATCCAGCTTATCGGCGCCGTTGGATTTTAGATGCCCCAGGAGCGAGATGCCGTCGATGGCGCGATCTCGTGGCAGAGAAACACCGGCCGCTTCGCAAATGGTTGGGAAGTAATCGACGCTGGTTACCGGCTCGTGGCTGATTGTGCCGGCTTTTATTACCTTCGGCCAGCGAACGATCAGAGGTTCACGAATTCCACCTTCGTACGGATAGCCCTTGCCCGCACGCAGGGGAGTATTGCTGGTTATGCCCATCAGCCCCCCGTTGTCGCTGGTGAAGAAAACAATCGTTTTTCCTGCTATGCCGAGTTCGTCGATCGCGGAGATGATTTTGCCCACGGCATCGTCAACGCTCTGGATCATCGCTGCGTAGGTCGGATTATTCTGGTTTGTCGGCTCTTTGGCCTTGTATTTTGCTACCACATCTTCTTTGCCCTGGATAGGCGTGTGGACTGCGTAATGAGCCATATACAAAAAGAATGGCTTATCTTTGTGGCTGCGAATAAAGTTGACCGCTTCATCCGCTTCGCGGTCGGTCAGGTACTCACCGTCACGACGGGGACTTAGTGTCGGTATCGGTCCCTGTCGGTCACGAGAATAGGGATCGAAATAGCTGGGCGGCTGGCCGAAGTCGCAGCCTCCGATATTGAAATCGAATCCCTGCCTGTCGGGGTACCAGTCATCTGTGCCGAGATGCCATTTTCCGATGTGGCACGAAGTATAACCTGCGGGTTTGAGTGCTTCGGCGATTGTAATCTCTTCAAGCTCCATCCACAGCGCGTTGGGCGGACATAAAAGCTTTCTGTCTTTGCCGGCGACGTATTCGGTTGGATTCTTCTTGTTCTCGGGAATTTCGCCGCCCTGGAACCGCGATCGGATCCAGTCGGTTACGCCGAGACGAGCCGGATAGCGTCCCGTCATCACTGCCGCCCGTGTCGGCGAGCAGACGGCACAAGCGGCGTAGCCGTCGCTGAATCGCATGCCCTGGGCGGCGAGCCTGTCAATGTTCGGAGTTTCGTAAAACCTGCTCCCGTAGCAGCCGGTATCCATCCAGCCCAAATCATCAACGAGAATGAAAACGAAATTAAGCTTCTCTTGCACTGCCTCGCCTGACCGCAACTGCGCGGCATTTGTATGTCCCGGGATAGCCATGCACGCCGCTCCCAGCCCGATGGCTTTAAGGAAACTGCGACGCGTGTAATCCTGTTCGCTCATTCTCATCTCTCTTTCATTATCACGACCGTCTGGTTGATGGCCGGCGCGGTGGCGGGGAAAGTGCATTCTTGACCATCGGTTGTGTTTGCCTCGACATAATACTCCAGGTCGGTTTCGATGCTGTCGGCGGGAATCCGTACGGAATATACGCTGCGGGCAATGTGTGTAAGCGGAATCTTTTTGTAGCTGCCTTTGCCGATTGAGCGGAAGTATATCGTTGCGTCTTTGGGCGTATCTGCGGCAAGAATAATTACTTTAAGCTGCAAATCCTCGCCGGCCGACAGGCTGCCTCGCACGGTCGGCACAATCAACCGGAGCGGACCATTATATGAGCCCGAAGGTATTGCGTCGGCCGGCAGCTCTTCGCCCATAAGTTTGGCCAGTTCCCTGCCGGGTTCGGTGAGCAGAGCCGGCATTACGTGCTGCTGCCAGTTTGTTACATTGCCCATCGAACCGTTCGTGTTAATGGTTGCCAGCAGATACTTATGTACATCGGCGACCTGGGCGACAAGCTCCTTCCGTATCGGCAGGGCAATCTCTCGTGCCAATCGTTTGCGGTTCTCCGGATTTTTTTCGTCCTTGACCTTTTTCATCACTGCGTTGAATCTCGCCCATGTGCAATTGACTCGTCCGACCGCCCGCAGGTAGCGGAAGTTGTTCAGCCAGTAGTCGAAACGTTCGAGGTTGCCGTGCCCTTTTATATTCGGGCGTATATCGGCCATATCCTCAATGAATTCGTATTCTTTGCTTACCTGGCCCCAATCTCTTTCGTCGGGCCTGATGCCGCCGGGGCCGTCGACCCATGTGGATGGCCGGGGCAGGTTGGTATTTTGCTGGTTTTCAGCCGTCGCCGACGGCCCTCCATCGAGGCTGATGAATATCCCTGCGATTTGTTCGGCTGCTTCCGGCCCGAACTGCGACAGGGCCCAGTCGGCATAAAAATCGTCTGCGGGCAGGTCACGCGGCCTGCTGTCGGTTGTCGTTGCGGGCATATCGGCCTCGTAGTCTTTATAAGCAGGGCCACCGCAGTTGATCTTTTTTGTTACGCCCCGGCCCTGCACAACAAAGGCCGCCATGAACGGAAATTCCACCAGGCTATCGAAACCAATTTCCAAAAGACCGTTGTCCGTCTTGACATCTTCAAAAGTGTAATCCAGCGCCTGGTTCTGGCCGACCTCGGCGAAAACGTCTAACTGGTCAATGACTTTCTTGCCCTGTAGTTTTACGCCGAATACCCGCTTGCCGGATTCAGCGTAGTGAGGCTCGCAGAACTTCAATGTTACAGTATATGTTCCGTTCGGCACCTTCAGGCGATAAGCTCTAACGTCCCAGATTACCGTTTGGTAGAGCGGGTCGTTTTCGGTATCGGCTATAGCATTGTTCGGGAATTCAGCGATATTGCCGCCTTCACGGCCTTCTGAGAGCTTTGGTTTGGTCGGTTCGATTTTTTTGCCGAACTCCGGGTTCCAGTCTTTCTGCTGCCATGCGGCGTGAGCCAGTGCTGAAACATTCGGCCCGAGGATGCGCGTTCGCCAGTGGATGCCCATAAGTCCCGTGCAGCCGTAAGCCAGGGCATCTGCAGCATCGCGCCGCATCCGGCCCGCCCAGAGCTGCGGGATAATCAATGCCGGGTCGTCTTCGAGCCAGGGGATGGCCCACTGGGGCCGGCCGGTGACGTTGGCAAAGCCGGGCTCGACAGGGGCGAAACCCACGTTGCGATTGATGCAGCTCATCGGCATTTCTTTGGGCAGTGAATTATCGAACATCGCCCGGTCCTTTGGCGGTCCGAGGACCCAGCCGCACGTCGCTAATGTAAACGGGGCGTTGACTTGCTTTGCCGCGGCAATAGCGGCTCGTAAATCAGCCACAGTAGTTTCAATCTCTTCGTCCTTGGGATTACCCCATGTCCAGCCTTCGGGTGTCCAGAACCAGTAATAATCCAGCGGATAAGCTTTGGCGATTCGCCGGAACATGCCTTTGTAGAGTTCCTGCACGACTGCCGGATCGGATGGATTCTTGCCCATACTTTTGATACGCTCTTTGACGGCGTCGGGAATAATGAGCGGCGTTTCGGTGCCGACGCAGGTTTTAACGCCGAGGATGTGGGCATATTCGAAGGCTTCTTTGAGCGTGCCGCCCATACGGTTGAACAGTTCGTTTGATTTGTCCCGGCTAAGCTGCGTCCACGGATTCATGCCTCTCATATAGTCCGGGCCATAATCGTCTCGTTCGAATATTTGCGCTGCACCGAAAGTGTAGTCGCTTGTTTTTGCCGGTTTATAGCCCCATGCTCCGGTGACGTTCGCTGTAGTAAAATGCCTTGACGGATAGCTGGACTTTACTGTTCCGTCTTTGTTGAAGTCTGCGGGCATGCCGATCCATACGGTCGGCTCGGGGCCGACGCCGCCCTGGGGGTATGTGTGCAGCCCGAAGAAGTTCATACGCAGCTTTGGCAGTTGAGCGATAATAGCCTTATAATCATCGGTATTCCACCAGTCCGGCCCCTCGGGAAAGTCGTGGAACGGCTGGATTCCCCGCGTGTCGAACAGTGGTTTGCCTTTTTCATCCAGGCCGGGTATTTTCAGAGCGATACGCTCGTCGGGGATTGTGTCACCATGCATATAAAAACGAACGCCCAAATGCTCAGCGAATCGATACGCGGCGTAGAGTGTCCCGACCGAATCGCCGCCCGTAATCAGCAGGGCTTGCCGATTCCTGAAATTCGTCGTCCTGAGCAAATATTGCTGAGATTCCAGCGAACCCGCCGAAGAGGCCAGTTCCGCGTTTTTATCTGTTATTATTTTGACGGCGGGGCGGTCCTTCTGTCCGACGATAATTAAAGACGTTTTCGAAGGCAGGTTTTTATCGCTCCGTACGATGGGCAGCAGCTTGCCCGTCCGCAGATACACATAGCGGCGAACTTCTTGTGCCGCCAGGTATTCGGCTGTTGTTGCGTCCGTTGGACTTACAATCGTGAAGGTCGAAACATCAGCTTCGGCCTGACGGTTTGCCGAGCAGCCGGTCGCAGCCAGCGAAACGAAAAGTACGGCCAGCGTTAAAAAACGAATGCCTTTTCTCATTTTAACGATCTCCTTATGCTGTTACTGTTTTCGAACGTTCTATTGTGACAGAATGAACTCGGCCAGATCTTTTATCTCTGCTTCGGTCAGGTTTGACGTC
>Ga0114918_10004873_pt1 | contig 11596 bp, 15 predicted proteins | sample LantaG_FD_87015 | JGI IMG/M metagenome (GOLD analysis project Ga0114918, IMG submission 87015) | Deep subsurface microbial communities from Baltic Sea to uncover new lineages of life (NeLLi) - Landsort_02402 metaG | ecosystem: Environmental > Aquatic > Marine > Oceanic > Sediment | place... | reverse complement strand
AATCCTTTATAAGATAAATAATTGTCCATTTTTCCAATCATACAAATAATATAATCTTTAAATTTTTGTGACAATTGTCGAATGCATGAAAATTCAACTCTCTTATCTGTCAAACTAGGTCTTATATCCAATACAATAAAATCTCTTTGCAAATGAATAGAATCAACTGGCTCTAAATTAATTCTTAAAGGTTTAGTTTTTTCAATCGTATCTAAAATTGTATTAAATTGATTTTTTGGAGAAGATATTACTGCTGGTCTATTTTCAATTTCTTTTTTAGTTCTATTATCTACTTTATTATAAATTGATATACAACCCTCGCTATGAATTTCTTTTCCACATTCAACACAAAGATTTTTCTTGATTCTATAAGTTTTAATTGTTTTTACTTTTCGATCTGATATATCTGTATTTTTTTCATTTTGAACTCTATTAGTTCTCATATCAGCATGTTGAAAATTCTTTATACAATCTCCATCATGAATTTCTTTTCCACAATTAACACATAAATTCAATCGTCTTCGATGACCAGTAATAACTCTTTCTCTCATTACTTCATTTTTTTGTTGCTTCATATTCTCTTTCATTAATTATTATTGGTTGAGGATCTTCATATATTTTTATTAAATTTATTTTTAATCGTTTTAATTCATCTAAATAGACTTCATGTCTATCCGTTAATATAATAGGGTTTTCTATCTTTTTAATATTATCAGAAAATTCAATTGAAAATTTATAAAAATTATCTAAATATTGAATGATTAAATGAATGTTATTAGTTTCAAAAATTATTGGGTTTGAAATTAATTGTTTTAATAATGATACGATAGTAGGAAATATATCAAGTGCAATTGATCCATTTTTTGTTTTATATAATTTACAATTATATTCATAAAATTTAAATCTCTTTTTTATCAGTTTAATGAATTTATAACAATTAAATTCATACAATTTTATTTTTGTATTCATTTTAATTTTATTCATGTTATTAGTTATTGTTTCTTTAGAAAATTAATGTAGTTAATGGATTAAAATTAAGTAAACCAAAATTTGTTATATTTTAATTATATCTTATTTGAATTTTATTAAATCCTTTTATTTCTTAGTTCTACTTTTTTATATTTAGTTATTTCTTTTTATATATTTTTATATCTTAGTAATAATAATTATTTAAAATTATCTTCTTTTTAACTAAGGTTGCTTACCCAAGAACCTTTCGCAGGTTCATCGCGGTTCCAGTACAGTTAGTGGTCCCCCCCCCGGGAGACCACCCCTTTTACAGTTTACATAATTTATTCAAAGGATAAAAAAACAAATCTTTTGTAATACAGTTATCATATTTATCTTTATAATTTAATCACTTGATTGAAATTTGTAATCATATACAAAAGATACGTTTTTTTACTGGATGAATAAATTATAAATTAGAGGTATTAACAAGTATTAACCGGAGTTAATACAAAACACAACAAGGGAGGAACAGTGATGAGTGAAGCAACAACGTATGCAGAGTTCGTAGAACAGTTGAAGAGTAAAATTGGTTCGTTTTTCATGGATGCTGAAGCCGGCGCGGAGAATAAATCAAGTGCCTTGAGAGCCCGAAAGCTTTCGATGGAATTGAGAAAAGATCTTCAAGATTTCCGTAAGGTCTCGGTTTCTAATGATATGGCGAGAACCAAACACCGCGAAGCAGCGGCTGATGCCAGTGAAGCAGCGGCTACGCCTGAAGCCAGTGAAGCAGCGAATGCCGCGCCCGAAACTCAAGCTCAATAATTAATAACGAAATTTTTTTATACCCAACCCGTTCAATTAAGAACGGGTTGGGTATTTTTTACGTTGTTTTTTGATCTATTTTTTAAACACTAAGAATAAACTAAAATCAAGGAGGTTGAATGAAAAAAAGTTTTGCTAATTGTACTAAATGTAAATTATTTGAATCACTAAGACATGAATTTTTTAAAACTAATAGTTCTGAAAATTTATTACTTTTAGATGCAATGTATATTGCAGAATTTAAAGATTGGGATATTATATTGGATAATTTAAAAGACACAAATGTCAAATATTTTATCACATCCCCTATTTTATGTGATTATTCTGATTGTTCTAATAATTTAGAATTAGAATCAATATCAGAATTTTGTGGATTAAACATTCAAAAAATGATTGAGAAATGTAATCCAAAAAAAATTATTACTATTGGAGAACTATCTAAAAAATACCAAAAGGAAGATATTTCAGAGCATTATAGTAATATACAAGATTTATACCCAGTAGAAAATTTAGTTTCTTTTGATGGTGATTTTGATGTTATAAAAAATAATCCAACTGAAAATATTCAAAAAGAACCTGATAAAGAAACAACATTACAAATATCTAATAATAATGTTTATATGTTTAATATACCTGAAAAATATTATACTAATGAATATCGATTAATTGATGTTCAACATATTGTTGGAGATTCTAGAATTATTTATATTTTTAGAGATAAAAATAATAATAAAGAAATTTATGATTTTCCTGATAAAGATAATAATTTCTATTGGTATGAATCTTTAAATTCTGATACTAGAATTATTGAACCATACAATAATTTACAATTAAAAATTGGAAATCACAGAGATCGTTGTTTAACTCAAAGAGGATATGGCGGAGATACTAATCTAACCACTTTACATTCAGCAGATTATTTTCTACAGAATAAAGAAGAAGCACCAATAATAAAAAAGAATATATTCTTTTTTGATATTGAAGTATATACAGGGAAACATAGAATTTTCCCAAATCCGACTGAAGCAAAATTTCCAATTAATGCAATTTCATTTGATTTATATGATGATGATATAAAACAAATATATTTATTAAAAATACCTGGAGAAATTGATAATAGAATAGATGAAATTATTGAATCTAGAAAATATAATAACATTACACTTTTCACAAATGAAACATCATTAATTAGAACGTTTTTAGCAACTTTAACAAATATATCCCCTGATTTTATAGCAGGATGGAATGCATTAGGATTCGATATTCCATATGTAGTTAATAGAATGAAAAAACTAGGAATTGAATTATCTGCATTATCTCCATTTAATAATGTATATTCAGATGGTCATAAAACTATTATATCAGGATATATTCCATTAGATCAATTACTGCTGTATAAAGAATTAACATATATTAATTTACCGTCATATAAATTAGATGCGATTGCTGAAAAAGAAACTGGAAAAAAGAAAGTTAAATATGAAGGAAATCTAGATACTTTATATACAACTAATATTGATACTTTTATTCAATATTCATTAATGGATACTGAATTATTAAAAAGTATTGAACAAAGAACGCAGCATATTTCATTACAAGATGAATTAAGACGAATTACTACTACTAGTCAAAGTGGCGCAAGATCAACATTGGGTCAAGCTGAAGGTCTATTTTTGACGTCTATGAAGAAAAAAGGATTGATTGCAAGAAATACAATTAAAGGAGTAGAAAAAGAAATACTTCCTGGAGCGTATGTATTTGAAGCTAGAGGTGGATTATATGATGGAATATTGTGTGATTTTGATTTTACATCATTGTATCCTTCTATAATTAATTCATGGAATATTGGCCCAGATACATTAATTGGAAAAGTATCAGAAGAAATAATTTTCGATTTAATATACAACAAAGAGTCTATAAAAGAACTAACTATTAATATAGACCCAATTCATAATACTTCTTTAACTAAAATGTCAATCGATCAATTTAATAAATGGATTCAAGATAATAATGCAACAATAAATATTGCAGGTACTATATATAAAGGGCATGATAAATATCCAAGTATTTTTAGATCTGTTATTGAAATGTTATTCGATGGCCGTAAAATTTATAAGAAAAAGATGTTTGATGCAAAACAGGCGAACAATAAAAATGATGAGGTTGCTTTTAATGGGAAGCAGATGGCATATAAAATCCTCGCGAATTCGCTATATGGCGCCTTGGGCAATGAGCACTTTAAATTTTATAATTTGAATCTAGCAAAAAGTATTACATTGGCTGGACAAGAACTATTAAAATATTCTACGGTTCATTTAGATCATTTTTTAGTTAATCGAGGAAATGTAAAAGAATTTCAGATGAATAAAGATTTTATGAATAAAGTAAAATCTTTAACAGATGTAATATATGGTGATACTGATAGCGCTTTTTGTTATTTAACAGATTACTTAAAAGATAAAAAAATTGAAGTTAAAAAATCTCCAGAAGTATTGGGTGAAATTCAAAAAATTCAGGATTTTGTAAATGATAAAGTTCTTAACGAATTTATAAAATATCATAATATTCAAAAGCAATATTCAATGATATTCTTAAAAAATGAATTTTTGTTTTCTAAATATTATACACTAAATGGTAAAAAACATTATGCTGCTAAAGTTATTTCTCAAGAAGGCAGAAATGTAGAAGATATCGAAATAAAAGGCTTGGAACTTAAGCGCAGTGAAATTCCCAAGAGATCTCAAAAATTATTAGTTGATGTATTAAATATTATTTTAAGTGATATTCCAAAAGATCAAATTAAAGATGCTGTTGATAGAAAAGTTGAAGAAGGTCGAAAAGATATGATATCATTAATTGAAAAAAGAAGTAATGATATTGTTCGTAGCGTATCTTATTCTAAACCTTTGAAACAATATAAGGTTATACCAAGACATTTAAAGGCGATGTTAATTTGGAATGAATTAGTTTCAGAAGATTTTAGATATGGATCTCGTGGATTTTTATGGAATTTAACAGCTATAGAAATTAATAAAGCACCAGAAGAAATTAAAAAGAATTTTCATAATAAGTTTTTAAAGAAATTTCAATTATCAGATTTAGATTGCATTTGCTTACCAGAAGATGTTTCTCGATTACCTGATTGGTGTATCCCAGATATGAAAAAAATTATAGAATACAGCTGTGATGATAGAGTGGCTAACCTAACTGAACCTCTATGGAAAGAAACAGATCAGTTGTTATTGTGGTAAATTATTAGGGGAAGAAAAAAATGAAAAAGCCGAAAAAGCCAAAACTTGATCTTAAATCATTAATTCGACCACTGTTTACATCTACTATTTTGTTTGGTTATGCTACTAAAGAACAAGTTGAGACTCAATTAAATGCGATGTTTCCAAATAAGAAGGAGATTATAAAATGAATGATGCTTTTAAATACGAATTAAGCAAAGATGGATTAGGTTTATTGAAATATGTTACTTTATCAGATTCATTTTATCATGTACATTCTAATGAAATGAGCGAACTTGAAAGATGGATTCATTCTAAATTATTAGCGGAGGTGCAACAAACCAGAATTAAAAATCCACTAAATATATATTGTGCGCATCCAATTTCAGGTTATTCTGCTGATGAAATTTTCGATTATTATACAAATATACAAACCACCTTGGAATCATATGGATATAATGTATTTACTCCATTATATACCAAAAGTGATTTGAGAACGGAAATCAAATTCAAAGAATTGGATTATCGACAGCCGACTTCTACAAACCATGCAATCTATCGAAGAGATAGTTTTATGGTGACTCAAGCTGATGTTATTTTTGCTAATTTTTTAAAGGCCACTCATGTTTCTATTGGTAGCATGATGGAACTTGGATGGGCGAGTTATTTACATAAGCATACTATCTTGGTCATGGAAAAAGATAATATTCATAGACATGCTTTTGTAATGGAAGCTGCTGATATTATTTTTGAAACTCAAGAAGAGGCAATGGAATATTTAAGAAAATTAAGTTTAAAAGAGTATTGAGAAGAAAGAAGAAAGAAGGAAACATGACAACCATAACATTTGATATCAAAGTAGATATTAGCGGCGAAGATAAAAAAATATTTGAAGATCTTTTAAAAGAAGCATTTGATAACGAATATCATGTGAATCGAATTTTAAAGCTTCAAAATAGATCTTTGGATGCTGTATGTGATAAAGCACAAGAATTGAAATCAATACCCGAATATGGACCAGGTGATGAAAAACAACCAGAAACTCAAACATATTCGGATGATCCATTAGAAACTTGTGACGGTGAAATGGAATGTCCTATTTGTATTTCAAATAAAGAGAAAGTAGGTGAATATTCGACAGGCCCGTCACTGGGTGAATCAGAACAAAAAAATTCATACATATATAAATTTAAAATTGGTTCGATATTTCGTGTTCATAAAGAAGAATATATTAGTAGATCAATTAGAGTATGTAAATCTGATGGTATAATTAGTCCTTATACTATTGTTAGTCCTTATAAAGAAATTACAATTAAATTTGATTATCCTTTAGAACATGAAGTAGAATTAAAATTTAAATCTGATAAAAATGATTTTACCAGATTGGAATTTTGGAAATGTATTCATGACGGTTATACTCAAATTTATAAAGAAGAAACAGATGCTGTAGGTGATCCTGGAAGAATATGTGATCAAGACAATGAAAAAGGTGATCATAATAATCTTATAAATAGAGCTTCAAGTACTGGACCACATGGAATATGGGGACATTATATAACTGATTTGTTTATAGAAAGTGTATTAGAAATAAAACCATCAGTATATAAATTAAACATGGGAAGTTAAAGTGAATAAAACAAAAAAAATAATTCAAGCCATGAGAAAAAACTCGAAAAGGCACAAGATTGGAAGAAATGAAATGTGTCCTTGTAAAAGTGGAAAAAAATATAAAAAATGCTGTTTACTAAAAAAACCAATTTTTGATTTAAATAATTTATCTGTTATCAAATGAAAAAATTAACAAATATATTCGAATTAAAAGAAATATACATCAAAGAATATGCAAGTCAATTAATAATACTCGACATTCAAATTAGTATAGATGAAGATATTATTCGAATGCTGGAGTATAAAATAAATTCAACTAAAAAATTAAATATTGATAAAAACAAAAGTTATAAAAATAATGAAAAGGTAGCATATAATAATACAAGAAAAAAAATATTAGATCAATTTAATGTTGATATTGATAATGATGACATTAAAATTTTAATGGAGTTATAAAAATGCATATAGAAGATATAAATTTGAAAGATCTAGCTGATATTAGACACACAATTGATATTTTAGTAATGGATCATGAGACAGATTTAGCTGCTTCATTTGACAATGTCAGATATTATCTTACTGATATATTAAATTTAGGAAAAGAAGAAATGAAGGAAGAGGAGTTGAAATGGAACGAAAACATTAAACGCAATGTTCATGTTCAAGTTCAACAGGAAATTTTAAGAAGACATGGTATTAATATTGATGAGGATACCATACGAATATTAATAGAATTGTTATGAAAAAGGAGATCGAAAGAATGTCAACAGAATTAATTACTGCAGATTATAGAGTTTTATGTACTCTAGTAAATTATGATGATGGTACTATGGTAAATATATCTAATATGTATAATGCTCGCGGGCGTCAGGCTGATCTTATTATATGGTGGCGACAACCAACCAAAGATGAATATGATGTCATTTATCCATGTATATGTGCCAATAAAAATCGAAATAGGAGTCAAATTGCTGGTCTTTATCAAGGCATATCGATAAGTGGGCGCGCCGAAATTTGCGTTTATAAAATCAGAGAGCACGATGAATTAATTTAGTCATTAAAAGAATAAATTATAAAATTAATATAACATGGATTGATTATGTTTGAATGTAAACTGTGTGATAAATCTGGATTTAGGTTACATGGATTATCTACTCATATTCGCCTTAAACATTTGAATGAAATTTCATTAAAAAATTATTATGATAAATATATTAAAAATGAGCATGAAGGACTATGTGCTATTTGTAAAAAAGAAACAATCTATCATAATTTTGTTCAGGGTTATTTGAAATTTTGTAATTATTGTAATAAAAGATATTTCAGAAAACAATCTAAAGAATATTGGATATATAATAAAAAATTATCTTTAGAAGAATCTAAAATTAAAGCTAATCAATATCAAAAAAGTATCGCCGACATAAATTCAAAATTAATAAAATCTGATATGGACAAACATAAAAAATCATGTCATATATGTAAAGAATATTGGATTGAACATGGGTTATCAGAAAAACAGGCAGTTGAAAAAATTAAAATTCAATCTAAAATTGCGGCTACTATATCTATAAAAAAAAGATTAGAAAATCCTGATCAATACCCCTCACATTATACCGAAAAATATTGGATTAATAAAGGAATTACTGATCCATATAAAATAAATGAAAAAATAAATAACATTAAAAAAACCCATAAGAAATCTTTATCATTAAACGGGTTTATTTCTAGGTATGGTGAAAAAGAAGGGTTATTAAAATATCAAAAGTTTTGTGAAACAAGAAGTCACAATTTAAAATTTTATATTGATCGATATGGGGAAAAAGAAGGAAAAGCCAAATATTCCCATTTTTATAATACTATTTTAAATAGAATTCATATAATGCCTACTCGGGGATGGTCTAAAGATTCACAAAAATTATTCTGGTTGCTTTTTAATCAACTTAAAACTAAAAATTACAAAATATATTTCGCATCTTTAGATAATGGTATATATAATGAACATACTAATAAAGAATTTATTGTTAGATATGAAAAAAAGAGATTTTATAGATTGGATTTTTATATTGAAGATTTAAATAAATGTATAGAATATGATTGTAGTTATTGGCATAATGACAAAGTCGCCGATATGAAAAGAGAAAACACTATTATCAATACAATTAAAGAAATACAAATTTTACATATTTCTGATATTGAATTTTTTAAAAATAAAGAACAGACAGTTAAAAAATGCATAGAATTTTTAACTGGGGGAGGGGAATATATATGATTGAAACGACATTTAATGATGTTCTTATTGAACCACAATACAGTGAAATTATATCTCGAAAAGATATAAATATAGAAACCAAACTATTTTCAAATTTAATTTTTAAATTGCCTATTTGTGGATCTAATATGAAAAATATCACAGAAAGTAAAATGGCAATCGAATTAAATAAAAATGGAGCTTTCGGAATCCTGCATAGATTTATGTCTATTGAAAAAAATATAAAAGAATTTAACGACTCGGTGAAAATAGCACCTAATACTGCAGTATCAATAGGGACTAAAGATGATGAAAAAGAAAGATTTTATGAGCTTTATAAAAACGGAGCCAGAATCTTTGTAATAGATATTGCCCATGGTGATTCTTTAAATATGAAAAAAATGATTTCTTATATTAAAGAATATGATAAAAACATTATTATTATAGCTGGAAATATCGCAACTGGATCTGCTGCTATTAATTTATATTCTTGGGGCGCAAATATATTAAAAATAGGAATCGGTGGAGGCAGCGTCTGCGAAACCCGTCAAAATACCGGAATTGGGGTTCCTCAATTATATGCTTTACAAACTATTGATATGATATTAAAGAAAGAAAAAATCAATATTCCCAGAATTTCAGATGGCGGGATTAAATGTGTTGGTGATATATGCAAAGCTTTAAAATATTCTGAAATGGTAATGTTGGGAAATATGTTATCTGGATATACAGAAACACCTGGAAAATTTTATCAGCGTTGGAATAACGACAATCAAGAGATGGAATGGTATACTGTATACGGGGGATCTGCATCAGGAGAAAATAAAGGTCATGATTCTTTTTCTGAAGGCAGAATAAAGACAGTCGCATTAAAAGGAAAAGTAAAATATCAATTAAGAAAAATTGCGGATGGTATCAAATCTTCATTTTCATATGTTGGAGCAAAAAATTTAAAAGAATTTCAAAATAAAGCGATATTAAAAGAAATTAGTGTTGGTGGAATAAAAGAAAGTAAATTTTATTAAAAACATTAAAATGAGGGTAGTAAAAAGGAATCAAAGATATGAATAAAGTAGAACAATATGAGCATCACGGTGAATCAGTATATGTAATCAGTGAATTAAAGGGACAACACAGAAAAAATTGTTTATGTTTTAATGGGTGTTTAAAATTCAAACCAGGTGAACCAGATAATTGTCCAATTGCGCAAGCAGTATATGAAAATTGTGTTAAATATAATATCACTACTCCCATGTATGAATGTCCAAAATTTATTCGATATCAAAAAGAATCTAGAAGCTGGCAGGCGATGAATGGATTACATTAAAAAAGATCAATAAATGAACTTCTTGAATCAACTGAAAATAATTTGGGGACTATATGACGAATTATATTGTAATGGATACCGAAACACAAAAGAAAAGTGATGAGGTTGAAGGCGGGTGGGGTAATGTTTATGCAATGGGTATGTCTTGTGCAGTAACATGGGATTCTAAAACAGATTTATATGAAATATGGGATCATAATTCTAAGGATAAATTAAATGAATATTTAAATAATAAAATTGTTATAACATATAATGGTATTCAATTCGATTCTCAATTACTATTAGGAAATGATAGAAAAATAGAATTGCGGGGGGCTACTAGCAATGATAAATATAAGTGGTATAATTTAGATTTGTATGTAGAAATTCTTAGAAATATGTTTTGTATGGATAAATCTGATTATCCAAAAATCATTGAAAAAATAAAACAAACAAGAACAGGAAAAGGGGTGTTTTCATTGGGAAATGTAGCACAAGCAACATTAGGAATATCTAAAAGTGGCGATGGTGCAGATGCGCCTACTTTATTTCAAACTAAACAATTAACGAAATTGTATAGTTATAATTTACAGGACGTCAGAGTATTAAAAGAACTATTTCTGTTTGCTAAAAAATATAAATATATAGTTAGTGGCAGTTATGATATAGTGAAATTATGAAACCTCAGACTTAATTATAGGAGAAATTATAATGATAAAAGCACATAAAAGAGCGATAAAAATTGTTGAATTACAAGAAGAACTTGAGGAGGCAAAAAATATTATTGGTGAATTTGTGTGGCCATCTGACGCTACTGAAGAACAGCATCATGCATTTCGGGTACGCGCGGCTCATTTTGCTGGAGTTTCAATTCCGCAACATAATAAAATGAAAAATTCAGATTTTCCTGAACGAATAGGTTAATATATTAAAAACTATGAAACTAATTTTTTGTCTTATTTGTCTTATTATATCAGGTTGTGTAACGACTAGAAATGATGACGTGACTACAATGATTTTGATGAGTCGACTAAATCAATTAGAACAATTAAAACAGCAAAAAAATGAAACTAAAAAGATAAGAGTTGAAATTAATACTTCTCATGGAATAATTTCTATTCCTGCTATTTTAAATGATAGAGGCGAATATGTTATCTCTCCTGATATGATCATAAGACGAATAGAATACATTTATTAATGAAAAAGAATGTTTTTTATGATTTTAGAATAAATAGTAAAAGGAGGTTATATGTTTACTGCTGAAAATGATGAATTATTAGATCAATTGTGGGTTGAAAAATATAGACCAAAAAACATAAATGATATTGTATTAGAAAATGATCAAAAACAATTTTTGATTAAATGTTTAGAAAAACAAGAGATATGCCATTTGGGGCTATTTGGTCCGCCGGGTAGCGGAAAGACGACTTT
>Ga0114918_10004872_pt1 | contig 11598 bp, 14 predicted proteins | sample LantaG_FD_87015 | JGI IMG/M metagenome (GOLD analysis project Ga0114918, IMG submission 87015) | Deep subsurface microbial communities from Baltic Sea to uncover new lineages of life (NeLLi) - Landsort_02402 metaG | ecosystem: Environmental > Aquatic > Marine > Oceanic > Sediment | place... | reverse complement strand
CATCGTACTCTTTGGTATCACGAGCAAGCCGTTCAAGCTTTTGCTCTGATGGTACCTTACCTTCTGATACCTGCAGCTGCTCTGCTATAACATTCTTTGCAGCGCTGAGTATCATCGTGCGGTTATGCTCACTCACCACCTTCACTGCTTCTGCTTTAGCAAACTCCATCTTTGCTGCGTATATCTTATCACTTAGATCGCCTTCACTCATGCTGACCCTCCTTCAGGTCGTTATGCTTCTTCACCCATAATTGCAATGCATCCTGCACCAAAGTATTAAGTGCCTTGTCACCAGCTTCTCCTGGTGGTAGTACAGCCTTGCACTTGGTGCAGGTCATGTCTGCTACCGAACAGGTGGACGCTACAGTTTCTTTAGAGTCCGACCTTATAAGGATCCGCAGATCAATAGGAATTAATATTACTTTGTTACCGCATGTACATTTCACCATTCGTCTGATCCAATCTCAAACACGTTGTCAAGCTCACCAGACTTCTTTGACTCATTAAGCTCGTCTGCAATAAGCTCACTTCGCTGACGCGCATCCGCAAGATACTTACGCCTGGTACTTTCAAAGTTGACATCAACCTCAGAGTCCTGTCCACTAGGCTCAATAGGCCCAAGGTCATACCACTCAGAGTCCTCTATTTGAAATTTTATCCTGCCACCAACGACCATTGTGTTTGATGCAGTGTGAACTTTTACCACACTAAAATCACGGTTAAACAATACAACCGGTACGCCAGATGTGAGGTAGGCAAACGTGCGACTGCCGTCACCACACACCCAAAATAGAATACGTGAGCCTGCACCTAACGGGCATTGTTTTGATGAGGCTAACACATACACTGATATCGCAACAAACTCCTGACGCATCTCATCTATGGTCTTGACTTCGTACATCGATTCCATAAAAAGCTCCAAGAAGTACGCGGGGCACCAGTGGTGCCCCGCTCAACAGATACGACTACTTCTTTGCAACAAGGCTCTTGGTATGTTTGAGGAAGGCTTTACCTTCTTCAACGATACTCTCAATCTGTGACCTGAAAGTGACAAGCGTATCGATGGTGGTAGCCTTGTCATCTTCGCTTACCTTAGAGATCCTGGCAATGGCTTCAGTTGAGAACCCAATGCTCTGGCTCAATGAGTCAGCCCTATCAGATGCCTGAGTGAACACCCTGAACGGAGGCTTCGTTGCAGCAGACTTAGCAGCTTTTGCCTTTGACGCTACAGCTCTGGCGTTCTTGGTATTGAGTGCCGCACGGATGTCATCAGCTGACAGCCCTTCTTCTACGGCCTTCTTCAGCATCTTGGCACGAAGATTTGAATCTTTGATCGTTACCAGCACCTTAACGACGCGGGCAGACAGCCCGTTACTCACAGCGCCCTTGCACTCTTCATCAGTGAAGATAGAGCTGAACTGCGCTGCGAGGTAGAAGAACGAAGTACTCATGGTTGTGACTGTTGCCAGTCGCTCAACGATCTTCTTCTTGATCTTGTCAGACTGGTTTGTCATGAGATCGTTTACAACACCACCGGCATTGTACATCTCTTCAACCTTGGTCTTCTCTACCTTGCGTGCCTGCTCATTGACGTTCTTCAACGTCTTAGCAAGCTTTGCAGCTTCTTCTTCGAGCTTTGCGGCCAGCTCTTCTGGAATCTCTGTTGCTGGCGTCTTTGCGGCGCTTGGTGCTTTACCTGCTGGTTTGTTAGTTTTCGGAATTGCCATGTACTTAACCTCCGTATCTTGTGTGTAGGCCATACGGTTCTTTTACTGCCACTCCTTCACATTTGGAGAGCAACCAATATGGTAATGGACCTGAAAGAACAAATGGAACACCTATATAGGGTCCATGAACACACGCACCTATGTCAAGCGCTGGAAGCATCATTGTGTAGCCAAGCCCTAAGCGTGATAACTCTATCTTAGCCTGCTCAATTACTTTGTCCGTGACGACCACTGATGCTGCTTTTGTACCGTACAAAACGATTTTGGCAGTAGATGGTGTAAAGTTTATCTCAACCTCATCGAGACGGATAACAGGATCTCTGATCCACGTCACCCCCTCACCACATTCTTTGCTTACCGCAAGAAATACTGGCACCATGTTATGTCCTCAATTGAGAGTCCTCCTCGTTTCGTGCCGAGTTAAAATAACCACGAAGTCCTTTGACCATGGCGTACCTTTCTTTCACGCATAGCATTCCTCTTGCTGTAATCCTGGACTCGTCTGTGAACCGCATACGGTCCAGTTCCAATAATGCGTTGATCTCTTCCTGCAACAGCCCGTCAGCAAGTATGTGCCTGATGTTACGCTGCAGTAGGATTGCCATCGTGTTGCTGAGTCCGTTGGCGAGTCTCTGCTCTGGTGCCGTCACTGACAATATGCCAAATATCTGTGCAGTCTCGTCGGACACACGGTGCTCTATCATCTCCAATAGAAGCGCCCTTATGTTGTTACTCTTTGGTTTACCCCGAAAATATATATCTTCAGGTACCGCTGCTGGGTCTGTCATTCTCTATGGTCTCCATAAATTCCCAAGTCGAATACTAAATGAGTCCAGCGTTTCTAAGAACACAGTGTTGCCGTCATCCAATACCCAAGGTATTATCACAGCCCCTTTACGCATGTCCTCCGTATAAAGGGAAGGGAATACCATATCATGAAGTAGCACGTCACCTAATGGAGGCAGGGTAAACGCACAACCTATCGGGCTTCCACGATCACGCTCGCCACCAAGTGCCTCTTCAACGTTTGACCACGATGCCCATATACCCTTCCTAACCCAGGGCCTGCATAGTGTATCAATCTTTGGTGAACCTACTCCATGCGCCATAAGCCTTATAGGTACGTCAGGGTACTCATCGTGCAGCCAGCCTATAGAAAGGTAGTAGTCAGCATTGGATGTGCCAGCATCAGGTTCTTTTACACGTAGCTCCATGGCAGTAACACCTGATGCCTTCAACAACTTCCTAACTACCTTCCTTTCATACGCCAGCTTCTGGTTGCTGTCACGCCGATCATGGTACTGTTGACTGGTCTCAGCCATTCTTGATAACCGCGAGTCACGTCTAGCCATATCATGCCTTTACTGGAGTATGCTCCTCGATGTACTTGGCAAGCCGCGCCTCAAACCCATCAGCCTGTGAAGCGTTATCAAAGTAAACAACCACAGCACACGTCTCAGAGTCAGGGCTGTCACTGGGAGAGATCACTCCTGCTTCTGTGAGACGGCACTCTACTTCATAGTTATCGTCACACCCATCAAACACGCCTGGAAACGTAGAGATCATAGCTGCCTCGTACCAGATCATGTCATCAATGCGCTTGCACTTGCACCGGTTGTCCATTGCTGCTCCTTTTCGTTATACTGCCTGATGACTGGATGATGTAATACGTTCTGCTTCATCTCTTCGAGCGTCCAACAGCATGGCTGCTACACCTTCTCTGTCTATGTTGGCTAACGGAAGTAGACAGTCTACCTCTGCAGTAACCTCAACCAGCATGCGCTCTAACTTCTTGATCTTGTTAGTGTCGCCAGCCTGCGGTACAAGTTTAAGCGGTTTATTGACTTCCTGGCTACAAGACTCATGTTCTTTGACCTTCTCCTCCAGCTTCTCTACGTGGACTAGTGTAGCAGCGTGCTCTCGCATAAACCTGACTAGGTGACCTTCGTTACAGTTTGCCCAATAGTTCTCTACCCCTTTCTTGGCCTTACTGTAGCCATATTTCACCCGTATCTCATCGTAATGATTTGTAGTCAAGACCGGCAGTTCAGGTGCCCAGTTTTTCTGCGCTATTTTAGTAAGGTGCCGAGCTATAGTCTCATTGTTTTCATCAGAAAATTCAGACATGTGCGAGCACTTTGCAAGAAGCTGTAAGTAATGAACTACGTGATTCTTAAGAAACGCAATGAACCATTCCTTACCTACCTCCTCTGACTGCTTACGCAGCTGACTGAGTGTCAGCGGCTTCTCCTTCTTACTCATTTATCCTCTCCTTCATGCTCCTTCTTAAAGGACTCTTTGGCTTTGGCAGCCTGAGTACTTAACGTTGTGTACTCTTCCTCAGTTAAAGGAACATATTCTTTAACACGTCTCCACATGAAGCAGTCGATAATCTCTTCCATAAGTTTATCGTCAGCGTGGATAGCATCACCAATTTCGGCTGGCTCTACATTAGAGAGCCCAAGTTTCTTACATGAGAACTTTGCGTCACTTGCTTTGGTCACAGCGATAACGTCCCGTGACTCATGCTGTACACCAAAGCCTGCAAGGAACTCTGCAGTTGACCGTCCCCAATCCCACCAGAACACCGTACGGCCTCCAGGCATCTTACGTGCATACTTTCTGACACACATAGAGCTACCTGTAGGACCACGAGAGTTCTTTGAACAGTTGATCCATATATCCTGATAAGTATTACCACTGATGGCTGCACTGATCTTCTGCTTAGCTGATGCTTTGCACCGAAGACCGATAGTGACTGCAAAGTTCTGTGCAATACCTCCTGGATTGTACGACCGTTCAACCTGCTTCAGGCCTACCTTCTCCTGCTTAACCTTCTCATGGTTAACCAACACACTTATGTATGGAAGGTTTAGTATCTTGATGTTGTGAGCCTTGACCCACTTTGACCAGAGCAGTGCTTCATCTCTACCACCATGACCACGGTCAGTTGCGCCCTTGGCCTTATCAATGGCCTTCAGGTGTTCCTGTGATGGTACACCGCTGATAGGGTCAATCACGCTGATGAATGGTATCTGATAATCACGATCAACATCTTTGTTTGCCGCAGCACATCGGTGTATCAATGTTTCAACGTCAATCTGTACTGATTCAATAGACGAGCATGACATGAACTCCACCTTGTTGGATGGATGCCATAGGTGTATATCATCCAGCGTACCATATGCAATGTCTACTGCAGCTTTGTTCTCTGCGTCAAAGTATGCGCCTGACCCACCGTAGGGCTTTATCCAGTTAAACATCTCAAGAGCCAGAGATGACTTGGACGAGCCCGGTTTACCATCAACCAATATTGAACAGCTGTCACGTAGTGCAGTGACGCCAAGCAGCTCCATCATCCACAGGCACGGCAGTCGTATACCTCGTACATATGACATCTCTGGATCGCAGTAGATACTTCCACCAGCACCTACATCAAACTGATGTGACTCTTTAGCCTTAGACAGCGCATCGAGTCTGTTGACAGCTTCCTTTTTCTTCTTTGCCATACTCTATCTCCAACCCGAGTCGCCATCATGGCGACCCGGTACATAAAAGTGTTTTACTCGCCGCGCATCGTCTTCAAGCGATCACGTATTGCTTCAGCTGTGTTAGAGTCTACTGCACCAGCAGATGCAGTAGTTGTATCTACTGCTGGTGCGGCGGCAGACGTTCCTTGAGACTCAGGCGATGAGTTATCACCATCAAGGTTAACCACGCCACCACCAGCCTGTGGCTGACGAGGTGTGTCTGTTGCAGGTACGCTGGCATCATCAACTACCGGAACATCACTTGCAGGAGGAGTCTCAGCAGGCTGTGTAGAGCTTGCACCCATATCTACAGCTACCTTTGCACTGACATAGCTTGCAGGCAGAACACCACGGTTGCCAAAGGTATACATCACAGCTTCACGACAGCTGCGACCGAACGCAGGCAGCAGACACATTTCAATCTGCTCTTGACCAGTAAGATACCAGAAGGCATCCTCAAACTTGGTGTCCCACTTCGCTACCTTCTCAGCTGGGAGAGGAAGCTTCGGGCTGGTGTCCCAGATACGACAGGCATAGCTCTCGATGTCTGACTTATCACGACCAGACTGAGCACGACCTGTACCACTGAGATCAACAACATCGGCTTTCTTACCGAGGATCTCACTCTCCTTGTGCATCTCATACACCTTGCCGTCAACCAGGCCGACAGGATCACCAGCACTGAACTTGGCGTTCCAACCAAACGGATCGTTGGCAGTATCACCTGAGCCATCGCCAGCTTGGAGGATGAGAGCTTCAAATGCTTCAGACAAACTCTTCGGCATCATCAGGAATGTTCCCCAACGTGGGTTATCATTGTACCGCTTACCACGGTTCTCGATGAGCAGCCCCTTGATGAAGCCCATTGCCCTGGGTGCGCTCAGCGGAGAGAAGCCGCCTTCACGATCAAACAGGTGACGATACTCCTTCTTCTTCATGTTGATGTCATCATAGAAGAGTTGAAGGGGTGAACCCTGCGGCCAGTTGCTTTCATCAGCTACTGGAGCGAAACAAGTAATCCTGGCATCAACGCCCCAGCCAAGACATACCAGCTCACGAACGAAGAAAGACATACCGAAGTTGCCTTCACTGTTGCGTGCTGGTGTTTCTACTATTGCACCTGTATCATCCCGAGCAACATCTGCCCACGGACGAAACACAGTACGACCCTTGTTGTAACTTGGCTGGTGAACCTGCCAGTCACTATTGGGTTTCAAAAGATACATCCCTGGGAGCCGGCCACCCCCGCCACTAGGTCCGGATTCATACGGTTTTAACGCCATTACATAACTCCTTATTAAACAAGCCCAAGGACTCCACGTGAGTCATTACGGGCATTAAGTTAAACTACTGATCATCATTCTCAACGTTGATGTACCGAACTACACCAACGTCATACTCATTGTCATGGTAGTATCCATTACTCTCCATATCTTCCAGCTCCTCGCCAATACGAATAAAGAGGTATGAATCCCCATCGAGTAGACTGAGAAACTCCTCAACAGCGTCTACTACGCCATAACCTGAACACCATTTGACGTCAGACGCCGTGTATAAAATATCCCTTCCTGGTTCAACAATGACCTTGTCGAAGCAGTCCTCTATTGCCAGGAAGTCTGGAACAAATAGGCTTACTCCGTTGTTAGATGCTGCAAGTGGGCGCTCTCTTATAACGAATGCAACATCACTTCTATATCCCATTAGTCTGCTCCAGAAAAAGAAATACGCCGCACCATACCCATGTCATAAGGATTATCCCAATAATCCCCTTCAGACTCTTCATCACCGACGTCGTCACCAACACGTATGAACAAATAGTCCTCATAGTCAAGCATCGCTAAGAACTCAGCTACAGCATCAACTACTTCAAACCCTTCGTACCAGTTTGTACTCCCAATGTGATACAAGAAGGCTTCACGGTCATTGGGTACCTCAACTTCAGCTGGTGGTCGAACTACGGTATCAAATACCGCACCCTCCTCCATGTCTTCAAACCGTGGAACAAGTAATGAAATAGAGTCGTTACCATCGGCAGCCCTTGGGTTGGAGCGTATTACAAATCCTACTTCACTCCTGTATCCCATCATCCTTCTCCTTTCCGTATTTCTCAGAGAACTCTTTGCTTAAGCCCAGCTCTTTGAGTTCAGTTGGAGTGTTCTTCTCATCCCACCGTTGCGACACATCAATATCAATGTCGATGTTAAACGGTAGCTTATGACAGAACGACTCAGTGGTCATACATTGAGGTATCACGGTATTGACCACATGCTCTACATCCTTGATCGCTACCTCGTACATCACACTGTCATAGACGGTCAGCACCACGTTCATGTCAACTTCAGGATTCGCATGCTTATAGTTGAACACGTTGATGAGTGTCTTACGCAACAGCTCCCCGACGTAATTTTGTGGGAGAAAGTTCACGCTCTGACGTTGTTGTCGTGCCAACGCAGCATCAGCTTCCGATCCTGCTACTCCAGTAGTGTAATAGAACGCACGTCTTCCCCACACACCTTCAACGTAGCCCTGACTCTCAACTTGCTCGTGTGTGCGATCAATCAACTCTTTTACCTTAGGAAATTTGTCCATAAACTGAGCTATAAACGCCTTAGCCTGATCGAATGAGCACTCGACGCCAGACTTCTCTACCTCTCTTGAAATAGCCATAGCCCCTCTGCCGTAAATAAGTCCGAAGAGCAAACTTTTTGCCGAAATACGAAGTGGTTTATGCTGTGATTTAAACTCTTCATTAGTTAAATCCATCTTCTCAAACATCTGTCTTCCAACAAACGAATGAATGTCATCACCTGCTTTAACAGAGGCTATCAACCCTTCATCACCGCTCATGTAAGCTAACGCAGCAATCTCTGCCTGCTTATAGTCAGCTGCGACTAGCAGATAGCCTTCCTTTACTACAAACGCCGAGCGAAGCTTGTAGAACTTATCCGGATATAAGTCCTCATACTTACCGAAGATATCTTCAATAGATCCTTCAGTTTTGTTAGGCATGTTACACAGATTTGGGTTTGAGCTTGACAACCTACCAGTCTTAACCATCTGACCAATACTGGTGTGCAGTCTGCCGTCTATCTTAATGAACCCATGCAGCCCAGACTTATATTCCTCAAGCCCGGTCTTTACATCAGTAGACTTTGGTGGCAAGAACACCTTCAACACTGTACCGAGCATACATACTTCACGCAGCAAGTCAGCAACAGGATCTTTTGCACCGAGGATCTCTAACGTTTCTCCATCAGCTGCTGGATCATGTCTGTCCTCTTCCTCACGCTCCAGTACTTCAGACCACATCATTGGATACTTTCCTGTAGTCTTTACTGGTGTCAGCTTAAGAGTGTCGTATAGCAGCTTCACCTTTTGTGGAGAGCTGTTAGGGTTGAATCCTGGATCATCGATTGCCACACGTAGTCTGTGTAGTAACAAGTCGTATACTGTCCTGTACTGAACCTCCAGCACCTCCAGCCGTTCTTTATCCATCTGTATACCAGTCATCTCTATGTCGATAAAGCATCTTGATGCCGGTATCACAAGCGACGTGAACAGCTCATGCATCGCTCTGTTGGCTGGTTGAGCAAACAGACCAGAGTAGTACTTGTACAAGTAGAACGTAGCACAGGTGTCAGCAGCTGAGTAAGGCAGGAGAATGTCATCAGGTATATTACCATACCCATCACCGTCCTTAAGCGGGTTCTTTTTCTTCCACTCTTCCAGCTCAATGTCATGCCTCGCCCACCCAGGTATATGCTTTACTGCCAATGCTTCCAAGACGTGGCTCGTCGTTGGCTCAAACAGGTGTGAAGCCAATATCGTATCGAAGCAGAACTGCTCAGTAAGGTCTATACCGATGTCATACAACCACGGGAAGTCGGCACTGAAGTTGTGGCCAATTACCTTTACCCCTGGCCGCTGCAGCAGTCGTCGTATATGGTGCGCTGCAGATGATATGTGAGGCTTGAACACTTTGTTCATCCCAGCCTCACGGAGAACGACTACCATGGTCGCAGTTTCTGACCAGCCTATTTGTACGGTACGAAGACCAGCACCAGCGTCCATGAAATGATTACCGCCCCATTCACAGTCCACGGTAAATTCTGTAGCGCCGCTGTTGATCAACATGTCCACAACTATAGTAAGCTCATCCTCGTTTTTGATGTAGAACGCATCAAACTTCTTTGAATGCACATCCTTACCTTTGTACAAGTCTGAGAACAACTGCACTCCACTGACGAACTGTGGCATGTTCTCTGAGTTGGCTGATACTGCCTTTGGATCCATAGCACACACCACTTTGGCAGTGATGGCGTCTGGTATCGGCATGTTGTTACTCTCAGCTTCATCCAACTCATGCTGGTTTATGACGTACTCGAAAACATGATTCTGTGCTTTGGTAATGACATAATTGGTGAAGTACTTGCTGGCCTGGGTACCAAGACACAGGATGAGCCTGGGCTGAATGATCCGTAGCTCCTGATGAAGTAAGTGCAGACACTCTTTGATCCAGGCTACCCTGATACCCCCCTTGTTTGACTTGGTCGGTCGTGGGAACCTCACCATGTTGGTAACATAAAACTTATCGTACTCTGACTTTGGTATTCCGGTTTCCTCCAGAACAGCAGTGACGATGGCACGGTTGTTACCAAAGTGAAGCTGAGTTGCCTCAATCAATGCATCACCAAACATAGAGCTACTGCTACGCACCATGCCTGGCATAGACCCGACAATCATTACTTCATGCTCAGGGAACGGACCAATGCGTCCACCAAGAGTAGCTCCTGGTATGAACCGTATGTTGTAGTCGTACCCTTTGCCCTGTGCTGGTATCAGTGAGACGTTATAAAGCATGCGCTTTATGAACGGCTCAAGAAGTACCTCAGCTCCTCCGCCTGACGCGAGTTCTTCAAAATACGTCAGTGTGTTTGCACCGAGATCATAAGGGATATTTGACACAGGTATGATCTGATGCTCGTTGTCGTTTACAGACACATCCCATAACCCGTCTATATCCATTTAACCTTTATCCTTTCTGCTGTCGCAGCTTTAGTCACATGCTGCTGCAGCTCTTCAACGGTGCAGTCAGCTGGGTCCTTGTCTTCCGGAAGGAACACACGAAAAGCTCTCACGCCTTTAGCCTTGAGATTTTCAATTACTTTATCTCCACTTCCCGGGGCTTCTCCCTTTACACAATAAGCATCAGTATCAAGCGCCACAGCAACACACTCGAAGTTGCGTGAGATAAGGTCTATCTGTGCGCTTGATGCGCTCTTGCCAAACAGACATAGTCCACGCGATCCTGCACGCCATACATCAGTAACACCCTCACACAATATAGCGCAGTCAGGGTGCTGCTTTGCTGTTGCAAGGTTATATACTGTCTTTGACTTCTGCCACCCTGTTGCAGTGAAGTATTTAGGTGTTGAGCCATTAAGCGCTCTTGCCTGCCAACCACCATCACCACACGGTATAAACATTCTTCCACCTAACCATGAGTAGTCCTTACCGTCACGCTGTACATTATAGTTCAACACGTACGTAACACCATACATGTCACCTATTGCAAGAGGGCTGAAACTGCGTGACACAAGATAGTCATACGCTGGGTTACCTTTGGAAAGCTGGTTCAACGGTATCCCTGTAGTCGGGAACGGTAACGGGTCCGACTTTACCTCTGATGTAGTACTGATGTTTACCATCGGAGGAACTTTACCAAGCTGCAAGTCTCGAAAGTAGCCACGCAAATATCTCTTAAGATACGCACCCACATCACGAGAAGGTTCTTTGCTCTGCTCACAGTCTTCGTTCTGACACTTAACTAACTTTGAAGACGGGAACCCGACAATCATGTCCATTCCCCATGTGTGGTTTATATACAACCTGAATCTTTTGTCCCCACACATCGGGCAGCATACTCGGTACTCTTCTCCGCTTTGAATCTTTTTAAGTGTTTTCTTTCCGTAAACATCAACTGAATTAGAACTAAGAAAGGCTTGATCCTCATTAGTGATCCGCACCTCTCCAAAGATAGCTTGCAGTTTAGCAAACAACTCTGGATTTCGCATAACACATACCTCCAAATCTACAGACTATAATCACTTGACCCTGAAATATTCTTCTTCAACGTTTGTGACGTACTCTTTTTACCTCCAGGTACTTTGTTCTTGTTGCCGGCAGATACAAACCGCTTGCTGCCATGTACATCAAACTCCATGTCACCAGCCGCCGACAAGCGACAGTTCTCTCCGTCAGCACGTAAGATTAATTCTGAAGACTCACCACGTCTGGTCTTAGTGGCGATACCCCAAAGACAATTGGTATCTTTACACTTG
>Ga0114918_10004870_pt1 | contig 11600 bp, 12 predicted proteins | sample LantaG_FD_87015 | JGI IMG/M metagenome (GOLD analysis project Ga0114918, IMG submission 87015) | Deep subsurface microbial communities from Baltic Sea to uncover new lineages of life (NeLLi) - Landsort_02402 metaG | ecosystem: Environmental > Aquatic > Marine > Oceanic > Sediment | place... | reverse complement strand
GAAGAAGAAGAAGAAGAAGAAGAAGAAGAAGAAGAAGAAGAAGAAGAAGAAGAAGAAGAAGAAGAAGAAGAAGAAGAAGAAGAAGAAGAAGAAGAAGAAGAAGAAGAAGAAGAAGAAGCGGAAACGTTGGTTTTATATTGACACGGCTCTCAAGAAAGAAAGAAACCAAGGCGGGGGGGACACGAAAGAAAACAAAATTCTCTCTTAGTTTTTCGCTCTCTCTCTTTCTCTCTCCCTCTTCATTCACACCCCACCACACACCATCTCTCCTCTACTCGTCACTCGCGCCACCATCATCGCCGCCATCATCACCCTCATCGTCGTCGCTGCTGACCAGCCCCGCCGCCATTGCCGCCGCGACGCCCGACAGCTCGGTCGTCCTCACCGCGCCGCTCCTGCCGACGGCCGCCAGGCCCTTCCACCGCACTAGCTGCTCCGTCGGCTCTTCCGGTCGCTGCTCTTTCCGCTGCTTGCGCACGGCCCTGAGGGCCGGACCCAGCACCATCGTCCTCTTGACCCAGGTCGCCAGCTGGACCTCGACGGTCCGGATCTGCGGCACGAGAGTCCTGACGTTGCGGATTGGGAGCCAGTCCATTAAGCCCTTGCCCCAGACAAGCATGTGCTCGTCGACGACGCCGTGGATCCAGGCCTCGCGGAGGACGGGCATGGTGCAAGGGCCGCGGGGTACGTTCATGCGGTCGCGATAGTACCTTTTTTGTGTGTGTGAGTTCGATCAGGGTTCGAAGAGGTTGAAGAAAGAAGAAGAAGGTTGAGAAGAGGGTGAGGTGGAGGTTTTTTTTTTTCGACGTCAACGGCGGCGGCGGCTAAGCTCCCTCTTTCGCATCTCCAAGTCCCTCTCTCTCTTCCTCTCTCTCTCTCTCTCTCTTTCTCTCTCTCCGCCAAACTCACCACTCCTGTCTCGCCGTCATGTTCCGGACGTACTGGAACAGCTCGCGGTCCTCGTCGGTCAGCGTCACCTTCCTGTCCGCGCCGGCGGCGGCCTTGGCCATCCCGGCCGCGACGGCAGCGTCGTCGGCGCCGATGCCCGGGAATCCCGCCTGCTCGATCTTTTCCAACTCGTTGAACGGTGAGTCCGCGCCGCGCAGCTCGCGCCAGGCCTGCTCGCCCGAGGCGCGGCCCTCGTCGTCGTCGTCTCGACGGGCTCGTGCTCGAATTCGTCGAGAGATGTCGGAGCCGTCGTCCTCTGTTTCGGCCTTGCCGCCGCGGCCGAACAAGCCAAAGAGGCCCATTTTCTCTTTCCTTTTTTTTTATCCGTCGACGATTTTTTCTCTTCTTTTTTTTTCGTCGAAAGAGAGAGTGATTGTTTTTTTCAAAACTCGAAACTTTTTTCTCCTTTTCTCTTCTCACTCGAAAAACCATGGCCTCCCTCTCCCAGCAGTGCTCGCGCCCTGTGGCACGCTTGTCGTCGACGATGACAACGAGACGCAGCAATGACGTCGTGGCGAGGACCAGCAGGGTCGCAGCAGTGACGAAGACAACAACGGCTAGGCTTTCAAGTTTGACAACGTCGATCGTCGGCGTCGTCAGATGCGAGAGCGAGCGAAAGAGAGAGAAAACAGCGACCTCCGAATGCGAGCTCAAGAAGAGCTCTGATTGTCCCTTTCTCAATCAAAGCGTCTACTATACATTCAATACCACGCGCCGGGTGGTTTGTCGGATAAGAATTCGAAGCTCCACCAGCACGAAACGCGCCGTTTTCGATCCGGCTACGCCACGACGCTCACGCCCGAAACGCTCACGCCGAAAAAAATCAATTAACAAAAAACTCTCTTTTCACACCAGGCGTTCGCCCTCTCTGTCCCTCGCTTCCGCTCGCCGCTCGGCCGTCAGCGCCGCGGCGGTCTCTGCGAGCGGCGAGGAGTACGTCGAGGACACCTCGTTCCGCATCGAAAAGGTAAAGAGAGAAGAGTTGATTTCTTTCTTTCTTTCTTCCTTTCTTTCTCGAGCATCAACGCTCTTTTCGCTCACACACCTCCTTTCTCTCTCTCCCCTTTCATCTCTACCACCACCACCACTTTCCTTCTCAGATCTCCTTCGGCAAGATCCTCACCCCCGTCGGAGTCGCCCTCCTCACCTACGGCTTCGGGGCCTTCTTCGGCCTGCTCCCGGGGGCAGACGCGTCGCCTATCATGCTCGTCTACGGTTTCCCCGTTTCTCTGCTTGGGTTCGCTCTCTTTTACGCGCAGCTCGAGCCTGTCCCTTGCAAGTCGACCGCCGCGGCCTCGGCGGCGCGCGAGGCCGGCGCCGCCACCGACATCCAGAAGCAGCTCCGTGACGACGTCACCAGGTACAGGTACGGCGACGAGCAGCACCTGGAGGAGGCCCTGGCGAGGATCTTCCAGTTCGGGAGGCCCAACGGCATCCAGAGGAGGCTCGCGCCGAAATTAGTGGGTTTGAGGGAGGAGATGATGAAAGCCGGGCCCGATGCTCCTGCGGCAGCTTACACTTTGATCCTGGAGTTCGACACCAAGCCCGAGATGACCATGGAGATGTGGACCGACCGCAAGGACAAGATCGAGGGCTTTTTCGGTCCGGGCATCGTCGCCGGGATCTCGGAGGCGAAGGGCCGGATCCCCGAAATTGCTGGTGGCAAAGCTGTTGACATCGCGCTGACGGTGGACGGGTCCGGGGCAGGGAAGGGCGGACTGGAGCAGAAGGACGTGCTTCCCCCTCTGGTCCCTGGTGCGCCGGCGAGGAGGCAGTGAGGTTGAGAGGAAGGTGGTGAGAGGGAAGGTGAGAGAAAAGCGAGAAGTGTGTTTTTTTCGCTTGTCTTCTCTTGTCCGATTTCAAGTCCCACCGCCAACCCCCCGAGAGAAGATATCTGCCCCCTTTCTTTTATTGTCCCCCCGAGAGAAGAGAGAAAGAGAGAGAGAGAGAGAGAGTGAACGAGAGAGAAAATGATGTAGTAGTCGATCGATTTTTTATGTTTTTCCCATCAAAAAAAAGCAAGAGAGGAGGTCGGGGTCGAAGAATCACGAAGGCGTCGACCGACGGACGAGAAACGAAGAAGAAGAAAAAAGAAGGTCACTTTCGCTTGTTTTGCGTTTCCTGTCACCTCTCTCTCTGTCTCTCCTGTCTTTCTAAGTTTCTTTTTCCCACGGAAAACGAGGTGAGACTATTTTGGAGGTGCCCAGTTGGTCGGAAAGCGAATCGGTGGGCGGCATCAGGGTCGCGCGCCGCTGTAGGAGGATTCGAAGAAGTGAGAGCGAGGGACGCATTGGTTGATTTGATTGCGACGATGACATTAGCTAACGCCTCTGAATCCCCACTCGGGAAGCCTTTGTTTGTTCTCTTTTTCGAGCTAGTGGTGAAGATCTTGATGTGGAGAAAGCGCGCCATCAAGTGTGGGCGCGATCAAAGGCTTTCTTCGATGCGAAAGCGAGGTGTTTGGGGGTTCGCATTGACAACTTTTTTTTTCGACGAGCGCATGCCCTGCCGCCGGCTCGGCACACGCTCTCCTTCTCTCTCTCAACCTCTCCCTCCCGCCACAAAAACCTCTTCACAACACACATCCCCCAACGGACAGATCGCAAGCAGCATGTCGCACGAAGGCCACGACCACGCCGCGGAGCTCGGCGCCTCCGGAGCTCACGACCACGCGACTCATGCCGCGCACAGCCACTCGCTGCCGCCGGGCGTCGTCGCGCTGTCGGGCGCCGAGCTCGCCGAGGCCTGCGCGCTTGCGGCCTCCGAGGACCCGCGCGCCGCGCTCGACCTGCGCGTCGCCGCCATCTTCATCATCGCCGTGGGCTCCGCCCTGGGGGTGTTCCTGCCGCTGCTGCTCCAGCGCTGGCGCGCCTTCGACAAGAACAGGGCGCCGTTCTTCGTGCTCAAGGCCTTCGGGGCCGGCGTGATCCTCGCGACGGGCGTCGTCCACATGTACCCGGCCGCGAGCTCGGCGCTGGCTTCCCCGTGCCTGGGGTGGCCTGAGTTCCCTTGGTGAGTGGAGGGAGAGAAAGTGAAAAACTCGCTTTTTTCATCGAACCTCGACTTTCTCAAAAAAAAAAAAAAAAAACTCCCCAAAACTTCCCAACCAAAACAAACCACCAGGGCCGGCGTGATCACCACCTTCGGCATCATCGGCTTCCTCCTGCTCGAGCACGGCGTCACCAGCCTGGTCGAGACCAAGCTCCACGCAAAGGTTCGCGCCCTGGCCGCGCGCGGCGTGTCCCCGTCGTCGTCGCCGTCAAAGTCCTCCTCGAGGGGCCTGTTCGGCGGGAGCGGCTCCAGGAAGAAAGCGGCAGCGGCGTGCTGCGACCAAGCTGCCGCTGCCGCTGCCGCCGCGTCCGCGAGCAAGCTCGGCGACGCCGAGAGCGGCAAGGGGGGCCACTCACACTCTCACGGGGACAACGCCCGCTCGCCGTACACCGACGCGTGCTGCCCCACGTCGCCCGGGACCCAGGTCTGCGGCGGGGCCGGCGACATGGCGATCGCCAACGTCCACGGCCCGGCCCTGGCGCATTCGCACGGGCACAAGCACAGCGGCGGCGGCGGCGGCAGCAAGGACGCGGAGGTCGGAGGAGGAGGAGCTGCTGGAGAAGGAGCTGTCGCCGCCTCAGCCGTCGTCGCGCCCGCAGACGCCAACTCTTCCCAAGTCACCACCCTCCCCACGGCGGGCGGCGAGGACTGCGACGTCGCCCTGCGCCACGCCGCGGTCGCCCAGGTCCTCGAGTTCGGGATCGCGATGCACTCGTTCATCATCGGCGTCGCGCTGGGCGTCTCCCGGGAAGCTTCCGAGATCAAACCTCTCTTAATTGCAATCACCTTCCACCAGTGCTTCGAAGGGATCGCGCTCGGTTCCTGCCTGATCGAGGCCGAGTACCGCGCCAGGATGTACGCGGCCCTGGGCGTGTTCTACTCGCTGACGACGGCGAGCGGGGTGGCCCTCGGGATCGGGATCGCTGCGTCGTACAACCCCGGGTCGAAGGCGGCGCTCGGCATCTCCGGAGTCCTGGACTCAATTTCTGCCGCTATCTTGATCTACGCCGCGCTCGTCGATCTGATAGCGGCCGACTTCCTCACCAAGAGGTTCAGGGCCGACAGGAGGCTGCAGGTCGGCGGGTACTGCGCGCTGCTGCTGGGGGCAGGCCTGATGTCTCTGATCGCGATGTGGGCGTAGATGTATGGAGTTGGAGGAGGAGGAGGTTGTGTTTTTTTTTGCTTTGTGTTTTAGGAAAGAGAGGGGAAAATAAAAATAGTTGAACAAGAGAGAGAGAGAGAGAGAGAGAGTTGAGAATTTCATTTTTTGTTTTCCATTTGTTAGAAAGAGAGAGAGAGAGAGAGAGAGAGAGAGAGAGTTGCGTGTTGTTCATTCGTTTTCGGTTCTTTTTCCAATTTTACACTCTCTCTCTCTCTCGCTCGCTTCCTTTCTCTCTTTCTCTCTCGCTTCCTCTCTCCTCAGACTACGAAAAAGGGAGCAGCACGCTCCGCCCGTCCACGCTCGCAAAGGTGTCTTCGATCACGTGGGACAGGGCTGGAATCCAAACTTTCTTCTTCTCTCTGGCCTCGGCCAAAAAGGGCCTCGCTGCCTCTTCGGCCGCCCTGCTGACCCGCGCCGCCGCGCTCGCGGTCGGCAAAGAAGAGAGCAGCCTGCCGAGGGTGATGTGGAGGATCGCGGGCTGCCGCCTGCTGGCGCGGGGCATCCGCACCGAAGCCTCCCTCCGGAGCGCGGCGACGCGGCCGCTGCCGGTCTGTTTCGTGTTGCCGTCTTCTCCTCCTGCGGCCTCTGTCGCCGCCGCTTCCTCCGTCAGCGTCAGGAGCAGCGCCCCCGACCTCGCCAGGAACACCCTGTGCGGCACGAGGCGCGGAGGGGAGCCCACGGCGAGGGCGGTGGCCCTCGCCGCGGCGATCTCGCGCTCCAGGGCCCCCGCGGGAGGCGCGCCCAGGAGGAGAGGAGGAGCGCCGTCGTCTTTCTCAACCTTTGCTTCTTCTTCTTTTTCTTCTCCGTCATCATCAACCTCGCTCGAGGTCGAGTCCGGGACGATGCTCGCCGGGTGAGACGCCTGGAAGACGGTCATGTGCCTGCCCGGGGTGACGTGGAACGCAGAGGCCAGCGACGGGAAAGGGCTTTCGTCGTTTTCGTTTTTGATGGGGTTTTCTCCCTCGGCCGACTCTCTCTCTCGATCGATCGCCTCGAGCTCCGCCAGAACAGCTTCAACAGCAGCATCCCCCGCCGCCCTCAGCGGCAGCACTCCCGGGTCAGAGTCGCTCTCTTCGCCGTCCAGGAAGAACAGTAGGAGCCTGATGGCGGCGGGGGCCAGCGGCGGGGAGAACTCGCTGTATCGCTTGGCGGCGGGTTTTGTCTTTCGTCGTCGTCGTCTTGGGTTAGCTTCCTCTTCTTCTTTTTCTTCTTCTTCCTCCGTAACAGGGTGATAGAAGCTCCACATCGAGCGGATGGACTCGGCGTCGAGGCCCAGAGTCTCCGTGTCTCGGGCCATGGAGTCGTAGAGGCGCGTGAGGGCGGCGGCGTCGGCCTGGAATCGTAGAGGTTGGAGGGCAGAGAGGGGAGAGAGAGTTGCGAGGTTGAGGTTGAGGTTGAGAAGGAAGAACACGAAAAGCGATGGGCATCTTTTTCAACTTTTTTTTCTTTCCTTTGCCCGGGGAAACAAGCTTTAAGGCCGTTTCACGCTCCGATTCCCATACCTGAGCTTCGAGATCAAGGCCGACTCGCGCCTTGAGGTGGCCGTTGCCGTCTCCGGCGCTCGGAGCCGCGACGGTCACCTTGGCGCTCATTTGAGTTTTTTTTTTGAAATTTTCAAAAATCGAAAAAAGTGAAAACCAATAACCAAAAATCTCGACCGCTTGGCTTGATTCGATCGACAAAAAACCTCTTCTCTTCGCATCTACAGCTCGTTCTCCTCCTTTGCTGCTTTGAATTTCGCGATCGGATCGCTTCGCCTGATGCGCGGCTGCGTCCTCTCCTCGGCGTCTCGCTGCTCGATCGTTGGAAGGAAGAGCGCGAGCAGCAGCAGCAGCAGCAGCAGCAGCAGCAGCAAAAGCTCTTTGCTTGTGATCGGCTCCCCCTCCAACGCTCTCGCTCGACGCTTGACCTCTTCTTCTTCGACCTTCTCTTCCCCTGTCGCCGCCTCCGCGGCCTCCAACAACGACATCATGGCCATGCTCCGCAATCTTCTCGGAGGAGGAGGCGGGGACGCGCCGCCAACAGGAACGCTTGCTCCACCTCCTGCCCTCCCTTCCTCCTCGGCCGCCTTTGCCGACGACGCCCCCTCCTGGGAGGAGCTCGAGGCCCGGGTCCAGGAAGCCTCGCGCCGACTCGACTGGTCGCCTCCTGACCTGGAGAACGGGCCGAGGGCCAACGCGATGAGCATGAGGCGGATGTTTGGCACGACGGGGGAGCCCCGGGTGAAGCTGTATCGGTAAGAAGGAGGGGAAAAACTTCGACCTCTCGACCTCTCGACCTCTCGACCTCTCGACCTCACTATTTTTTCTTCTCTTTCCTTTCCTTTCTCTCGTTCCCTCCCTCTCGCACCCAAAACACCCCCACCCAGCGACCACGCCGCCTGGTGCCCCTACTGCCACAAGGTATGGATGCAGCTCGAGGAGAAGAAGATCCCTTACGTCGTCCAGAAGGAGAACATGCGGTGCTACGGCCCGAAAACCCGCGAATACTTGTCGCTTACGCCTTCTGGCTTGCTCCCGGCCATGGAGCTCGACGGGAGGTTCTACACCGAGTCCTCCGTCATAATGGACCTGCTGGAGCAGGCCTTCCCCAACAACAAGCCCCTGGTCCCCGACGCCGCCGTTTCCCCCGCTGCCGCCGCGAGGCACTCTGCGCTCCTCAGGCTCGAGAGGAGACTCTTCGGCGATTGGCTCGACTGGCTGGTCCGCGGCGGCAACGGCGGCCCGGACTTTTTCGCCACGCTCTCTGTCGTCGAGGACGCGCTGGCCGCTCCGTTTGACGCGAGCACTGACGGAAGGGGCAACTGCAAGCCCAGCGAGGGGCCCTACTTCATGGGGGAAGAGATTGCGATGTGCGACCTGGTGTTTGCTCCCTTCTTGGAGAGGATCGCCGCGTCGATCCCGTACTACAAGGGGGTGAGTTTGTTTTGGATGATGTGGTTGCTGGTTTTGTTGGCACTCGGGAGGAGCTGGTGGATCGGAAGAAAGAAAGAAAAACTCACTTTTTTCCCCCTCAAACTCAAACTCTCTTTCTCTCTCTTCAAAACAAAAAAAAAACTTCAGGTCCGCATCCGCGGCGACCGCGCCCGCTTCCCTGCCCTCAACCGCTGGTTCGACGCCATGGAGACCCGCGATAGCTACCTGGGAACCAAGTCGGACGCCTACACGCACGTGCACGACCTCCCGCCGCAGCTCGGGGGGTGCGCGGCCGTGGGCTCGGGCGAGCGGCGCGCGGCCGCTGCGGCGATCGACGGCTCCGACGGCGCCAGCTGGCACTTACCGCTGGCCAAGAAACCCCTCACCGCCTATTCTAATTTACCTACTTCCTTCGAGGAGTGGCCAGGGGAGGACCCGCCCAGGGACAGGCTGGCGGCGGCGGCGAGGCTGGTCTCGAACAGGAAGGCCGTCGCGCGGTTCGCCGCCCGCGGCGCTCCGGGGGGAAAGCGCGGCAACCCGCCCGTCACGGCCCCTCTGGCGGACCCCTTTGCAATCGCTGACGAAACCGCAATCGACGCTGTCGACGCCGCGCTGCGGGCCGTGGCGGAGGCGCTGCTGAAGGGCCACGACGGGAGCGAGCCGGGACCGAAAGTCGTTGTCGCGAGCTCTTCCTCCGACGGACAACAAAAAACCCTCCTCTTCCCCGCCTTGCCCGCCGCGGCTGCTGCCGGTTACCTCAGGGACCGCGTGGGCGTCCCCAGGGACCTGCCGCTGCCTGCCGCCAGGCAGCTGAGGGCGCACTTGAACTGGTTTATCGACTCGGTGTCGTCGCGGGAGTGATGATGAAAGGTGTTTTTTTTGTTTTTCTGTCTGTTTTTTTGAAAAAAAATGTTTAAATTCTTTTTTCTCGTCTTCACTTTTATGTTCTGTCGTATTTACTGCTGTTTCTGATTCTGTTTCTTTCCCGGGGTCTTTCCCTCTCCCTTTGTCTCTCGAAGAAAGCGCAAGCTTTCGATCTTTAAATAAAGTCGGAGAAAAAGCAGTCTTTTTCCGTTTTTTGTTTACTTAGGAGAAAATGAATAATGGAACAGTTTTTTTTTTTTCATCTCTCTCTCTTCAAAATTTTGTAGTAAAAAAAGCACTCGAAAATCACGCTGGTCGGCATCATCACACCGCCTCGTCAGCGCTCTGCAGCCTGTGCGAAGCGGGCACGAGGGCCTTCCTGGTCGCGCGGGCGGAGGAGCTGCGCGCGCCGCGGCGCCCGGCGCTCAGGGGCCGAAACTCGGAGGCCGCAGCGCCGCCGCCGCCGCTCTCATCGGAGGAGGTGCCGCTGCCGGAAGGGGCGGCGGCGGCGGCGGCGTTGTTCGCGGCCCCCCCGCGGCGCCTGCTGTTCTTGCCGTTTTTGTTGTTGTTGTTGTTGGTCGTCGTCGTCGTCGTCGTCGTCGTCTTCGTCGTCTCACCAGCACCGAGCGCGCCTCCATCCTCGGTCACCTTGCTCTTGCTGCCGGAAGTGCCGCTGCGGGGAGAGACGTTACGTCCTTCTCCCTGCTCCGACTCTTCCGTCGTCGTCGCCGAGGGCGCCAGGGGGCACTCCGCGGCGGCCAGCGCCGCGGCGCTCCTGCGCCTGCGGACGTAGACGACGCTCCCGGACAGGGCCGCGGTGATGGAGAACAGCGCAAACACGGCGGCGATGGCAGCTCCGTGGTGGACTTTGGGGCTCGTGTTGACGGAAACGTCGCCCCCCCTCGCCGAGGCCTCTTTCGTCGTCGACTTGCTCACCTGCTTGGGCTCCGGGTAGAGGTGCGACACGCGCGTGCTGAGCACGTTGAGCCCTTTCGTCTGGACCCCGCGGGTGCCCATGGCCGTGGCCAGCTGGCCCGTCCCGGCGGTGGACGCGCGCAGCGCGGCCGCGGCCGCCTCGGCCGCCGACGCGTTCCGGAAGTCGACGCGGACCTCGACGAGCGCGCCGCCGTTGTCGCGCTGCGCCTCGGTGCCGGAGAAGGGGGCGAGGTAGCCCGAGGGTTGCTGGTTGTTGTTCTGGTTGTTGCTGTTTTGGTTGTTGTTGGCGGCGGCTGTTTTTGGGGGAAGTTGGGGCGAGGGAGAGAGAAAGAGAGAGAGAAAGAGAGAGGGTGAGTGTTCGTTCTTGAACTCGAGAAATGAAAAAAGAACAAAAAAACAAAAACAGCAACAACAAAAAACTCCTCACCCTCACGGCGCGCGCGAGCCCCGCGCTGCAGCAGCGCGCGGCGCGGGTGCTGAGGCTGGCGATGCTCCTGCTGCTGCTGCTGGTGGTGGCGCAGCTCGGCAGGGGAGAGCCGCTCCTCGTTCTCCTTCTCGATCAAGTCGGAGGAAGCCTGCTCCCCCGGGGAAGCGACGACGACGACACCGACAGCGGCGACTTCACCTTCCTCCTCATCATCGGCGGAGAGCTCCTCGTCCTCGGCGGACCTCTGCTTGGTCTTCTCGGGCAGAGGCGGGGCCAGGTCCTGCGGCTGCTGCGGCTCCATGCGCGGCGCGAGCTCCCTCGGGGCCAGGAGCGTGACCTTGGCGATGCGGATCGCCGAAGGAGAAGACGAGGCGGAAGAAGGGCTTCCTCCGTCGGCGGTGGCCGGGACGAGCCCCGTGACCTCGGCGACGCCCGCGGCCAGCGCCGAGGCCGCCGAGGCCGTCCAGGGCGCGACTTCGGGCCCGCGGAGCTCAATCCACGACGTCAGGGTGACGGTGTCGCCGTTGGCGTTCTTGCGGGGGTAGGGTAAGGAGCCAGCGGCGTTTTTGGAAGTGGAGGCGGCGTCAGCGGCGGAGGAAGGCGCGGGAGCCGGGGCTGCTGCTGCGCCTGCCGGCGCCGGCGCGGGAGCAGCATCTCCCGCGTGTTTGGGCCACTGCGACGGGTTGTAGGACACGACGGGCGGCGGGATGAAGGGCAGCGGCGTCCTCTTCGGCACGGGCGGCTCGCCGTTGCCGTTTTTGCGCGCCTTGCTCGGGTTGAAGGGGACGGGCGCGGGAGGAGGGGGAGGAGGAGGAGGCGGGGTGGCCTTTTCTTCTTTCGGTTTTTGGTCAGCGCCCTTTTTCGCTGCTGCTCCGTTCTTCTTCGCTGGAGCAGGCGCCACCGCGGCAGCAGGAGCGGTAGCGGGAGTCGGGGCGGCGGCGGCGGCAACGGCGGGTTCCGTCGTCGTGGTCACTTCCTCGTCGCCTCCGCCAAAGAGCCGGTGCAAGGGGCCAGTCCTCGGGCGAGGGAACACGGGCTGGGCCGTGACCGAGGTGGCAGAGAACGTCACGACGACGGAGAGGGTGGCGAAGAGCAGCACGAGGAGCGTCGCGGCGCAGCGGCGGCCGCGGGAGGAAGAGGAGGAGGGGGACGCGGGGTTGCTACGCGCCATTTTTTTTTGGGGGGGGGGGGGGGGGCTTTTTGAGCCCGGGGGGTGGAGGACGGGAGAGGTTTTTTTTTTTTTTTTTTTTTTTTTTTCTTTTTTGGGTGGGGAGAATAATTATGATATATAGGGAGT
>Ga0114918_10004869_pt1 | contig 11601 bp, 21 predicted proteins | sample LantaG_FD_87015 | JGI IMG/M metagenome (GOLD analysis project Ga0114918, IMG submission 87015) | Deep subsurface microbial communities from Baltic Sea to uncover new lineages of life (NeLLi) - Landsort_02402 metaG | ecosystem: Environmental > Aquatic > Marine > Oceanic > Sediment | place... | reverse complement strand
TGACGAACCGCGTCGCCCCGGCGGACGAGGCTCCCCTGGCGGCGAACATCGGGATCCCCTTCGTGATCGTGTTCCCGATCCCCGGCGGCGCGACCGAGTACGTGATCTTCAACGCCGACGCTCCCTTCGCGTTCCGCATCCTCGACGTGACCGTGCTGTGCAACGCGGCCAACGCGCTCGGCACCGCGACCCTGGAGGACACGGTCGGTGGTGGTGGAACCGCGATCACGGACGCGATCATCATGGCCGCGGACGAGGTGGTCACGCGTGCCGGGACCATCAACAACGCGGTGGCCGACATCGCGCTGGCCGGTGACCTGATCGTCGTGACGAACGGCGCGGGCGACATCGGACAGGTCTCGATCTCCTGCGTCAAGCTCCCGTAGCGCACCCTGAGCCGGGCCCCTCCGGGGGCCCCGGTCTCCCCTCCGCTAACATCTTGACCAAGCCATGAGTCCGTGGGATTATGTCCTCGTTGAACAACGGAGGTGTCCGATGAAGACGTTGCGGAAGTACGGAGCGTTGGTGCTCCTGTCGGTGCTCTTGTGGGCCCTGGCTGGCTGCGGGAAGGAGTACGCGGAGAGCGCGGCGGTGGAGATCTTCACCCCGATCATCCACTGGCTGTTCGTGATCGCGATCCCGGTGGTGCTGGCGCTGGTCGGTGCGTTCTTGTCCTACCTGAAGAAGCAGCACGGGTGGGAGATGAGCGTGCAGATGAAAGAGGTGCTGGACGGCCTGATCTCGCAGGGGATCTCCTACGCGGACGAGCAGGCGAAGAACGCGCTGAAGAAGGCTGCGAAACCGCTCCCGTCCGAGGACAAGCTGAAGGCCGCGGTGGACTTCGTTGCGACCCAGGTCGAGGATCTCGGGCTCCCGCAGAAGGGCGGCGAGGCGCTGGCGAAGCTGATCGAGGCGAAGCTGAACGACGAGCGCCACTCCATGCGGCACATGGAAGCGGATAGCCTGGAGTCCAAGGCCAAGGCGATCGCTCTGAAGGCGACCAACACGGTGTTCAAGGACCCGGCATGAAGAAGGTCTGGGCGTGGCTGAAGAAGTGGGGCTGGCTGGTCCTGCTCGGGTTGGTCGCGGCCCTGTCGTTCGTCCTCGGGATCGTTCTGACAAGGAAGTCGGACGGCTACGTCGAGAAGCTGAACGACTCGATCAACCGGAAGGTGCTGGAGGCGGACGCGGAGTACGTATACGCGACCGCCGTTGCCAAGGCCAAGGACGAGCAGTCCATGGAGAAGATCGAGGCCGCTGCAACGGAGCCTGACCCCGCGCACCGGCGCGCGAAGATCGCTTCTCTCCTGAAGGACTTGTAGACTCACGCACGCGTGGTAGAATGGATGCGTCCCGGGGCCCCAGGCTTCGCCATCGGTTGTTGGGTTTTCCTTGCGGTGACCTGATCCTTTTTCGCGGCATGGGTGCCCCCGGGATTTTTTTTCTTGACAGCCGCCCGATGCCGATTATACTATAAACATGCGACGGGGGAGGGTCTCCCGCAACAGCCATTGAGATGGAGGACAGCATGACGCAGATCAAGGCAATCCAGAAAGTTCGCAACTTCGCGATGTCGGCCCTGTTCGGTGACAAGCCGGGCGCCATGGCGCCGACGGAGCAGGGGCAGGTCTACGGGCTCCTGACGGTGCTGAAAAAGGCCATCGATCAGCGCCTCGGTGAGATCAAGCCGGTCCTGGTCGAGAGCGTCAAGGCCATGGGCGAGGCGCACACGGACAAGTCCGACAAGCTGGAGTTCGAGGGCGGCGAGGCCCTGATCACGGTGAGCCCTGCGACCCCTGACACGAAGGTCTGGGATGCAAAGGCGATCAAGGCCGCGGTCGGGATGTTCGACCTGGACATGGCGGACGTGACCGTGACGGTGGTGGATCCGCCCCCGCCCCCGCGCGAGGAGATCTCCCAGGAGAAGATCGATGCCCTGGTCGCGGCGGGCAAGCTGCCGGAGTCGGCGGTCAAGAAGTTCAAGAAGGTCCAGAAGGGCAAGGTCGAGTCCTTCTCGCTCAGGGTCACCCTCGACCAGGAGATCCAGGCCGACATCATGGGGAGGCTCGGGAATGGCAAGTAACCGGCACGCACGGGCCCGCGCACGCGAGGCCGAATTGCCAGCGTGGTTCTGCTGGCTCATGCTCGGCGCAGCGGCGGTCCTCGTGGGCCTCGCTGGCGCCGGGTCGGTCGGTCCCTAGCTCTTGAATCCCCCCCTCCCTGCGTGATATACCTGTACTGCGGTCAACCGCACGCGAGAGCATCATGCACGACGACCATGCACAGGAAGGAACCCCGGGCCCACCGCAGCGGAAGGGCCAGCGCAGGCGGATGCTGTGGTGCGACACGCTGAAGAAGTGGATGCGCGAGGAGAAGTGCCGGGGAAACTGCGGGACGAACGACTGCGCGGCGTACAAGGACATCCTGAAGCGGATGGGAGAGCGCAGCGCGGAGAAGCCCAAGGGCCGGTTCCGGGTTCCCCCCGCTCCGGTCCCTGAGACGCTGCCAGCGGCCTCGCGGGCCCCGAAGGAGACCATGCGTACGCGAAGCAAGGACCGAGGCGACAAGGCCCGGTTCAAGCTGAAGGAGGAGTAGGTGAAGTTGTTCGGTCTGCTGGAGAGCTACGAGGATCTGGTTGTCGGGTCCGACGCGCCCGTGATCGCCGTCGTGAGGAAGCAGGGGCAGAAGCAGGGCGCGGTCCTGCGGGTGGCCGGGGAGAGGAAGCACGCGAGGAAGGGGGCGAAGGCCCTGGCCGAGTGTGTGGCCTGGGCCGCTGAGAACCTGGAGTGCAACGCCGATGTCCCGGCCCCGCCCGACGGCGAGTACGTCGAGTTCGCCCACGTCAACGGCGCGTGGTGGCCGGTGAACGACGGCATGGTCCTGGCCCGCAAGGTCGAAAAGTAGTGCAGTCAACTGCACGATGGAGTAGCAGATGGTGACGAAGCTGAACCGCATGGGTGCGTTGATCGAGAAGTGCAAGGACCCCGGCAAGAAGCGCAAGAGCAAAGGGAAGGGCAAGGGCCTGGGAACCGGCGACGGTGACGGACCCCTTGGTGACGGGTCTGGGCCTGGAGACGGGAAGCGTGACGGGACCGGCAGGCGCCGATGAACAAGCTGCTGGCGATGGCTCGGCTCCTGGGTGAGTCAGACGGAACCGATCGCTCGGACTCCGGTGTGGTGGTGCAGTACGCGGTCCAGTTCCAGTTCAAGGGCAAGTCCCCTGCTGCTGCGGCGAAGGCGACGGCGAAGAAGCTGTCGGGCCACACCAATATGTTCCTGGGCCCCGGCGTCACGCTGATCGATCCGAAGAAGCTGGAGCAAGCCTTGTGGAGCAACATGGTGGACTCCGCCCTGGAGGGTGCCAAGCGGATGAAGCCCGGCATGGGTCACATAGCCGTGCAGGCGACGGCGAGCAAGTTCGGGCTGACCCCGCGTGGCGAGGAGAAGCTGGCAGGGCTGGTCGGAGGGAGGAGCAGATGAAGAAGCTGGCGTACGCGTTCCTGGTCCTGATGGTGTTCGGGTGCTCTGGCGCCCACGAGGCCATGTCACCAATTACGTTGCCGAAGGTCGAGGAGGTCGCCCACGAGGAGGCCCCTGCGATCCCCGAGGCCGAGGACTGGGTCATCCCGATCAACGTCCCGGCGGACTGCGCGCAACCCGGGCTGCTGTTCAGCGAGAAGAAGGCCCTCCGCTGCGTCTGGTACAAGGACAAGGCCAAGTTCTTCGAGACGCTGTACCGAGCAGAGGTCCAGGCCCGCCGGAGCGAGCACGAGATCGTGGCCGAGTTCGCGTACAAGATTGAGGACCGGCTGGCGAAGCAATCGACCCTGTGGCACCGATACAAGTTCTGGTTCGGGTTCGGGATCGGCATCGTGACGACTGCCGGGATCGTGGTCGGGACCATGTACGGAGTGGGCGCAGCGAAGTGACCTACGGCCCCCCCCTTGTGGGCCATGAATACCTCCGAAATCGCACTTTCTTTCTTGACGCTCCGCCCCGCTGCGTTACACTATAATCGAGAGCGAGGGAATGGCCCATGCTGGACAAGCCCAGGAGGGGTAGATGAAGGACGACAAGGTCACCGGCCCGGCGCCGTTCGCCGTGAGCCTGGACGGATTACCGAGCGAGGGTTCAGCGATGATCCCCTGTGCGGACAAGGAACACGCGTTCAGCGTGATCGCCCGCGGGTGGGCCGACCGGATGCTGGAGACGTGGCAGGAGTGCAACCGCAACTGCGCGGAGGACGTGGGGGCGAATCCCGACGACTACGAGGGCGACCGCGGGTGGTTCCTGGAGACGGCGGCGAATCACGGCATGATGATCTTCCGTCGCGCCGACAACGGCTGGAGGCATGATGCCGACTGCGTGGCAGCATAGCATGGACAAATTTCCGTTCCGAGATCTGATGCCCGACGGGCGCTTCCTCGATACGAGTCCGAAGCGACCGGCGAAGACGGTCCCGCCCGAGCGGCCCACCGAGAGGGCCCCGGACGGTGCAACGGTGGTGGTGAACGCGAAGAAGGAGATCGTGATCCAGGCGCCATTCAACCGGCTGGCGACGGACGCTGCGCGGGACATCCAGGGGCGCAGGTGGGACGGTGAGGCCAAGGCCAACGTGTTCCCTGGCTACTCCGCCAAGGGCGTGCGGTGGTGGCTGGACAAGTTCTACCCGGGATCGAACCAGACCGCCCTGGACGCGATGGGCGAGGTGTCCCTGGCCGACTTCGTGTCGGTGGAGGAGCGGGGCCCGATCCTGGCCGTCACGACTCCGTTCGACAGCCGCTTCATCGACGCGATGCACAAGCTCCCCGAGTGCCGATGGGTGAAGGACGAGCGCGTGTGGTTGGTCCCGACTGACCGGGCCGCTGCGATGACCCGCGTGCTGAAGGCGGTCTTCGGGATCGATCGGTCGGCGCTGGACAAGATCGTCGAGCGCCAGGAAGAGGAACGGGCCATGGCGACGGCCTCGGACACGGACGAGGAGATCGTCTTGCCCGGGGGGCAGTTGTACCCGTTCCAGGTCACGGGAGTCAGGTTCCTTGAACGCAAGAACGGCTGCGGGCTCCTGGGCGACGAGATGGGCCTGGGAAAGACTGTGCAGGCGATTGCATACCTATACCGGAACCAGAGCGATGCGCTCCCTGCCCTGGTAGTCTCCCCCGCGGGGGCGATCAAGGAGAACTGGCGGCGAGAGGTGTCGATGTGGACCGGGGACGAGTTGACCTGCCGGGTGTACGACTCGCAGTCCCTTGGGGGCCTCGCGCTCCACCGGCACGATGTCACGATCGTCAACTATGACATCCTGGTCCGGCTGGTCCGCACTTACCTGGAGGTCACGGTCGCGGACGAGAAGGGGCCAACGGACAGCGCGGAGGACAGCGCGGACATCCTGGTCAGGGCCATCGGCGGCTTCGACGGGCTGACGATCAAGCGGTCCGAGCCATTGGTCTTCGAGGTCCGCGGCGAGGAGGACGACCTGAACGGCGCAGCGAAGCTGGTCAGGAAGCACCCGAAGACTACGATGAAGCGGCACATGCTCCTCGACGATGACGGCGCGATCATCTTCCTTCCGATCCTGGAGAGGATGGGTTTCCGCACGGTGATCTTCGACGAGAGTCACATGATCAAGAACAAGGCTGCGCGGCGGTCCAAGGCGGCGTGCGCCATCGCGCACGCGAGCCCGCATCGGCTCCTGCTGTCAGGCACGCCTATGATGAACAGGCCGCACGAGTTGTGGCATCAGCTTCACATGATCGCCCCGGTGACCTGGGAGAAGGAGTGGAAGTTCAAGAACCGCTACTGCGGTCCGCAACGCAACCGATGGGGCACCACGTTCGACGGCGTCTCCCACTTGGCCGAGTTGCACGACCGGCTGGTCGGGCACTACATGGTCCGGCGGCTGAAGAAGGACGTGCTGACCGAGTTGCCGGACAAGACGCGTACGTTCGTGCCGGTGACGCTGACGGCGGGTGACCAGAAGCGGTACGCGGCGATGATGGGTGCGGCGGCTGCGGAGATCGCAGAGGTCATGGAGCGGCCCGAGGGACGGCGCGTGTCCGACGTGGCGATCGCGCAGTTGAACGCCCTGCGCCAGGAGATCGGGGCGATGAAAATGCCCCTGGTCGCTGCCTGGGTCATCGAGGCCCTGGAGAACACGGACAAGGTGCTGGTCTTCGCGGTCCATCACAAGGTCATCGACGGCCTCATGGAGAAGTTCGCTGGCGCCGGGATCAAGGCGGTCAAGATGGACGGCCGCGACAGCGACCCGAAGCGGATGGTCGCCAAGGACGCGTTCCAGGACGGTGACGCCCAAGTGCTCGTGGCCCAGATCCTCGTAGGTGGTGTCGGGCACACCCTGACGGCCTGCAATCAGGTGGTGTTCGCAGAGCGGACGTGGCGCCCATCGGACCACGATCAGGCCGAGGATCGGACGCACCGGATCGGGCAGAAGAACTGTGTCAACGTGTGGTTCATGGACGCGACGGAATCCACCGACGAGGATCTCCGGGCGGCGCAGGAGGAGAAGCGGGGGAACATCGCCCAGGCGGTTGACGGTGGCGAGTTCTCACGGGAGAGTGAGCGCGGTATCGCCATGGAGGTCGCAGTGCGGATGCTCCGGCGTGTGCGCGGCGAGGAGGGCGGGCGCAAGTTCGAGCGGTTCCTGGAGCGCAGCGCCGAGGAGAAGACAGCAACAGCGGAGCCGGAGGCGCCGAAGTCGGCACCCACGTCAGAGGACCCGGCCCCGAGAAGGCGTTTCCGCGTGCCAGCGGCACCCCCGGGGACGCAGTACAGGCTCAAGCTCTAGGAGAAGCGAGATGGCTGAGAGCGTGAATCAAGTAACGATTCGTGGCCGGTTGGGGAAGGACCCCGACGTTCGGACGGTTGGTGCGAACAGCACGTCCCTGGCGAAGCTGAGTATTGCGACGACGGAGCACAAGAAGCGGAAGGACGGCGACGGCTTCGACAAGGAGACCGAGTGGCACACGGTCGTCCTGTGGGGGGACAAGGCCGAGAAGTGCCGCAGCCTCAAGAAGGGCCAGTTGGTCCACGTCGAGGGCAAGCTGAAGACGCGGACGTGGCAACCGGACGAGGGCCCGAAGCGGTACTTCACCGAGGTCGTGGCGAACGGGTCGTTCTCTGTGCTGGCCTACGCCGACGAGGGCATCTCGCAGGGAAGCGACCCCCGGGACGATGACCAGGGCCAGCAGCGCCAGAACGGGGGCCAGAGCAGTTCCCGCAGCAACGGACCCCCTCACCCCGCCGAGAGCGCCGGAGGCGGTCAGGCGCCGTCCCAGGGCTCGCGGGGTGGCAATGACTCCCGCAGCCGAGACGACTTTCCGTTCTGAGGAGGACCCATGCAGCACCGCGACGAGCCGTTCACGCACCGCGAGTTGGAGATCGCCATCGCTGGCGTGATCCACGCGTGCAAGCACCTGGAGTCCCTGGGGATCGTGTCCCCGCGGACATGGGGCCTCATGGTAGGTCGCGTGCTGCGCGTGGCCGGGTACACGGGCATGACCCCAGGGATGCAGGAGACGATGGCGGAGGCCATGAAGACGGCCCTGCGTCTCTCGGGTGCGTCCGCACAACTTGAGGCGGACACCTACGAGCAGGCGATCGACGACGTGAAGCCAGAGCACTTCATCGACGGTGCCGACCTGCCCCCGAACGTGTCCCCGTTCCGCAAGCCCCATGGCCCGCCGGGGCCCCCGCCCCCGCCCCCGAGAGATCCCGACCCGATCCCCGAGTGAACTTTTTTCTTGACTCCCGGTCAGACCGCATTACACTATAATCGAACGGGCGGCGAGAGGCGCCACCCTGAACAGCCCTTGGGAGGGAGAGATGGGATTTTACTTGTGGAACTGCAACAGGACCGGGGGTGCAGCATGATCCGCACGGTGATGCTGGCGATGCAGTCCTTCGCTACCGGGCTCCCCACGGATTCGGAGTTCCTTGATCAGGACCGTCTCAGAGAGACGGGCAAGGTCAGACTGGATCTGGGGTGGCAGGAGAAGCTGGCCGAAGCCGCAGCGAGGAACATCGGCGGCACGATGAAGCGGTTCTGGTTCGACGGGAACGCGGGCGGGTACTTCGCTGACATCGAGATCAACGGATCCACCGCTTGCCCCGGGGGTGCGTCGTGAGCCGCCTGGAGGAGGCGCTTCGCAGGGCCCGGGAAACCGGAATGATGATCCTCGGGCATGGGCGCGCAACCACGGACAGGACCGGGCTTCCGATGATCGTTGTCCGCTGCGCCCGCGGGGTGGAGGCGGACACCCGGACGGTGTTCTTCCTGGTCGCCTTCCGGCCCGACGGCACGATTGAGCAACACGAGTTGACCCGGTCGGAGGCCCGATGGGTCCACCAGAACTCGCTCGACCAGCTTGAGGACCGTAGGTATCGACTCCTGGCGGACAAGAACGACAGGGGCACGGCGCTCGGCATGGCGCGGTCCAGGCACGCGGCAATCGACCTGGAGCAGTCTGGGTTCACGGAGGCCAGCGGGCAGTACGCGTGCCCGTGGTGTGCTGGTCGTCAGTTGACGCACCGTGCCGGACGCCGCGGGTATGTCTGTGGATCCTGGGTGGACCGGATCATGGGCGCGAGCGAGCAGTCGGAGAATTGCAAGGTGCGCGACATGGAGATCCGCCGCAGCAAGATCCACGAGGAGGCATCGTGAGCGTGTACGTGCAACTGTATGTCTCTGCTGGCACGCCGTTCGATGAAGCCTTCGAGGGCGCCAAGCGGGTCGCCTTGGCTCTCCAGTCCTCGGTGACGTGGAATTTCAACGGGGTGGACTTGTTCGCCAGCCCGGTGACATCCCTGGAAGATGTCGAACGGTACTACACGGAAGGGCTCGCGCTGAACCGCGAGTGGGAGAAGCTGCGGAGGAAGAGGTGAACGAACTGAAGCACAACGGCGATCCGATCACGGACCGCGACCGAGAGATGTTGGTGGCCGGTGCTCACGCGATGGCGTGTGCGATCGACGACTCCCGCGGGTTCCCGTCTGGACACGGTAGCAGGATGTGGAAGCTGGTTTGCTGCACTGTCTTCGGGATCAGGAGGAGCCGTGTCGAGTCCTTGCTGGAGCAGTCCTACCGGCACAGCCTCACGACGATCATGGGGACCGTGCGGAGCCGAACGCGCGAGAAGGTCCCAGCGGTGATCGGGAGCGTGATGGACAAAATGGGCCTCGGTGACCTGAAGTCCATCATGTTCCGTGGCCCCGCCAAAGTCGGGCCGCGCCCGGCCAAGATCAGGCCGGTCAAGCCGGAGGACGAGAGGGTGCGTATCCCCGCCATGACCGAGGAAGATATCGAGCGGCTGTGGAAGCAGCACGGAGGCGGCGATGCGTAGGGGACCGGCGATCGGTGGAACGGCGGGCGGGCAGGGCTTCGAGATCAGAATCCTGATAAACGACGATCCGCTGGCGTGGGTCGGGCGCAGGGTGAAGCTGAATATCGGCCCCCGGCGCCCCGGCGAGGAGGACCGGATCGTGGAGACGGTGATCGAGAAGATCCCGCAGCGCATGGAGGGCGAGTTCTCTAAGACCTCGTTCTGGTGCCGGGTGGACGGCCAACCGCTGAAGTGCCTGTGGAGCAGGATCGTGCAAGTGATTGCACAGGAGGGCTGATATGCCTGGAAGGACTGAGTGCGAGAGGAACGGGATAAATGGGAACTGCGGCGAGGATTGCCCCGTGTTCCAGCGCGGAGAGTGCGAGGAGTCGAAGGACCAACCCATGTCGGAGCCGATTCGAGACTACCTCGGGGATTCAGTCTACGCGGAAGTCGAGAGGGGGATGATCTGCCTCACGACGGCCAACGGCTACGGCCCGACGAACAAGATCTACCTGGAGCCGGAGGTGTACGAGGCCCTGGTGCGCTTCGCACAGCGGGCATGACCCATGGAGGCACAGGTCGATGCAGAGGAGATCGTGGTCCCGGGCGACGATGTGGCGAAGGAGAGATTTGATGTGGAACGATGACAACGAGCAGAGCGGAAAGTACATGGTGGCCCTGTCCAGGGCCGCTGTGTTCGAAGTTCGGCACGGGGTAGTGATGGCCTCGGACGGAGGCGTCTTCGAGGAGCATCTTCGGGACAGCGACCATGACGTTGAGATCGTGTTCGAGGGGCTCTTCGAGAAGCCGACCGAGCCCGGCCTGTGGGTGTTCGACGGCTGGTGCTCCTCGACAGACCCCGATGGTCACTGGAACTGCTGGAAGGGTGCGTGGCGTAGACCGAGCCTGCGCGAGATGGAGTGCCTCGCCTGCGGACTCCACCCGTTCAAGGAGAAGCACAAGTGAAGGACAACACGATCCTGGAGTACGCGACCAGAGACGCGAAGTCGTTCAAGATCTACCTGACGGTGGGGCCGGACGAGTACCACGACTACGGGCGGTTCATGTGCAAGCCTGGAGAGGTGGTCCACCTCCTGGGTCGCCCGTTCCCCGAGATCGCGCGGGCCCACCTCCGAGGGGAACTGGAGGAGCGGTTCGTTGACCGCTATCGCTCCTGCGTGCAGGACGCGGGCTCGATGCAGTCCGATGACGAGTATGACCAGATGGGAAGCCCGACCGACTGGAAATGGCAGGGGATCGGGTTCGTGGTCGAGATCGGGGCCCACGCGGTCGAACTGTTCGTCGGTGGACGGCGGGATGCGTTCTGCCGGGTCAAGGTGGACAACGCGGACATCGTTGGTGGAATCGTCGCAGCGGCAAGGGAAGCGCACGCCGCGCTCACGAAGGCGTTGCGTGTGCAAGTGATTGCACCAGAGGACCATGGTGACTGAAACGCGAGTGCAGCAGAAGCCCTGCGGATGTCGGGTTGATGTGCCGACAGGCGTGGTTGTCCGCTACTGCTCTACTTGTGATCCAGACGGACGCAAGAGTGCGCTGGCACGGTTCGCTCGTGAGTGCAGACACAACGCTGGTCTGCCGACCGTGGAGGACTCGTGACCTACGATCCCCAGAGCACGAACAGGGATAACCCGCTGCGCCGAATCGTAGCGATCCACTGGATCAAGGGGCCGTGGTATCCCAGGATCGTCCCCTATGACTGGCTCGGTTGGGGCCACGAGGAGTTGGAGTGCGGGCACATGGTCCCGTGCTACGTCCCGCCGACACAGCACGGGCCGAGGCCGCAGCAGAGTCGGCGGTGCCTGGAGTGCGGACGGATCCAAGACGAGATCGACGGGGGAGATCGCAGCGTTGAAGAAAGTGATTGACGGGAGAGATCCCGAAGGAGGAGCGCGATGAAGTGGTTCATGGTGGTGTTGATGGTCCTGGCGTCCTGGTCGTCCCTGGCTGCGGAGCCGGTCAAGAAGGCGCCGGACAAGAAGGTGCTCGGCCTGGAGTTCGGGCAGACGAAGGCCCAGGTGAAGGCGGCAGGGGTCGAGATGACGAGCATCGGGACGGAGGAGTTCGGCGTGGAGATGTTCACGACGAAGAAGGTGCCATCCGAGATCCCCGGGTTCGAGCAGTACCTCCTGGTGTTCTTCGACAACAAGCTGGTCAAGGTGAAGCTGATCGGCAAGACGATGCCCAACGACCCCTACGGGTCCACCGGGCAGGCAGCGTTCGAGTCCTTGCGTACATCGCT
>Ga0114918_10004867_pt1 | contig 11603 bp, 32 predicted proteins | sample LantaG_FD_87015 | JGI IMG/M metagenome (GOLD analysis project Ga0114918, IMG submission 87015) | Deep subsurface microbial communities from Baltic Sea to uncover new lineages of life (NeLLi) - Landsort_02402 metaG | ecosystem: Environmental > Aquatic > Marine > Oceanic > Sediment | place... | reverse complement strand
GGTAATGATTCAATTTGGGATATCTTCAATAATATTTATTTTTTATCTTCAATAATTTTATTTTTCTATTTTGACTCATTGTACAAAAGTGTGTAGAATATTCTTTATAATAAACCCAATAATAATTATTATTTATAATAAATCCACCATAAGGAAACCTACCTAATTTTTCTGAATCGGTTGCTATATTACTTCTTGGTAGAAATTCAATAATATCCCCTACATTTATGTTCTGATATTTTTGTATACAGATTACTTTCATAGGTTATATTTTCTTATATCATTCCAATATTCATAGAATTTAATTTCTTTTTTTGTTGCTTTTCTAATATTTTTTATATCATGTATATAGATATTATGTATTTCTGTGTTTAGGTATTCATATCTTTGAAAATAATACCCTTGTATAAATGGAATATGTTTATTAATTATGCCAATTATTTTTGGTGTTACATTATCAAGGAAACAAACAATTTGTTTATCTTTTAATTGTTTAATTTTTTGTTCATCTGTCATAAATTATATTTTTTCATATCTAATATTTGTTCCATATCTAATAGGTTTTTGGAGAAGTGATTAATAGATTCTTCATTAGTTCCAATTAGTCCTTTACCATCATGTTTTCCTATTACTAATTGTTGGACTTCATAATAATATAGTTCCCACCTTAGATTTGATTTTGTTTTCTTTTTTACTTGGCATATGCCACTATCACCTGAAAGTATTGCATAATCATTTACTTCTGGTAAATTTTCAAAATGTGTAATATCATCTGAGAAGTCTACGATTTCATTAATATTTATAGTATAAAATCTTCCCCAGAATTCATATTTTTTAAAGGTTATTAAATATGTATCATCGGATAATTGTTTTGATATTTTACCAATAGATCTACGATATATTTTATTTTCTATACTATATTTTGTTATGTATACATCAGGATTTTGTGCAAATTCATCAAGGAGTTCGTCAGTTAGTTTAACGAAGTTTGAAATTTGTGGTTTATTCTTTACTTGAGTCATATTACAAAGATACGAAAAAGTATTCATATTATCAAGTATTTGTGGTGGTTAGATATTATACTTATTTGCTGTTCGTATTAATTCGAGTTGTGTTTTATCTTTAGAATGTGCAATTATTTCTTCATGTTTAAACCTTCTATGTCCATCATCAATATCACAATTGTAATCAATAATATAGATTAGATGATCATTCACATAATAATGCGAAACAATTTTACCATAGTTATTTTGAATAACTTCTAACCAATCTTTTCTAATAAGATGTTCTTTTGAATGATCAGGCTCAACTATTACATATTCTCCATCTTCTATTGCTTCTGGTCTACTTTCGTATTTTTTTATATATTTCATATGTTATATTTATCTGCATTTTTTTCTATCTCTGATATAAATTTAGATGAATACCAATTTTTTTCATCATATCCTTCAATTTTTGTAAAATAATGTTCATTTTTTTTTAAAATTTCTGATACTTTATATTTGTTATTATATCTTAATGATATTATTACCGTATTATCATCAATATAATATACAGTATCACCTACTTCATAATTTGGTTTTGTTTTTGCTAATTTTTCCCAATTTTTTGATTCATTATAATCCATACTTTGTGTAGTCCTCATACTACCAGAAGTATCAAGTATAGCTTTAGTTTTATATTTATTAAAATTTGTTATCATAAGTTATATTTTTTAGCATCTTTTTTTATATACCACCATTCTATAAGTTTTTTTGTTTCTTCTGGAATAATAAAATAATCTTCAAAATGATTTTCAGATGAAAATGTGTTTTTATTTTTTTCTTTGTCCCATTTGAATACCTCATATATGTGTTTTGGATAATCTGGTCCACCTATTGCATGTTTAATTTTGGTGTTTACATATACAATATAATCACCCCTTATTGTTTCATATGGACCGTTCATGTTATACATTTCACCTTTTTTGAAGAATGTATGTAGATTTTTATCATTTTGTGTTAAATGGGGATTAACATTTACATGTTGATCATTAAGTATACTATCAAATTTTTTGATACATTCAACCATTTTATTTTTTGGTCTACCTCTTTTAGCTTCATATGTTTTTATATATTTCATAATAATATCATATAACTACAGATAAAGCTAGTAATAATAGTATTGCTATTACAGCTAACATAATAAAGAATGGTCTTTTATCTTTAGAAATTTCCATGGTTTTTTTATTATATATTATAATTTTTGAATAGGTTTTTATATATTATATTTTTCCATATTACCTATTAAAAGAAGTTGTTTTTTACACTCTTCTAAATCATCTGATGTAAATTTTATATTATCTATTTTAGTATTATATATTTCTTGATCTAAATTTACCAAATTTGTTATTTCATCACCTTTCAGCATAAATAAATCAATAACTTCTATTAATGTTTGTTTTTGTGCGACAAATTTTACTATTTCATAATCACCTTGGTAATCATTGTAATAAATGATATATTTTTTTATATCACTTAATTTAAATGCTTCATATGTTTTAATATTTTTCATATTTTTCAAATTATTTTTTATATATTATATTTTCCCATATTATTTTTCATTACAATCTCTTCCATTTCTTCATATGAATGTCCTAAAACAAAATATACGTATAATTTATTATTTTCCATCATGGGGCTAATTTGGAAATTTATATCCCACCACCCTATTTCTTTCATGTAATTCATTATGAATTGTATATCTGTTTCTTTGTTATTTGCCTCATTATTAACACCATCGAACACATAAAATAAATCATCATAATCATCATAGTGTTTTGAATCATTATATATTTTAACAAAATTTGGTAAATGTGAAAACTTATCAGTAGCAAAACTTATAAAAGCTTCACATGTTTTTTTATTATTTTCTTTATCATTTTCGTATATTTTAAGGTGTTTCATAAGTTGTATTTTTTTGTATTTTTAGCAATTTCAATTTCTTCGGGTAAATAATATTTAAATGGTTGTCCAATTGTACTAATGTGTATATTATATTCATTTTCATCAACATAAGATTTTGCTTCGTCTAATGTTGATACATAAATCTTATCGTAATTGTGATCATCATCATAATAACCATCACTAAATGCTATTTCATTTACTGCAAATATAAAATAATCTTCTGCACTTTCTTTGTCTTTAAGTAACACAACCTCGTATATATCAGGATTTTCAGTTGGTATATTTATATACATCCATAGTGATTGATTATTATTTTCAAATGTTTTTATGTGTTTCATAGATTATATTTATTTTTATTTATTTTTATATTTAAATTATCTATTTCTTCATTTGTTAAATATCTAATTATTTCATGTACGAGCACATAAAATAAAACACCATTTTCAAATTTGCAATTATATTCATTATACTCATTGTTTATTTCAATTATTTTTGCTGGTAGAATATCATCTTTTGGTAAATCATATTTTATTTTAATATCTGGTTCTATTTCTGTTGTGTTGACTAAAATATAATCACCCACTTTTAATCTATTTTCTAATGCAAATAAAGTTTCTTCATATGTTTTTATGTGTTTCACATAGTTATATATTAAAAATATTTTATTATATTTGTATTTTAGAATAATAATTTATGGAAATTAAAAAAGGGGATTATTTAAAATGTCATACTGCTGTTAATGTTATGAAATGATTAGGTACAACATCTTTTTTAAAAGGTGAATAAATATTAAACATTAATTTTTCACCAGAATCATCAATTATAGTCATATGTACCTCACTAACATCAACTTTATAAAAATGTCCTTTTTCAAAAGAACATGCATATAGTTCGTCATAAGACTTTTTACAATATAAAGTTTTAATTGTTTTCATACAAGATGTAAATATAATGAAAATATTCAAAAAAACAAATTATAAATTATATTTATTTGCAGTGGTAAAGGTTTTTAAAAATTCTAAACATTCATTTAAATCATCTGATGTAAATAATATCATTTTTAAATAATGAGTAATAGCTGTTTGAGCATATATTTTTTCTTGTTGCTCTAGGTTTTTATTTTTTTCGTTGTACATATATTCTATATTATAAAATATGACATCTTTAGTTATATTAGAAATAATATCTATGTAATATTCATCTATATCTTCTGTGTTATTTTTATATTTAATTACTGTATATTTTTTTATATCTGGTAACGAATATTTCTCATATGTTTTTATTTTCATTATATGTTATATTTTTTAGTATCTTTTTCTATTTTATATATTTCATATTTATTTGGATTATTAACTAATTTATATATTTTTTGTATTTCTTTTTCAAATTTTTCAAAATCAATCCCTCCCATTGTATCAAATGGGTGATAATTAAAATCAATTTCAACATTTCCGTTTTTAAATATTGACTTTAATATTTCTGTGTTTGTATTAAAAATGCCTTCAATTGTGAAATCTTTATCATTTTTAAATAATAAATCAACATTTAATCTATCTACCTCTACCTCATAATAAATTGAACCTACTACATCATTAAAATTAAAATATTTTTTAATAATATTTATTTTTCTTTCTTCATCTTCAATATCAGTTTCAATATCACCAGGTGTGTCTATCGTAACATGTGGATAAGTTAATAATGTATCAGGTCTTTTAAATATTTCATATGTTTTTAAATATTTCACAAGTTATATTTTTTTATGTTCTTTTTCATTTCAAAATTCTCAATTTCTTCTGGTGTCATTAATCTTTCAACATGTCTGGAATCCAACCATTCAGTACTTAATTCATCACTAAAAAAAATTTCACATTTATATGATGCAGATGCTCTATTAACATCTATTATTTTAGCAAATATATATTTTAATACATATTTATTATTAAATTTAATATAATCTCCAATATTATATTTTAAACCAAAAAATGATTCGTATGTTTTAATCTTTTTCATAAATTATATTTATCTACCCCAATTTCAATAGGATTTCTAACATTTTTAGATTGTTCAGACATATCTTTTGTAAAGTAAATTAATGATTCTTTAATTATTTCTGCTCTACTGAAATCATCATTTTCATCTTCTTCATATAAATCTTTTGTAAATTTAATAAAAGAATCTTCAAGTGTTCCACCATTAATTTTATTTTCAATATAGTCAACTATAATCATTTTTGCATATTCTTCGCCAATATCCTCAGCGTCATCATCAAATTCATATTTATCATTAAATTTTTTTATTTTCATGGTATTTTTTTTTATTATATTTAGTTGTATATATTAAAAAAAATATTTATATTTACAGTTTATGAATAAATATAACATTACAACAGAAGATTTATTATTTATTGTGGTAAATAATAAAACAACATTTGGTCTTAAAGATCATTATGTTGTTAATGATATAAGAATAATATTTGGTAATAATTACAATTATTATGACAAAATGGCATTTGAAATTAAATATTTTGCTAATGTTAAAAACATCAAAAAGAATGAGTATAGTAATAGTGAAGAATTATTTAAATTGTATAATTCTACCGTTATGAGAATTCGTAAAGAAAAATTAAAAAAATTAAAAAATTAAAAAAGTAGAATATGTATGGAAAATTTAAAAGATTATAAAAAAAGATTGACACAAATATTTTTTATGTCTGTTGATAAAGATATAGAAAAATGGGAAAATGAATATAGTGAAATATATAAGAGTCCATGTTATAATGGTTATTATTTTATAATAAAATATGAAACAAATCAATTAATTGTTAAACAATATAATAGACCATTAGAATTCGTATTGAGTAACTTTAATTTTTTATTTGATAATAAAGTTTGGGTTAAATATCGAAAAATTAAAAAACATTTTGATTTAATTAGTAAAGAGAAAATAAAGATAAAGGATAATAAAACATATCGTGAAGATCTTGATTTTTTGATAGGTGTTTTAAATGGGACTGAAGATAGTTTTGTAAAAGAGATTAGAAAAACTAAATTGAAAAAATTAAAGTAATAAAAATGAACAATTATGATAGGTGGATTTGGTAATAATGATGTAAATGATGGTGATATACCAAAATATTTAAATTTTGATTTAAATGATTATGATGATGAAGATATTGATGCATATTTAAGGATAAAGAATAAAAATATAATATATCCATTAGAATGTTTTACTGATTATGAGCTTAAAACACATTTACGTAAATCTAAATTAAATAAATTAAGTAAAAAATCTTGGAAATTTTGGTGATATGGTTGAAAAAATATTTAAAAAAGGAAGTTATATAGTATTATTATCAACATCCAGTGGAAATCCGTATGATTGGGATCATCAATTACCTATTAATTATTGTTATAAATTATCACGGGATAGTTATAATGATTGTAGAGGTTTTAATGTTGTTGTTGATATTGATGGTAACTATGGAAATGGATGGAAACATATAAATGGGAAAGAAACAAAATTCAAAATGAGAAAAGCGTATTATTCAGAAGGAAAAGCATATGAGAAATTTGGTAGACCATTTAAAACATCTGATGATTATAAAAGAAAAAATAAATTAATTCATTTAAATAAAATAGCTCATGAAAATAGATTGGGATAGCCGACTAACAAAAGACCAAATTAATGATTTAGAATCAATGTTATGGAAAAGTTTTGATAATAATGATACTTTTAATACTGAAGATATTAGTGATTTTGAAAAACTTGATGATATAAATATATCTGTTATTGAAAAATATTTAAGGATGAAAAAATTAGAAAATTTAAAGAAAAAGTAAATTATGTATAAAATAAAATGTATAACTAACTGTACCTTTAACGGTTACAATAAACATAAATCATATAAAAAAGATTGTTATTACAGTTGTACTTTTAATGGAGAGGCATTAGTTATATTTTCAGATAATGGGAATTATATTTCTTTTGACGATTATAAAATATTCAATCGTAATTATTTAGATTTTGGGTATTTTAACTTTAGGGAATTTGAACGTAGAGAAAAAATTAAAATATAAATCTATGGTCATAGATTACTTTTACTGTACTACTATTTGGTTTTGGTTTAACAACTGGTTTTAATGTTATTACTTTACCATTAATTTCTAAAACTTCGGAGTAACCAAAAATAGAATGAACAACTCTATCCCCAATTTTAACATGAATTATTATATCATTAAAATCATTTAAATCTTTCATATCTTTATAAAGTCGTGTTGTGGTAATTTTTTCTAATAATACTGAAAGTTTTTTATATTTTTATGTTCTTTCGTTCATAATATTTGGATATATAAAAAATTATGCGTACATTTGTTATTGAATTTTAAATCTATAATAATGATAAATGAAGAACAGTTAAAAAAAGAAGAACAGTTTATTTTTGTTGAAAAGAATAAAAAATTTTTTGGGATTAGTGGATATTTTGTCACAAGTGTTTTCGTAGATATTGATGTAGAACATGAGAATGTTGATTATGTTATTAATTACACACAAAATGATTGTAGTAGATCAAAAAAAGGTAATATGAATTTTTTTGTTTTTCTAAGGTTATGGGAAAATACAGGGTTAAGTATTGTTTAGATGATATTTAATATTGTTTAAACAAAAAGGGTGAAACTATTAAGTTTCACCCTTTTTGTTATTATTATTTTTCATTAATTTTTTTTATTTTCTTATTTCTTAACTTAAGTTGCCACTTTTCCTTTGTTTCATATAATACTCCACTTAAGTAATAATCTTCAGTGTCTATTTTTCCGTTTACATCATATGTAATTATTGCTGGTCCGTTTTCATTATGGTAACTTCCATCAATTATAAACATTATTCTTTTTTTTATTCCATTTTTATAAAATAATTGATAGGCAGGTCCAATATTTCTATTAAATATAGTTGAGGAGTTTTTACTATAAATTTTTTCTCTTACTTGTCCATTGTTGTAGTATCTTAATGACACTGGACCTTTTTCCCTATAATATTTATTTTCTATACAATAATCTTTCCTTCTTACTTTTCCATTTTTAAAATATATTATTGCTGCTGGTTTATTATTAAATCGATGTAATAATTCATCTTTAAGATAATATATACCTTTTATTTTACCATCATCATAATAATCTTTTCTAATCCTAACCCCCATATTACTTTCTTATTTATTTAACATACAAATATAGTTATAAAAATGATATAACAAAAGGGATTATCAATAATTTTAAATTAATTATAGATTATATTTATTGGCATTTTGAACTATATCGTATTTTTCTGGGGTTAATTCTTTTAGTATGTTAGTTAATATTCTTTCTGATTTTATATAAAAATAAGCTACCATTTTAAAATTTCTACCACTAATATGTTTTTCGTGATTATTATTAAACACATCTAAAATATATTTTACTACATTATTAAAATCATGATTACTTGAAGAAATATCTTTCCAAATAGAAACATCGATTATTGTATTATTGTCAATTAACCCTAATGCAATTATATATTTTTTTGGTAATATTGATTGATAAGAAATCTCATTATGATTTGAGTTTATATTAATATGATTACCAATAGCGTGGTTTAATAGTTTTTTAACTGCGTTATTTAATATATTGTACATATCAGTTAAATTTATATTATTTTGCTCATATGTTTTTACGTTTTCATTGGTTATCACTAATTCTTTTTCTTTTTCTTTTTTTAATTCTTTTTTTACATCAGCGTATCCAATTTTACTAGTTTTGTCAATTTCAACTACTTCTATATGTGGATATTTTTTTTTAATTATATCAATTATATATTGATTATCATCCCAAGATCTTCTATTTAAAATTATTCTTTTAACATATTTACTAACATCTATCTTATCTGTTAATATAATTTCTTCGCTGATACCATAATCCATATGACTTTTATCTGTTTTTACTCTCCAATAATCTTTACCTGCTCCTTTAGATTTTGATCTTAATTCTCTTCCTAATCTACTTTTAAAATTTTTAGATTTACATTTTTTAAACTTATTATCATGAAAGTCTAAATAAAAATCTGGATTTTCTGAATATGGGATTATTTTATATCTATCTGATAATTTTTCAACATCAAGTTCCAATGCTGGTAAATGTAAATAATCTAGATTTCTTGTTGCTGATATTGTCAGTGGTAATTTTTTATCATATTTTTTATTATTGATAACGTTTCTTCTAATTACCGTATCACACCATAAACTAGCTTCTTTATCATTACCCCCACCAGCCTTAATAAACCCACTTTTTAAAATCTCTATTAAATTATTGGTTTTGTGGAATAAATTATAATTTCCTTTTCTTTCTAATATTTTATATGGTTTAATATATCTCATTAGTTGTATATATAAATATTTTTTTGTATATTTGTATTATGAAAGATTCAAAAAAATATGATGAGCTAAATGATATTCAAAAATTAAAAATCTCTAAAGTGTTTTTATATAATAAAATTGATTCATCTTTAAAACATGATAGTAATATTGTTTTTGAAAATAATAAAATGAAATATTTATTTATTGGGGAAGAAATTATAGATTTATAATTAATTTAACAATTTATATATTATTTTAGCTTTTTCACTATAAAATGTATCATTAACAGCAATTTCTAATAATTTATACTCTGCTTTAATTATTTTTTTTGTTTTTATAAAACATAATGTTAAATTCCAATTAGCATCTTCTAAAAATATATTATTATTATCTTTTAACACTTTCTTATAATATATTATAGCATCTTCAAATTGGTTATTTTCTTGGTAAGATATTGCTAAAAAAAAATTTACTTGTGGTGTATTATGTTCAGATGCTATTTTTTCCATCACTTCAATTGTTGTTTCTTTATTATCTAAATAAAAAGCATTATATATTTGTCTATTAATAGAAATATTATCATTAGAAGATCTTGAAATATCTGGTAATGTTACTTTATAATATGTATCATATATGTTATTTATAGGTATTTTATTATTATTATTAATATGACTAACTAATGTTATTAACATAATAATTACTGGAACCAAAGCAAAAATTTTAAAATATTTATTGATTAAATGTTTTGTTTTTGATGGTTGGTTATATCTAAAATAAAAATTATGATCTTCATCTTCCTTATTATAAAAGATATAACTATCTTTTTTTCCTATTTTGTTGTAATTCGTATCTATCATAGTTATTTTTATATATAAAAATTATAAATTATATTTTTTTGCTGTTAAATGTGTCTCAAATTCTTCTACTTCTATATCTGTTAATTTTCTTATAATTTCTTCATCATTTAATTGGGTTATCGATTCATTTTTAAATTTAACCTCATATGGAAATTCATGACGATTATCTAATATTACCGTAATTTTTGCTGGTTGATGTAAATAATCACTAGGTAAATCATTATCTATTATATAATTATCGTTAAAATTAGATAAGTCCACAAATATATAATCTCCTATTTTTAGTGATTCTGCTAACAGGCCTTGGTTTTCGTATGTTTTTAAATGTTTCATATGTTATATTTATTTGTACTTATATAAAGATGATAATTTTCTAATGTTAATGCTTCTGATAATACCATGATATCATCAGTTAATTTAAATTCATAATTTGTCATCCATTTCCATTTATCTGATGCATCATTTATTTTTTCGATTTCAGTTTTAAAAAAACCTATAACGTTATTTATTGTATTGGGTAATCTATCATCTTCATTATATAATAAAATATCAATGGTATTTATATGTTTATTTATATTTATTGTAACTATATCAACTATTTCTGTTAAGTTATTATACTCAATACATATTTCAATTTTATTTTTATGTAATCTGCTTTTATTTATTAATAAATCCTCACCCGAATCATTGATAATTTTATCTATTATATCGTGAGATTTATCTATAATATGACGAAAAAAAACTTTAACATTACTTGTTGTTAACCTATTTTCTAAATTTTCAAATGTTTTTAAATATTTCATATGTTATATTTGTTTGATTGTTCTATAATAAATATTACTTCTTTACATTGTTCTAAATCATCTGAGGTAAATAAAACTAGATCTTCTATTACCTTTAATGGTTTGTTATATGGTTTGTGCTCAGAATCATCTTGTTTAATTACTTCTCCATTACCAGATAAAATATATTTAATCTGAATTTTAATTTTTGGTACTTTATTACCAAAAATATTAATATTTTCAAGTATTACATAAGTTCCAAGAAATTCAGTAATAAAATATTTTTTTATTTCGGTGTTATTCTTATTATATTTTAAAAATTTTGTTATCATTATGATTATATATTAAAATATTTTTTTATATTTGTTTTTTATAAATAATAATATGGAATATTACAACAAATACATAAAAGATAATACAAATTCAAAAATATTGTTTATTAGTTCTAAGAAACAATTTATAGTATTTCAACTTTGGTATGTTAGGTTTAACGATAAATATAAAAAATATAATGGTATTGAATAACTTCATAAAAAACAATAATAAATAAACATAAATAATATCATATAATACCTTTTTTGACTTTCGAATATTTATATATATTAGTATAATATACTAATTAAATAACAAACATGAT
>Ga0114918_10004864_pt1 | contig 11614 bp, 12 predicted proteins | sample LantaG_FD_87015 | JGI IMG/M metagenome (GOLD analysis project Ga0114918, IMG submission 87015) | Deep subsurface microbial communities from Baltic Sea to uncover new lineages of life (NeLLi) - Landsort_02402 metaG | ecosystem: Environmental > Aquatic > Marine > Oceanic > Sediment | place... | reverse complement strand
TAGTACGCTCTTGCGCGCTCAGCATATTCCGCAATCGGCATATCACATCACCTGCGTACCCCATGCAGACATTTATGAATATTTGGCCGCTGCTGACGCCGGACTTTTATTTCGAGAATCGCACTGCATTAACTGGGTGTCTCGCCCAACTAAAGCACTTGAGTACCATGCGGTTGGATTGCCCATCATTCACAATGATACAATTGAAATGCTCACAAAAAAGCGGCCATCACATTGATGACCGTTTTTTTGCTCTACCGATTGTTTTTACTTTTTCATCATCAACTTTGCCCCTTGCGGGGAGCACGAAGATATTACTCGCCTAATATCTTCGATACAAGGGCGTATAAGAGAAGCATCTCTTATATATCTCTTTCATCCATCTCCATTTCATTTCGATGGATCCTATCTCTGCGATTGAAATGCTTCCCCATGCGCCTACCTGAGCTTGGAGCATATCAATTCGATTCATGTAGCTGCGGCTTCCAGCCTTCGCCAAGGCTTCGGCGGACACGGTAGGGGGCATGCAATCGCGAATGATTCTTGAGTTTTATTTACACAAAACAATGAAGGCTTGAATGGAGCGTATCCGCTCACGCTCAAACCTGCCATTATAATAATGCGAATCTGATCTAGCTTGACAGATCTCTGAGCCGATCTAGCGGCAGAACAAATGAGTAACTTAAAGATAAGTTAGGCGAATGATAAATCGTTTCAAGCGTCGAGAGATACATAAGAGATGCTTCTCTTATGTGCCCTTGTATTAAATGTATTGGGCAAGCAATACATTTGCGCTCCCCGCGCAGGGGCGAAATAAAGAATAATTGATTACAAACAGCGTTGTAGAAAAATAAATATTAAGTCTAAGATTCCTACAACGCTTTAATAAAATAGAATGTATCGAAAAACAAATTAAACAGCCGCTTGCACCCCTGTATCCTGACTGACTAATAAAACATCGCCCTTTTGCTGTGTGCATGCTGCCACAAAGCCTGCAAAGAGAGGATTAGGATTACCTAAACGGCTCTTAAATTCTGGGTGTGCTTGCGTAGCTACAAAGAATGGATGATCAGACAGTTCCAAGAATTCCATTAACTTCGTGCCATCTGAACGTACATGATGGCCAGAGAAAGTTAATCCTTTTGCTTGCAATTGATTCACAAACTCTGGATTTACTTCATAACGATGTCGGTGTCTCTCATACACTACAGACACTTCATCTTGCGAAGGTTTTTGGTACAGTGCATGCACGCGAGATCCCGGAGTGAGCGTAGCCTCATATGCACCTAAGCGCATCGTGCCACCATACTGATGTGCTTTAAGAAGCTCTTTTTGTAATGGCAACACATCAATGATTGGATACAATGTATCCGTATCTACCTCAGTAGTATGTGCACCCTCCATGCCACACACATTACGCGCAAATTCAATCGTAGCCAATTGTAATCCGTAGCACAGCCCCATGAATGGAATACCGTGCGTACGAGCATGGGTAATTGCTTTAATTTTTCCTTCTACGCCCGTATTACCAAACCCACCGGGAATAATAATGCCGTCAAATGTTTTTAAATCTTCAAGCGCTTCTGGATTTGTTTCAAAACGTTCCGCATCAATCCACGTAATATCAACGCCCGCATTCAATTCTGCACCGGCATGAATCAATGCATGGCAAATACTAATGTAGCTATCCGTCATGCTAAACGAACCGTTGGCAAGATATTTTCCAATAATCGCAACGGATACTTTTTGCGCAGGATTTTCAATATGCTGCACTCGTTCACTCCATGCTGTCCAATCAGGCGCATGCCCTGCAGAAAGATGAAGCTCTTCAAGTAATTTTGCACCCAGCTTTTGCTGCTCAAGTTCTAACGGCATAGTATACACTGATGCAATATCAGGAGCGGCAATAATACGATCTTCTGGAAGATGCGCAAACTCTACAATTTTATTTCGGCGAATAGCATCAAGCGGAAATTGTGAACGGCATAAAATAAAGTCTGGCAATATGCCATGCTCACCAAGCAAACGAATCGCTTGTTGCGTTGGTTTTGTTTTCATTTCATCAATGTGTGCTGGAACAGGTAGATAGGTAACAAGCACATGTGCAAAATGATCAGCCCCAAGCTCTCGCTCAAGTGCTTTAATTGCAAACAAAAAGGGAACATTTTCATAGTCCCCTGCTGTGCCGCCAATTTCAATCACCGCAATCTCGTAGCCCTCTGCGGCTTTTTTAATGCGATCAATAATTTCATCAGTAATATGTGGAATAAATTGAACTGTCTTACCAAGATAATCGCCCGCACGCTCGCGATCAATTACGCGCTTATACACTTGCCCACTCGTAATATTATTTTTCTTGGGGATAGACATATCCATGAATCGTTCATACGTACCGAGATCCTGATCAATCTCGCCCCCATCTTCTGTAACCCATACTTCACCATGCTCTGTGGGGCGCAACGTGCCAGCATCGTAATTCATGTACGGGTCAATCTTTATGAGCGTAGTGTTAAAACCATACTCTTTTAAAATTTTCCCTATTGATCCGGAGGCAACCCCCTTACCAACTCCTGAAATCACCCCGCCAGCTACTACTACAAAACGAGTATTGATCTTTTCTTTCACAACCGCTCTCCCTTTTTATTTTTTGAATTCATAGCACGTATGTTTCAAAAATAGACTACCGGTTCACTATGCGAAATTCACAAAAAAATTACAACAACAACCCTGCCATCATTGCTGAAAGTAAATTAGACAAAGTACCACCCAAAACAGCATAAAGACCAAGCTCTGTTAGCCATTTTCTTTTTTCAGGAACCAGCGCACCAATGCCACCAATTTGAATTCCTATGCAAGAGAAATTTGAAAATCCGCACAATGCATACGTAATAATATTAACTGTTCTATCAGAAAGTCCCTTGGCGAGCATTTCGCCATAGGCAACCATTTCATTTACTGCAACTTTAACACCAATCAATTCACCAACCGCCATCGCTTCATGTGAATCAAATCCCATGAGGTAACCAAACGGACTAAAAAACATTGCAAACAGTTTGCTTAACGTAATATCCCATCCAAACAAACCACCAACCGACATCAAAATACTGTTTAAAAATGCGAGCAACGCAATAAATGAAATCAACATTGCACCAACGTTTAACGCCAATTGCAAACCATCAGACGTACCACTTGAAATTGCATCAAACACATTGCTGCTTGGCGATGAAAGATCTACCCCAGCTTGCACTGCTTCACTTTTTTCTGTTTCTGGATAGAGCATTTTTGCAATTAAAAGCGTAGAAGGAATTGCCATCATACTTGCTGTTAACAAAGGAACTGCTGGAACACCCATTGCTACAAATACTACTAAGATTGCACCACTAATGGTCCCCATGCCACTCACCATTACCACAAGCATTTCAGACTTAGTCATATGCTTGAGATAATGACGAATCAAAAGAGGCGCTTCAGTTTGCCCCAAGAAACTATTGGAAATTGCACAGAGTGTTTCTGCACCAGATGTGCCTAACAGTGGTCGCACCACATAACTGACAACCATTACAATGCGCTGCACAATACCAAAGTGGAAAAGCAGAGACATAAATGCACCAAAAAAGATAATTACGGGCAACACTTTAAGTGCAAAAATAAAACCCCACGGGCCAGCCGCAGGATCAATTAAAGAACCAAACACAAAACGAGAACCTTCATCTGCAAACAAATAAAGCTTTTGCACCCCATCCGCAAGCGCACTCACGCAAAACTGTCCAATACCGGTTCGCAATACAAAAAAACCGATCATAAATTGCATCAATAATCCGTACCCAACAAGACTATAATTAATATGCGAACGTTTTTGAGAAAAAATATATGCAATGAAAAGAACCGCTGCGATTCCTGCAAAATTACAATACCGATTGTATTCGAGTAGATACGAGATGAGCGACATACAGATCCTTGTGTGTGTTAAAAAATGAGTGTGCAAAATGATATGTCAGTGTACTGATTTACACTGTAATACACAAGGGTTTTTGCGGGATTAAATTATGAATATCGAGAAAGAAATGCTTCTTTACGCGCGTCATGCTCGCCTTGGCGAAGCGCATCAACTATCTCACTCATATCACCCAACATTACTTGATCAAGCTTCTTGAGCGTAACACTCACTTGGTGATCAGTAACACGGTTTTGAGGATAGTTATAGGTGCGTACTTTTTCAGAACGTTCACCCGTACCGATAAGCCCTTTACGCTGCTCACTCATCTCACGCATACGCTTTTCTTCTCGAGCGGCTAAAATACGCGCACTCAAAACTTTCATCGCTTTGGCTTTGTTTTTATGCTGCGAACGCTCATCCTGGCACGAAACAACTACGCCAGTAGGAATGTGAGTAATACGAACGGCAGAATCGGTCGTATTGACGTGTTGGCCTCCCGCACCACTGGCACGGAATACATCAATACGCAAATCACTTGGATCAATAGAAACTTCTACATCTTTAGCTTCAGGCATCACGGCAACAGTCGCTGTAGAAGTATGAACTCGCCCTTGAGTCTCAGTTGCAGGCACACGCTGCACGCGATGCACCCCAGACTCACGTTTTAAGTGACTATATACATTGTGGCCTTTAATAAAGGCAATCACCTCTTTATAGCCGCCAAGATCAGTAAAGCTTTCACTTTCTATTGAAAGCTTCCATCCCTTAGACTGAGCATAGAGGGTATACATCTTTAAAAGATCGCCCGCAAACAACGCAGCCTCTTGGCCTCCCGTTCCCGCACGAATCTCAAGGTACACAGATCGGTCATCATGCTCACTCGGCGGAGCTAAAAGAAAATCTAACTCTTTTTGAGACGCTGCCAATTGCTCTTGCAAATCAACCGCTTCCATCTTAAAAAGTTCTGTCATCTCCAAATCAGAACTCTGCGCAGCCTGCTCTAAAGCGTTCGCGCGCTCTTTATCAAGCGACTCGCACTCTCTGCCCTTTTCAAGCAGCATAGTAAGATGGTTGAGCTCTTTTTGAAATCGTTGACGATCAGCACGATCAAGCTTTTGATCCGAAAGTAGTGGTAAAAGCTCATCATGCCGTTTTTGCAAGGCATCCAATTGGATTAGCATATCGCGTCTCCAAATGGGCTAGGCTTTGCCTTTTTTGAATTTTTTGTTGAATTTCTCGATCTGACCAGCAGTATCAACAAGCTTTTGATCGCCAGTATAGTATGGATGACATTGTGAACAAAGCGTCATAGCAATGTCTTTTTTAGTAGAACGAGTTGCAAATGTATTGCCACACACACAGTGAGCAGTAATTTCGTGAAGTTCTGGGTGAATGCCCTTTTTCATCAGATGCCCTTTAAAAAAACGTGAATTTTTCGAAATTTAATATCACCAGTATGCCCCAAAAAGGGCCCTTTGTAAAGGGTATCCACCACTTTATATCACGAATATAAATATTCAATTATGCGACCTAGAGGCGCGATCAATCCTTCAGCTCAACTCGATACCCATGAAATGGAGTCTTGCCAACATTTTCAGTTGAATGTAATTCAACCGGCTCAGTCCAGGTTGTTCCGTGTACTTCAACCTCAGAAATGAGATTACCCTCTTTATCAAAATACTTAAGAGTAGCCGGACTTGCCACAATAGTAATGCTTTTATAAGGATGCATGTGAAGTGGCTCTGTTTGACCTGGTTGAATCGTCACTTCCATCACTCGCACTTTTTCATTCTCAAACAAAATTTTGTGTGATTCTGATGCGGCAATCGCTGCATCGTAGTTATTTGGTGTACTCATATAATTTTCCCTTTTTTGCTACCAATTTATCTTTTTCTACCTGCTCTCGCAGCACCTGCCCCACCATAACAATCCGCTACCGCATCATCAATGCCCGGAGTCATTAATTGCCGCATAAGCCCAGTACACGCATCTGTCCGGGCCTGCTCATCCCACTCAGTACTATCTCGCTCATCAGAAGGTGTCATTGCAATAATAGTACGCAAAGTACCTCTTTGATCTTCTGAAAGAGATTCTATCCGCGCTACCAATAGCTTGTGCAATGCACCAGTGACTGCGGTAGCATATGCAAATTGAGTTACATCATCAGCTTCACTATTATCAATATACATTTGCCAGTGAGACAACAATACATCGACCTCTGACAACTCCGTTTGTCGTTCCTCGAGCGCAAGACGTCTTTCTTGTAATTCGAGTTCTCTTTTTCGAAGTTCCAACTCTTGCCGCGCAATCTCAAGCTTCTGCCTTCGATAGTCTTTATTTCCTCCCGCATTAAGGCAGGAAGCAAACCCCAAAGCCAAAAGCCATTTCTTCATTAAAACTTCCTATTACGAAGTCATTTTTTTGCGTTGACTTGGCGTCACCGCCTCTAACTCAAGATGAAGAAAATAACTCAACACTGTTCTAACAAGCACAATAATTGCCAGCAATCCAAGATTGTAATAATCCGGCGCCACAAGTGAGCCGATGATATCGGCACCCACCATAAACTCAAGGCCAAGTAATACCGTTGTTCCAAACTGCAAACGAATGCCATTTAAATCAAACTGACGGTGCACTAATAGCGCATATAATTGATATACCGATCGAAGCGATCCTGCAGTAATCACCGCAACCCCCAAAAGAGCAATATATTCTCTAATATAGAGCAACGGCATATCAGCAAACATCATATCCATACATTATCCTTTCTTTATTTTGAATCTAGAGCGCAACTGACGGAATGTCTAGCCACAATCTCCTCGAACTATTGCGCTTTATCGCTCTCATCAGCTATGGTAAACCTATATCAAAATTGTACTCATTAAGGGGAGTAGTACTATGGATCAATTTATAAAACGCCTTATTATAGTCACTATCATGGTGTTAGCTCTTTTGGGTATTGCAAGCTATATCGGCTACCGTTTTTATGAATATGCGGTACAAGATGCAACGCAGCGCATCCAAGCAGGAGTATCATCTGGTGTCTCTGAGGGAGTGCAAGAAGGAGTCGGCGGCATGATCAACCCACTCAATATGGCCAAAAAATTATTTAGCAAAAAATAAGCCCGCTATTACCGAAATTCAAAATACTCTTTCATCTCTTGCATGTTTGCATTATTTGAAAGCGCAAGCATAAGCAAAAGGCGTGCTTTGGGGCTAATCATATCACCCACTAAAATGCAACCAGCATCTTCGAGTGCTTTGCCCCCGCCCACGTCTCCATAAATCGGATACACGGCACCGTTGAATACACGCGTTGCAATCGCAACCACTACCCCATTTGAAAGGGCATATTTAATCGCCTCGAATACCATCGGATTCACGTTACCAGCACCCACCGCTTCAACCACAATACCTTTCACGCCAGAATCAACTGCATAGTAAATAAACTTACCATCGTCGCCTGCATACGTTTTTAATAACGCAACTTCTGCAAGCTCTTTTGGTAATGAAAGTTTCAGCGCTGGAATTCGTTTGTGAAACTGATGCACCTTACCCATCGCAATATAACCAAGATACCCATTTTCACCTGAGTTGAATGTCTGCACATTAGTGGTTTCTGTTTTGCGTACATATCGTGCTGAGTTAATGTATTGATTTAACGTTACCGTAACGCCAAACTGCTGCGCCTCGGGTGAGGTAACTTGTACCACTGCATTATAAATATTTGCAGGGCCATCAGGAGAAAGATCGGATGCATCTCGCATTGCACCTACAAACACAACCGGCTTTGGACTGGTAATCGTCAAATCTAAAAAGTATGCCCCTTCTGCCATCGTATCAGTACCATGCGTTACTACTACGCCCGCCACCTCATCATTTGCCAAAATTTCATCAACTGTTTGACTCAATTTCTGCCAGATTTGCGGAGTCATATGAGAGCTATCAATATTAGAAAATGGTACTACATGAATATCAGCTAAATGATCAAGCCCTGGCACTGCTTTCACGAGCGCTTGCCCCGTAACAGCAGGCACAGCACCACCCGTCTTTGGACTATCTTTTTCTGCAATCGTACCACCCGTAGTAACCACTACTACTTTCGGCAATGGATGCGCAGCATAGAGCGCTTGCTTATCCTTTTTTTGCATATGAGGTGTCGGCTCTGCTTTTGATACACGCGGCCCAAAACAGGTAACCACTGTTACTACTGAAATAATAACTGAAGAAATGAAAAAACGTTTCGTATTCACTCCGCTCTCCTTTATAGCATTACTCATTATCTAATATGTGCACACGCTACTATAAGCAAGAGAGGAATTCAACGATCAAAAACAAGAGCCGCAGTTACGCGCAGGATTACCCTTCATTCCATTCACGCACCACATCAAACCCCTCTCCAATATCAATAAAATCGAGGGGTAAAAACGTTGGCTTACCTTTGCCTATGTTTCGCATACGCTCAGTAATAACCTCTCGAGTATTCACTTGCTCTGCTAAATCGGGACGGCCCGCAAAGCCCTGCGTGAGATGGCATGGCAATCGATACATCGCATTCGCGACCGGTTTGCCAGATTCCCATCGTTCATAATTTGCATTATCTGTTGGCACATGATGATCAGCTACTAGTTCATCTTTCGTTTGATAATCCCAATTTGCAGACCATATAAAATCACTTTCTGCATTAAGAGATGGGTTATCTTCTGAAACATCCGTAGTAATGAAAGGAATAAACCGCTTATTATTTTCAACGAGCTCTTCTATCGTTGGCCACAACGCATTCTCATCTTGCTTGTATGCATAGCTTGCAATGCCAGCCTCTTGCAGCTGCTGTGTAATAGCATCAGTACTATCGGTAACATTTTCTATTTTTAGCATTACTAACTGCTGCCGATTTTTATCCAAAAATGTTTTGATTTCTGTAAGCACTTGCACTAACGGACGGGCTGAAGGATCGATAACGCACGGCTCAAACGGTATACGGGCTGCAGTATCATCAGAGCCATACGTACTTTCCCGCGCAACCCGTTCCATCTGCGCAACCGGTTTACTCCAATAGCGATACCCATCTACGATCGCTTTATACATTCGATATTTCTTTAGAAGCGGCGCTATTGCTTCTTGCACAACCGGTATTTCACCAAGCTCTGCAAACACTTTTTCAATGTCTACCTCACCCTCTTGCATCAACTTCCCAAATTCGCTGTAGTAATCATCATCAAAGGTTCTACGATACATGCCATGCGCTGCCATGATTGGCCCTTCACCTTTGCGTTGGCCAAGTTCTTTCGTCCAATGTGCGGGTGTCTTCATTGAGAGAATTGCACCCCGTTCTTTTGCATATTCAAGCGCTTGTGGCACGGTTAAATTTTGATTGCCCGTAGGAGAAGGATACTGCCATCCAGGCTCGTTGTAGCGAGACATATTGTGCATCTCTACGAAACTTGCATCACTCAATCGCTTGCCATGCAAATAACTCGTATCCTCAGCATCTGAAGCTTTAACAATCAGAACAAAACTTATCAAGAAAATAATCGCGAACTTTTTCATATTCTCTCCTTACTTTGCATAAACTACTTTACACGTTAAAAGAGCATCCAAAATATAGAGAGTATAGTTTTGAGTCAAACCGAATGCATGTTTGCTCACTTTATGGTATAAAGTATCAACCGTTTTTAAACATTTAACGCTTATCTACAAGGAAGATCATGGCAAAACTCCACACTCTTTTTTTGATGCTCATTTTACTTTTGAGCAATCCAATAATCGCTATGTACTGCTATGAAGTTGGCCTATCCAGAGCTGGCAAAACAGCAGAGCAGATAGCGCGCGAGAGGGGCCACGAAAAGATTGCTGATCTAATTGCATCACCTTTCATCAAATCAGCAAGAAAGAGATAATAATTGCATTATTTGAAGTAGAGAAAAACGGCAACTGATTAAGTCTGGTATTTCTGAACTTGAAATTGAAAGAGAGAAGCTTGTAGTTAGTGGTACCACAGATCGTAATCTATGGCACCACTGGTAAAAATCTCTACTTCTTTTGGAAAAAATCAGCTTAATCTAAATCAAACGAATCAAGGTACTTTGGAATTACGACACTCAACCCAAAACGTTCTTCTATTTTCTTTTTTAACGCCTGCGCTGATTCTATTTCGCCATGAGTAAGAAATACCTCTTTAGGCTTTTTTTCAAAATGTGAAAGCCACTCCAGAATCTCATCGTAATCTGCATGAGCTGAAAGCGAATTTATTTTTTTTACTGCCGCATGAACAGGATACGATTTACCCCGTATCTTTATATCTTTTGCACCCTCAACAAGCGCACGGCCCGGTGTCCCCTTTGCTTGATACCCCACAAAAATAACAGTATTTTGTGCATGAGGAATATACTGCTTAAAATGGTCTGCTACTCTGCCGCCATCTGCCATACCACTACCTGAAATAATTATCGCAGGCCCCGCAAGGCGATTCAACTTCTTTGATTCTTGTACAGTGCGTGTATACGTAACATCATCAAACACATTCGCACACAAAGAAGACGGCAGTTTGTGCTCGTTACTAAACCGGCAAAATAAACCGGTTACACTTATTGCCATAGGACTATCAAGATAAATAGGAATATCTGGAATCACCCTCTTCTCTTTTAATTGATACAGATAATACAAAATCATTTGCGTCCGCCCAACGGCAAAAGCAGGTATGATAACGACACCACCCCGAGCTGCTGTCTTACTGACAATCTCACCTAATACTTGCATTGGATCTGCATCTTTATGAAGCCTGTCGCCATACGTTGATTCGAGCACTAAATAATCTGTCTCTTTGATATAAGGAGGTGATTTCATTATCGGCTGATCAGAGCGTCCCAAATCGCCAGAAAACGTTACTGTCTGTGTACCATCTGATACAACGACAAATGACGCTCCAAGAATATGGCCTGAACAAATGAGGGTAATAGTAAAAGAACCACCCACCGTAAAGCGTTCATCATACTCAACTGTCTGAAAATATTTCAATGAATGTTCAGCATCAGCAATAGTATACAATGGTAATGCGGGCGAATGGCTCGAAGACCCTTCTTTATTGTATTTTTTCGCATCTTCCTCTTGTATCGATCCGCTATCAAGTAACAATATACGACACAATTCATACGTTGCTTTTGAGCAATATATTTTCCCCTTAAAGCCATTTTTTATCAGAAGGGGAATATAGCCGATATGATCAATATGAGCATGAGTGAGTACAATCGCATCAACCCTCTCCGGATCAATAGGAAATGGATCCCAATTGCGCTGTCTTAACTTTCTATCCCCCTGAAATAATCCACAATCAACCAATAACTTCGTATCATCTTTTTCAAGCAAATACTTTGAACCAGTAACTACTTGCGTTGCTCCCAAAAAAGTTATTTTCATTATCTACTCTCCAAGAAAAATAATAGCTTTCTTTCAATAATCTCATACTTCATCGATAGTACTCAAAATGGAATAAGCAAGAGAAGTATCACATTAAAGTAATTAATTTCTCTAATAATACGCTTACGTCAGAGGGGAATAAAAACATTGCTTTTCAAGCAAACAAAAAACCCGGCTTTTAACCGGGTTATATATTCTTTTGAGAAGATAGCCGTGCCATACAAAGCCTTCTGGCGAAGTATGGCGGCAGACACGCGGTAC
>Ga0114918_10004862_pt1 | contig 11618 bp, 15 predicted proteins | sample LantaG_FD_87015 | JGI IMG/M metagenome (GOLD analysis project Ga0114918, IMG submission 87015) | Deep subsurface microbial communities from Baltic Sea to uncover new lineages of life (NeLLi) - Landsort_02402 metaG | ecosystem: Environmental > Aquatic > Marine > Oceanic > Sediment | place... | reverse complement strand
TATTGCAGATTGCGTGCCAAAGAAAATTGAGAAAAAAAAAGAAAAAAAAGAAAAAAACTTTGGCATGAAAATTGCGATAGCAAACGGCGTGCCAGAAAAAAAGACAGAAAAAAAAGAAAAAACTTTGTTGGTGGTTTGGCACGGTATTTGTTTGGCATGAAATTTGCTCAAGACAAAATGAAAATTTCCGCCCTTACTTCTGTAGCTTTTTCTTGACTACTTGATTCTCACTGATCTTTATAAGCTGAATGAGTAAGGGTTTTTTTTTTCATTTTTTCATTCTGATGGAGGCTGAGGCGACCGCGCCCCCGGCGGCGGTCGAATCAGACGGAGGCGTTCGATTTGACTTTTGTGCGCAACTTGTGTACAACCTGTGGATAACTTCCGTGAGGGTGATGAGATGGCGCGACGATTAGCGCAGAATCTTGGGAGTGCGGATACTCTGTCCAATGAAAAAAAGGCGGCGCGGAGGTGTACTCAAAATAACATTGTAACCAACGCCGCGCTTGGACTTGAGTACGATGACACTCTCGTTCTGCTTGGAGGTAAGGACACACCCGCGAACAAGTTGGCGTGGACGCGCGGGAGCATCCAGTTCAAGTTGATTCTGTTGGAAGCACAGCGCAAGTTGATTCAGACCAATGGCCCCCTGCTCATTCATCTTGGCAAGCACTACCTGGGTCAGGAGGCGGGGGACGATGGCGGCGGCGACTTTGATATCAAGGTGACGCTGGATGGCGACACGGCTTAGACACATTACGCTGCCGCGCTTGCATCCCGGTCAGTTGGAAGCGGCGCGAAGTGCCGCGCGATTCAGGCTGCTGGCTTGCGGGCGCCGATGGGGTAAGACAAAGCTGTGTGCGCACGAAGCAGTCAAGGGAATGCTTGAGCAGAAGCGCGTATGGCATGTTGCGCCCACGTACAGCATCGGGGCAATTGGCTTCCGAGACATGGTAATGATGGGCCGCCAGGTCCCGGGCGTTCGTATACAGATGGGGGCAAAGACGCTGGCCTACGGTGCGCGCGGCTCCATTGAAATCAAGAGCGCGGACTATCCCAACAATCTCAGGGGCGAGGGGCTTGACCTGCTGATCCTTGACGAGGCCGCGTTCATGCCGGAGAATACGTGGGTTACTATTCTGCGCCCGGCATTGATGGACAAACAAGGTAGGGCGTTGCTGGCCTCCAGCCCGAACGGGAAGAACTGGTTTTACAACGCCTACAAATCAGACCTGTTCGAGTCGTGGCAGCGCCCGTCCTGGACAAGCCCCTTTCTCTCCCCAGAAGAAATCGAGACCATGCGGGCCACTTTGACAAAGGCGCAGTTTGCGCAGGAAGTGGCCGCCGAGTTTGTTGACTTTCAGGGCCGCGTGTTTCCGATCCCGCGCGTGCTTCCCCCCATCACATCACGGAAAGAGGCGGTTGGCAAGTGCGTGTTCGGCATTGCCATAGGACGCAGTCCGTCTGCTTCAGCCGTTGCCATTGCTCCTGTCGGCGGGCACCGGGTGTGGTGTGTGAATCAAACACAGATGGACTATGCTCAACAGATGGATTGGCTTGCGTCCATGATCGCTGAGTGGCAGCCTTCGGTTGTCGTGCTTGAAGAAAAGGCGGTGGGCGCACCTATGCGGGACATGGTACAGCGGGTGTCAAGGCGGCTCGTCCCGTATACGGCAACACAACGCAGCACGGTTGAACTGATAGACTCGCTCATCAACAGCATGGAAAAGGACAGCTATGCCCTGCCGGATCAGCCCGCCGTTGTCAATCAATTTGAGACCTACACGTGCACCCGCACGCCCCTGGGCGCGTATACATTCGGCCCCCCGGATGGCTTGACAGACGATGCTGTTTGCGCTACACTTATGGTGCGGTGGGCGCAGTGGCTGGAAGGACAGAACATGAGGGCCTTCAGAATATGAAACCGCACGGCGGACTCCTGCAAAAAATCACGCGCCTTTACTCTCGGCTGTCGGGGCGCATGGCGTCGAGCGCGCTGTCGTTCAAAAACTGGCTTTCCTTTGTTGGCAGCCGCCTCGGCATCCCCTCTGATGTTGAACTGGAAAACGCCTACCTCACATCCGCAACAGTCGCCGCCTGTGTGAATGAGATTGTTGACGCCGTGTCCGTGTTGGACTTGCGCGTTGAAGGTGCGCCCTATCTGAATCTACTCTTGAACCGCCCATCGGCTGACAGCGACTGGCCGCAATTTATCAGCGACTTTACGCGCAAGTACCTGGTGTGTGGCGCGAGTTTTCTGTGGAAGCAGCGTGACGGCGCGGCGATCTCCCGGCTGATTTCTGTACCAACGTCCGCTGTTGAGTGGAGACGTGACGGCAGGTTTACGCTCACGGTTGAAGGGAAGCAGGAAACGGTCAGCCGGTTGGACCTGCCGGGGATGATGATTGTCTCGATCAAAAGCACGCGCAAGTGGATGTCGCTGCTCGGTTCGGCGTGGCAGGAGATTCAGCTTGACGGTCAGAAGAACAATTACCTTCGCACGACGTTGAGCAATCTCGCGGATGCGTCGCTGGTAATTGAGAGCGAACAACCGAACAGCGCAGAGCAGCGTTCCGATCTGAGAGAGTCTATCGAGCAGGGCGCGGGCGGCGCACACCGGGGCGGGATTCTGGTGCTGCCTCCGGGGTTCAGCGCAAAGACTCCGGGCAAGATGCGGGACCTGTCCCTGTCGGGGGTGGGGAAAACAATCGAGGCGCATATTTCGGCGGTGCTGAACGTGCCGTCTGTGCTCGTGGGGTTGGAAGTTGGGCTTGCACAGATGACCTACTCTAACTACTATGAGGCGCGCGAATCGTTTGACGTTGAAACGATCCTGCCGCTTGCGAAGCGTATCTCCGCGTTTCTCACGCGCGTATTGATTGAGGATGAAGGACTGCGCGGCACGATTACCCTTGAGCGCGCGCCGGACCCTGCCGCCGAAAAGAAGAAGGCGGACAAAGAGGAAAACGCCGATGCCAAAACCAGAATTGAAAACGAAGCTCCCCCGGCCTAAGCGCACCATTGTGGCGCGTGACGTGGGCGGGACGTTCCACGGCTACGCGGCTACGTGGGACCTCGTGCCGCCCTACAAGTTTGAGCGGGGCGCGTTCGCCAAGAGCATAGCGGAGCGCGGCCGGGACATCCCCGTGATGATCCGACACATGAGAGACGGAGCGGATGTCATGGAGCAGGTCGGCATTCTCACGGGCGCCCATGAAGACGAGATCGGGTTGGCTGTCTCCGGCAGGTACTACACCGATCAACTGAGCGAGTTGATACGCGAGAAGGTCAGCGCCGGCGCCCCCCGCCACATGAGCGTGGGCTTTGAAGACCTTCAGTTCCGGGACGCGGACGGCATTCACACCACCACCGAAGCCAAGTTGGTGGAGGTAACAATCACCAATAACCCGCAAAACCCGCACGCAAAAATACTTGATTCGAGAGAGAACGCAGGTGAGCCGCCTCCACCCGAAGGGGCCGGAAGCACTCAGGAGCGTTGGCTGACTGTAGCAACAATGGCGTTAGACCTGTTGGAGATACGACCGTGACCCGAGAGCAAATGATTGCCAAGGCCCGCGCGCTTCTGGCCGAGTGTCAGAAGTTGGAGGGCCGCACAGAGGAGCTTGCTCCCAAGAAAGCCGAGTATGACGCGGTGATCGCGGGGATCAAGCAGTTTGACGAACTCGCCGCGCTGGACCCGCCCGCCAAAAAGGCGGACGAAAAGCTCGCCGGCCGCACGGACTCCACGCCTCGCGTCGAGGTGACGGACAACGGAGAGCACGAGCTTGAGACGCACTTCATGGATGCCCTCAAGGGCCGCAGTGTGCCCGATCAGGCCATGAAGGAGTTCACCCACCACAACCCCGGCTTCAAAAAGGCCGGGGCGGATGCGTTGCTGGTGCCGAAGTTCCTCGCGAAGAACTTCATCCTGCCGCGCGTCTACAACCAGTTGCAGGGCCGCGAGGATACGCTCATTCCCATTCTGAGCACCGACGATCCGGGTCCTGCCAACACCTTTCAACTGCCTATCGGCCCCATGCTTCACGCAGAAGCGGAGCCGGTCCGGCTGATGGAAATGGTGACGAGCGTTCCCACTCCCCTCGGCGGGATGAAGTTTCCCCGTATCGTCCAAACGGACGAAAATGAGTACGGCTCTGCTGCCGTGACCTGGAGCGAGTGTGAGGCGGAAGAGAAGGGCGAGACGGAACTCAAAATCGAGCAGGTCTCAATTGCCACGCACGAGGTGCAAGCGTACACTGAGGCCAGTGACACCGCGTTGCGCCGCTCCGTGGTCTTCGAGCCGTGGCTCACGCGGATGCTCCGCGAAGCGACGGCGGACGCCGTTGAAACCACCCTCGCGGTTGGCGACGGCATCACGCAGCCGGAAGGCATCTCCGTGGCGGCGATTCGGGAAGTGCTCAGGGCCGGGGCTGGCATTCAGTACGCCGATCTCGTTCACCTGAAGTACGCCCTCCGCTGGAACCACAGAGCGGCGGGCGTGTTTGTCGTGCAGGACACGGGCCTGGAGGCCCTTGAACTGCTCATGGGCGCCGTGGACAATCGGCCCATCTTCACGGGCGGGACGAACCTCGGCCTCTACTCCCAGCTTGTCGGTCAGCGCTACGTGGGTTCGCACAGAATGCCCGCGTTGAACGCCACCGGCGACATCGTGTTCATGGACCCCCGCTGCTACGTCATGGCGGTGGAGACTGACATCGTGGTCAAGCGTAGCGAACACTACAAGTTCCGCAACAACGTTACCGCGTTCGCGGTCTTCATGCTGGTGGGCGGGCGCGTCGTGCTGCCGCGTCTGGCCGTCCGGCTGATGTACGAGGGCGCGACCACCACGAGCACTTCGACCAGCTAGGTCGTAAGCGGTTTTTTGGGATGCTCTCCCCTGTGGCCTTGGGGAGGGCATCCCCACGGGTAAGGCAACACATGGCAACAATTGAGGTCAATCTCCCCACACATCTACCCAGCCGAGCAAATGAGCGTTTGCACTGGAGCAAGCGTCAAAAACGCTCGCGCTTCCAGCGGGACATGGCGTACCTTTGCACGCGTGAAGCTCTGAATCATCAGGACTGGCCGGAGATACCTCTAATCGTCATGCTCACCCGCATTTCTCCCCGGCCACTTGATGACGACAACTTGCGGGGTGCATTCAAGAGCATCCGGGATGGAATTGCAGACGTATTTCAGCTTGACGACTCGGCGCGCAGCCCGATCACCTGGAGGTATGCCCAACTCAAAGGCAAGCCGGCGCAGGTGACGATTGAGATTGAGGGTGCTGACGCGCAAAAATAAATCCGATATTTCTCTTGACAAGGGGTATGCGACGTGATATCATACTCTGGACGGGCAGGGTGGGCCGGCTCACTTGGGAGGGTGGAGAGATGGCGCATTTACCGCCGCTGAACATTCACGACGTAGATGACGTTGAAATCGGTCAGCCGCGCGCACGCAAGAGCAACGCTGGCCCGTTTTCAACCTGCGCGATCACATTCCGCGGCCCCAATGGTGATAAGGAAGAATCCGTGGTCGTGACGCTCTACGGGGAGCCGGAGGGGCTACACCGCGCGCTGCTCGCAGCCTGCAAGCGCTTTGTCGCGTACAATGAGGGCGAGTAAATGGCTCGGATCAAAGTGCCAGTGCTCAGGTGCCAACGGTGCGGGCACACGTGGAGGCCCCGGACTGAGGACGTGCGGCAGTGTCCTAATCCGAAATGCCACACGCTGTTTTGGGATAAGCCCAAGGGGAACAAAAATGAAAAGACGGCGGCGCACGTATAAGCGGCGTAACGATGAGTCTGGGGTGTGTGAGTGGCGTCGGGTGTGCGATCTCGCCTCCGCCGAGTGTTTCAGGGTGTCGACCAAATGCGCCCGGGCGCGCGGCCGGGTATATGAAAAGCAGTTGGAGATATGGAGATGAGTAAGCCTCCTTGCGAAAACACGGCGACACCGCCGCCGACAGACGCGGTGTTTGAGACGATGCTCGATCTCATACACCAGATGCAGAAGGCGCTTGAGGAATATCTGAACGCGGCGCGCGACTATGGGAAGTTCCTGAGGTAGGAGAGGCCAATGGCCTACACGACACATGTGATGTCCACCACTCACAGCGGCGAGGAAATGACCGCCCGGGCCATTGATTTTGTCGAGCGATACTGCTCCATCTGCATTGTTCCCAATGTCGTTATAGACGAAGTGGACGGCGGACACCAATCGCTCCGGCTCCTCAAGGGACCGGTGATTGAGATTATCGCAGTGCATGATATGTACCAAGACCTCGACGTTCCGGAGACGGACAACTGGCGGTTGGGCGTCGAGGGTAAGGTGGTGGCCCAGGGCGAACGCTACTGGGCGCGTGGCAGTGACCGATTCAGGGTCACATACGAAGCGGGCTATGAAGACCTGCCACCCGCGCTTGAAATTCTGGTGGAAGAGATTGAAACGTATGCGGAAAGCTGGTCTGGTGGCGAGGGCCTGCGCGCGGAGAAGTTCGGGCGAGATTACTCATGGGAGGCCGCCCTGGCCTTGGATGCCTCAGTGGCCCCGCTCATTCAGCGTCTGAATCTGTGGAGGCGGCTGTGAGAAGCCCGTCCGCGAGAATGTGGCCCCATACCGCGTTAGTTGAGCGTCGTCCACTTGCGGCAGATCCCGCCACGGGCAGTACCCCGCTCGGCGCATACGCCGCAGTGGACACGCTCAGGTGTTACGCGGTCCCCATAGATGACGTCGTTGAGCGGCAGGTGTTGGACACCATTGAGGCGCCCGTGACGTACCGGGTGAGAATGGGCGCGTGGGGGTCCGTGGTACAGCTGGCGGACCGGCTGACGATCTCCACCAGCGGCGCCCTGGTGATGGTGGCGCACATCCGCAACACGAGCGAACTCAACACGGTCTACGTGCTGGATTGTTACGACGAGCCATAGGGAAGCACTCGAATGATTTCCACTATGCTGAATGCGGTGCGGGACGCGATGACCCCGACCATAGCGACATACCGGCACCTCGCTCCACAGGGAACGGACAGACCCTACGCAGTGCTGAACGTGCTGCCAGGCGAGATTTTTAGAACCTTCGTCGCGGCGCAGAGCTTCCAGCGAAACACGCTCCGGGTGAGTCTCTGGTACGACTACATACAGGATGACACCGTTGCGCTGACGGCGAGCCGGGCGGTGCAGGCGGCACTTGATCTTCAGACAATGGGCGGGATTCTGCTGAGGCTGGCCGCGACGCCGGGCCACTATGTGACTGATGCGGACAAGGGCCGAAGAACCTTTCAGATTGTTCAGAATTACGTGTATGAGGAAGTGCGAGCATAAAGGAGAGAATCAATGCCTGCGATCAGCGGACTGCTAGGAAACGTGGCGCATGGTGCCGGGTACGTTGTGCGTGTAAACGGATGGAACGCGGAACTTGACGCGCTGGAGCAGGACATTACCAGCTTTGCTGACGCCACAGCGGACGGACATCAGCGGCTCATGCAGCCCGTGGCGGGGCAAGACGACATGCTCAAGGGCGGGGTGGGCGCGTACCGCTGTCCGCTCTCCGTTCCGGCCGCTGCACTTGTCACCTCGGGGGCGCCCTACAATGTGAACATCGAACAATGGATGTTCTGGTCCCGATGCCTGCCCCACGAAACAACCCCGTTGGGCGCCGCGTGGCGCACCTACAAGGCGGGCATCATATCGAGCGGGGCGAGCGTTCGCTCTTGGATTGACGACACCACTCCCGGTATCATCCCCGGAGAAGCACTGCTCGCAAATCTCTTGCTCACGGCCAACGCCGCAGACAGCTACACGTTCCCCGTCGCTACCTACCCCGGGCTTGTGGTGGGGGTATCTCCGGCGGTGGAGATTGACGGGAGTGCCCGGCTGGTGGATTGCGCGATTGCGGCAAGCGGCCCCCCGACTCCGGCTGGCGCGTTTCTACTGGCGGGCGCGGCGGCTCAACTCACACTCACAGCCGGCGCGGGCCGAACCTATATCGGGGATGCGATCATTACCTCCGTTATGGTTGCTGTGAATCGGCGCGAAGGGGTTGGCTCAGTTGAGTGCAATTTTGTCTTTGATGGAGTTGTGGCCCCGCTATGACAAACCCTACTGCGGAGTTTATTTCCTTCGAGTTGGACGGCACGGAGTGGAAGTCCACCCGCGTCTGTATCTCTGATCTGGGCGCGATCCGGGAGACTATCCGGATGGAGCGCCGGCAGTGCGCCCGGGGGTCCGCCCCGGAAGTACAGGGTATACTCATGGCGCAACCAATCACGACTTCAGAGGTGTGGGATTACGCCTTGGGCGCTCCCGGGAGTGCGCTCATTCTGTTTAACTGTGTGCATCGTGCAAACCAGACCTTTGAGAAATCAACGGCTGATCGGATGGTGATGGAAGGCCATGAGTTTGTGCAACGGCTGTTCGTGGAGAGTCGCCTGCTGGACCCTACGTCAGCGCCGAAGTCCTCTTCGCCGGACTCGTGACCCACGGCGTGAGTCCACAACAGGCGAGGCAGTACAGCTTGCTGGATGCTGAATTGGCGTTGGAGCAGTGGAAGGGGAAAAAATGCCGGGCGGACGCATAACGCGAGGCCTTGGATCTCTCGGCCAAGCGGCTGGTAGAGCGCCGATTGTCGGCCCGATGGTGGCGCAGGCCGCCAGTATCGTGGGAGCAGGGGCCGCTACTACGGGACTGTTGGCGCTGGGCGCTGCCGCCCTTGTCGCCGCCAAGGTTGCAACTAAGCTGACCAATTCTCACATTCGCATGACAGAGGAATTTGTCAAGGCGCGAAAGGTCTACCAGATCGGAGCGGCTTATGGAATGGGCCTGGCCCCCACGGGCCTGGCAGGGGCACAGGCGGCCCTGGCAACCACGGGGGCGGCTGGGATGGGCGGAATAGCCAGAAGCGTCGAGGAAACGCGCACACGGCGCGCTGAGAGGTTTCAATCCACCGGCGAAGGTGTAGCGGGGAGGGAGTTTACCGCAGGGCTAGGCGCTGCACCGAAGGGGGTTTGGGAATGGTTCAAAGAGCGGGGAAGGTCTCTACAACATGATGTAGGTAGAGTTGTGAATTGGACAGCCGGCGTGCGCGGCGCGGACGTGGCCGCCGGCGCTGAGAATCTGCGTAAGGCTTCCTTTGAAGAGGATGTCAAGGCGCGGCGGGAACGGTTACTTATCGAGAAGGCGTTTCCTATGCTCCAGCATGAATACGCTCGTGGGACTGCCGTCGAGGGGATGGCCGGCGGCGCGGGCGCGGTGGCAATGGCTACCCCCTCTAATCCCATGCACAGGGAGTTGGTGGCGAAGATAGACGAAGCGATTGACAGCATCAACCGCCTTGGGAGATTGCCCTGATGGCTGAGGTGTGGACATTCAAGAATGAGCCTTACTCGGGGCTGTACACCAAAGCCTCGATGACCCACCAGATCACCCGGCGGTATGTCATTACGGGCCTCGTGAGTTGGGCGCCGGTTGGCGAGGTGCTGCGAACAACTCCGGGCGCTGGGACGTACCCTCCGTGGATTGCCTACTCTCAACAGACCTACTACATGATGGACAACTCCAATGCCGGGTTGCGGACCGTGTACCTGTACCCTCGCGCGCTCCGTGTGGTCAACATGCCTTCGGCTCATTGTCTCGAAGTGGATGTAGAGTATGCAGGGCGAGTGCTTGGCACGCACGGGCTAATGTCCCGCACACAGATGTCATCCCAGATACGTTATGAGTCGCTGGAACCGGAAGTAGACGGAACGTATAAGGGCCTCGGCGTGGAGTTTGAGGGGGTGCCGGTGGACGTTCCAATGGTGATTCACACCGCAATTCAGGTTTTGGGCGCTCCCGAACTCGTTACGATGGCCGCCATTGAAGACCTTCTCGCGGGGTCTGTCAACGAGGACGACTGGATATCTCCTTGGGGCGAGGGATACGGTGTAGGGCAGGTTATCTACTTGGGGCCACAGCAAGCCGTTTTGGACAGAGACACCGAGACCGTCACTGTGCAACAGGTGTTTGCCCGGATGCAAAACAGAAAACACCAGCATATTTTTAGATGGCGCGAATATGAACAATCCCTCAGCGATACCGGGCAAAAAGTGAGGAAGTACAAAGCGGGGGCCTACGAGGAAGGAAAAATATTGAAGATTGCTGGGTTCGACCACTGGTGGGACGAAGATACTGAGCAACCTCCGCGCACAACGGGGACCCCTATCCCCGAGTTCGCCGCGCTGGGCCTGACGCCTCCCATTCTGTAAAAGGTGGATTATGGCACTTGCGAGCAATAAGTCAGTCAAGGCTGCGCAGCAAGCCGCAGAGCGTGCGTCTGAACTCAGGGTGAGCGGGGCCAGGAGCGTGGGCGGGGCGAGCGGGCAATCCCTCTCCATTATGATGCCCGCGGTCAGGCAGAGCGGCACCATCATTCTGGCCTACCAGGGGTCCTGGCCGAATCCGGTGGATGCGGGGGTGGAGCAATTTGTCGGCGCGTTTCAGTACGTCTGTGTCTCCACAGATCCGGAGGGCAACAACGCGCAGTTTGCGCTCTCCGATCCCACTATCACGCGATACTGGCGCACAGGCTACCTCGGGAGCGGGGCGGCGCTTGGCATTACCATAGAGGCCGCGAAGGGCCGCTACAACGCTATCCCGGTCAAACTCATGGGGTTGGCCTTTCTCTGGGTGGAACCCAACGCGCTAATCAAGCCGGGTGAGCGTGTCGGCTCACAGACCGCTGTGCAGGGCGTGGGCAACGCCGTGTACGACCACCTCGGCCCGTCCCTCCTGATACGCCGCCTTGTGCATGATGATCCGCTGGAGGAAGGCCGGGAGTTGTGGCTCGTGCGGCATACGTGTCTCCGGGGTGACAGCCTGCTGATAGAAGATGACGGTGATCCCATACGGATTGCCAAGACGGTGCTCTTTGACTACGACACATATGTCCTGACATATCCCAACCCCGGAGAGGTGCATATTGAGGTGAGGGTATGAGCGCTGCATGGATTACAGGCTATTGGCCCGGTGACGACTGGTGGAAGCTCGCGCCGGTGGCCGACTGGAAAACGCGCTACCCCACCACGAAGTACACCTTTGGAGTCGGCGTCCCGCTGACCTTCACGGATGGGATACTCCACATCGGGGCAACTGACTGGTGCGACCTCGGGGATGATGTCATTGTCGTTGGCAAGGCGGGGGCGAACGTCCCAAGCAGCACAACAAAAGCGCCCACGACCACGCTGCCGGAGACAACCGGCGCTCCCTCGACAACGGGCGCTCCAGCGACAACAGGTGCGCCCCTATCCACTACCTCTCTTGGGCCGTTCACCTCCGGCCTCACAAGCAGCACCCCGATACCGACAACGCCGCCTCCCACGACACCGCCGCCGACCACGACACCACCCAGCACAACGCCTGGACCGACCACCACCTTGCCCCTTACCACGACGTTGCCACTGACGACAACTCCCGTTCCTACAACTCCACCTCCTACGACGCTTGGACCTACAACATCGTCGAAGGCGCCTAGCACATCGACTGCACTGAGCACGTCAACGGTGCCGCCGACAACACCCGCCCCCACAACGGGAGCGCCCACGACGACAGAAGCGCCTCCAGAGAACACCTGCAACGACTG
>Ga0114918_10004860_pt1 | contig 11619 bp, 12 predicted proteins | sample LantaG_FD_87015 | JGI IMG/M metagenome (GOLD analysis project Ga0114918, IMG submission 87015) | Deep subsurface microbial communities from Baltic Sea to uncover new lineages of life (NeLLi) - Landsort_02402 metaG | ecosystem: Environmental > Aquatic > Marine > Oceanic > Sediment | place... | reverse complement strand
TGCTGAATCAACATATTTAACAAGTACTTGTGCTGTTGATTTTGAATATGAAAATTGTGATTCTGTAGGCTTTATTTCAAATCAATTAACACCACAAGATTTCACATTTCTTGATATGAAATATGTACAGGGTTATACTTATTATGAAATAGGAAGTGAGTTCAATCTTACAAGTTCAACAGTTAGTAATAAGGTTAACTATATAAAAACTAAACTAAAAAAAAATAATTCTGAGATAGTTTATGAGTAATCCAAGTATTTATAAAAAAAATATTATTGGAAATGAATAAGCAAAATATTTTCGAATACGTTAATCTTGAAAAACAAACCCTTAAAAGCAAGAGAACTGGTGGTGAATATGACCGTTATATTATAGTTTCTGATCAAAACATGGAAACTAAAAAGGTTGCCAGTAAACTAGGTCCTGCTGGTTTCAAATGGAATGGTAAAGAATGGTGGGTTTTTGGAAATAAATTAACGAAACCAATGGTTGATGCTTTAAAAGCGGTCAATGTTGAATTGGAAACACAAGGTGGTCAAACAGGTAATCTTCAAGATTATTTAGATAAACTTGATGGATTTAAGGCTGAAATTCAGGGTGCTGATATTCCTCTTAGAACTAAAACAGAACTTGAATCAAACCTAGACCAATATATTAATGATATTGCAAATGCAACTGATGAAAGAGCAGCAACTGCCGAACTTCAGAAATTTTTAAGCTTTTCAAGTAAATTTCATCAATACAGTTTTAATAATATCATGTTCATTTATTTACAAGACCCTAATGCTACAAAAGTTGCTGGTAAAAATAAATGGAAAAAAGAATTTAATAGAACTGTTGTTGATTTTAATAAGGCAATTACTATTAATTGTGGTAATAAATTTTATCGTAATCCCAGAACAGGAAATTTAGCCGAATATACTTTGGATCAACAAAGAAAAGATAAGGAATATATTAGAAAGGTCAAAAATGGTGAAGTGAGTAGTGATAGGGCAACGATGGATGCTATTAGGACTAGAAGTAGTATTAAACATATTGGTTTTAAACCATGTGTTGTTTATGATGTTGCTAATACAACTGGCGATCCAATTCCTGATGAACCAATATGGAAAGGTAGTAATGATGAAAGAGCAGATGCAACAGCCTTATTTAGTATTGCCAAAAAAAGTCTTGAAAGCATGGGAATTACTGTAACACAAGACCCTGCAACAGCAGGTGAGGGTGGTTGGAGTAGGAAAGGACATATTAATGTAAGTGCTGATGCAACAGGAAGTGGTGCTGCATCGACAATATTCCATGAATGGGGTCACGATTTATTACATCAAAAAGGTGGTCGATTTTATGATAGAGCACAAAAATATTTTGAGGCAAAAGGTCAGTTAAATAATATACAAATAAAACAAATTAAAGAAATTCAAGCCGAAACAATTTCAGCAACACTTTGTAAACATCTTAGTTTACCAACAGACCATCATCCAACATATATGGCTTTATGGCAAGCACAGGGTGGTTTAAATAGTAAACAATTAATTAAAGAAAATATTTCAACAATTAGTACTGTATGTAATTTCATACTTAAACAAGTCGATAAATATGATGATGAGTTTCAAACAGCAAGAACTGGTATGCCACAACAAAATCAAGAACCCGAACAACAACCTGAACAATAAAAAAAGGTGTCGAATTCGACACCTTTTTTTATTAATTAATTTTAATTTGTTTACTTAACTTCATTTTTTCATTTTTGGGAATAATGATTGATAATATCCCATTTTTTAATGAAGCATCAATTTTTTCTGAATTTATATTTTCTGGAAGATTAAATGATTCTTTAAAAGTTCCATAAAAAGTATTTTTACTATTATATTTAATATTATCATTTATCTTACGTTCACCTTTAATTGTTAGGATATTCTTATCAATATCAAGAGAAATATTATTTTTATCGAAACCAGCCAAGGCAATATCTACAATATATTCATTATCATTTTCAATAATATCATGTGTTGGGGTAAATGATTTTGTTGGAATGTCAAGACCCCGATTAAACATATTATCCTCAAATAATGTATCAAAAATACTAATCATTCCATTTTGTGGTTTTGTTTTCATTAATGTCGTCATAATTTATAGTTTTTAATGTTAATGTTATTTTTCAACGACATTACGAATAATATGCCAAATTTTGTGAACTGTTATATTGTCAGAGTGTTGTGACATATTTAAATTATTTTGATAATTTATTCTGACAATATAACACGGTTAAATAAAAATTATTATTCTTGTATTTTATTTTAGTTTTGGATATATTTGTAAAAAAAATTGTATGATAAATAAAATAGCACATATCGCTGACGTGCATATTAGGAAAACCCCAACTAGAAATGATGAATATGAACAAGTCTTTAAAAGAATAATAAAATCATTACTGAAACAAAAACCAGATAGAATTGTAATTGTTGGTGATCTCGTACATGATTATCTTGATTTGCAAGGTGAACAATTAATTATGGCACATTGGTTTCTTAGTGAATTAATTAAAATTGCTCCTGTTCGAATCACTAGAGGTAATCACGATTGTAGAAAAAAGAATTTAAAACGTGTTGATAGTATAAAAGCCATTGTCAAAACACTTGGTGATGTTGATATTGAATACTATGATAAAACAGGTTTTTTCGAAGATGATAATATTACGTGGGCAGTTTGGCATCATGGTGAAAAGAATAATAATCCTTGGAGAAAGAAAGATGGAAAAGAAATTTTAGCCAATCCAGAACATTATTTCACCATTGATTTATTTCACGACCCAATCACTGGTTGTATGTCTACCACTGATTTCGAAATGAAGTCAAAATCATATTATAAAATAAGTGATTTCAAAGGTGATTTATCATTGTTTGGTGACATTCATCGATATCAATATCTTGATAAAGATAAAACTAAAGCATATTGTGGTTCATTATTGGAACAAGATATTACCGAAGGTGATGGTGCATTTCATGGTTATTTAATGTGGGATGTTGAAAAGAAAACTGCGACAGAACATCCAATAAAAAACGATTATACCCATCACAATATAAAAATAACACCATATACCGATTTTGAGGATTTGGATTTTGAAATTGAGAATCCAACTAAATTCATGAAAGTCAGATTTTTATGGTGCACATTACCACAAGTACGTTCAAAAGAAAATGAAAGAAGTATTAAGGAATATATTAAATCCAAATACAAAGATGTAACGGTTTTACATAAAAATATGTTTATTGAGTCCGAAGATGTTGAGATTAATGAAAACATTACATTGGAAAATGTTACTGATGAAGCAGTTCAGCAAGAAATTTTTAGAGAATATTTAGAAAAGATTGGAACTGATGAACAATTAATTAATGATGTAATTGCTCTTGATGAAGAAATTTTAAGAGAAATTGATATTCCTGAAGATATTAATATTGAATGGGACATTATTAAATTTGGTGGTAATAATTTCATGTCATATGAGAAACTTGATGTTGATTGGCGTAAAATGGATGGTATTTTCCAGATAAACGGTGCTAATGCTGCTGGAAAAACAACGATAATGAAAATCATAACATATTTACTGTTTGGTAAGACCTTGGAAACCGAAAATAGAATGAAGTATGGTGATAAACGTTTCGTTAATAATAGAAACGATGCTGAGTTTTGTGATGCTTACATGGTACTGGAAGCCAATGGTGAATTTTATGGTATAAAAAAAATCACGAAGATTGAAAAAAAACGTAATGGTGATATTAGTGGTGCACCAACAACATTAAATTATTACATTCTCAATAGTCCTGATGATGAAATGAATGATGATAATGATGTTGAAAAACTTGATGGTGATAAAAAACAAAAAACTCAAAAGAAAATAGAATCAATTATTGGTAGTTATGATAATTTTATGCGAATTGTAATGACTACATCAGATACATTAAATAGAAACTTGTCTAATGATATGGCAGTTTTTATTGATGCACTTCTTTATGATAGTGGTTTGGATATTTTCGATAAAAAACTTGAAGGATATAAAACATATCAAAAACGTATTAATGAGAAAGCTAGGGTAAGTTGTAATGTTGAAGCAACAACAGAATTAAATAAAACATTAAATCAAGAAATTGAAAATTTTCGAAATGAGATTGTTGAAATTGAAAACATTAAGTTACCTGATATAAAAAACCGAATCAAAGTTGGTCGTGAATATATAGAAATACTCACCAAAAAACTTTATCAGATTGACTCTGAAATTTATAATCTGGACGTAGATGAAGCTAGACTTGATATAAGTACCCATAATAAAGCAATTGTTGAAATTAAGTCACGTAAAATGGTTCTGAAGCAAAGTATTAGTGAGTTAAGAGAAAATTATGATGAAGCCAAATTAAATGAGTTGATCGAAAAACGTGATGAACATAAACAAAAGGTTTATAATAAAAAACTTGCGATTAAAGAAGAAGAAAGAACTAAAAGCGATTTCCAACACAAAGTCGAAATTCTTAATGGTAAAATATTTACTTTAAAGAGAGATGGTGGTGCGAAAAAAGAAGAAATTACTAAACTTAAAGACAGTAAAACATGTCCTACTTGTGGTCAGGAATTAACGTCTGAACACCAAAAACATATTGATGAAAGTATTAAAGAAGTTGAAAGATTAATGTTTAGTATTGCTAAAGAAATTAAAGAACACCAACACGACATCGATACCGATTGGAAACCAGCAATACAAAAATGTGATGATAATATTGAAAACATTAATTCTAATATCAATGACATTAATTTGGAAATGGATGATGTTCTTAAAGAAATTGGTGTCCTTACTAATGAAAAAAATGATGTTAACAGACGTAAGGAATTGCAAATTGAACTTAATCAAATCCCAACTTTAATTGATAATGAACAACTTAATATTGACATTCTGGAACAGAAAATTACTAGACATGAAAATAGTTTGAAACAGATTGAAGAAAATAAGAAAATTGAGAAAGGAATTGAAGCAGCTAAAGAAAAGGTTGGAACTCTTGAAACTGATGAACAAGATGAAAAAGAAAATATTTACATCAGAAAAACAGCTATTGGTGAAAGAGAATTGAGGGTTATAAGTAATGTTGGATTAATTGCTGAATATAAAGTTCAGGAATATCAAGACAGTGTTTCAGAACTCTATAAAAAATGTGTTCACCGTGATGGAATTCCAAGACAGATGTTAAGCAATCACATCATACCTAAAATTAATGTCACATTAGAAAATATTCTAAGCGTAGCACCATTTAAAATCTGGCTCGATGTTGACGACCTTAGACCAAAATTAGTTTATTACAGCAGACCAGATTCAATAATTGATTGTATTAGTGCTAGTGGTAAAGAAAGAACATTCAGTAGTGTTGTGTTAAAGTTTGCGTTAAATCAAATCAATGTGAAAGCCAAACCATCGATTTTCTTACTAGATGAGGTTATGGGTAAGTTAGATGTTGACGCTATTGAGGAATTTAAAGAGATATTACAGCTAATTAAGTTAAAGATGAAGAAAGTATTGGTTGTGGAACAATTAATCGAAATAAACCCTGATTACTTGCTTCAGGTGGTATCAGATGAAGAAGGAATATCAACATTAACAATAGAATAATAAATATTATGGAAAAAGAAGTAATTATAACAGGATTTAGTAATGTAAATAACGAGGGTGTTACTTTGCATACAAATGTAAAAGCTAAACTTAAAACAGGTCACGTTAAAGGAACTTCAATGTGGGTTTCTTGGGATAAGATTGGTAGTGCACTTTTAGAAAATTATACTGAAAGAAAAGAAGTTGTAGAATTAAATGAACTACGTAATAATGAATAATTATGGATACATGTGAAAATTGTAAGAATCGTGATGAATATGGTTTTTGTGAAAAATTAGTAGTTGATCTCAGAAGAGTTAAAGTTGAAGACGGTAAAATCATTAAATCATATTATATTGATGAATATACCAATGGTGAGACTAGAAGTGCTTTTATTGTTCCACGTAACTTCTGTTGTAATCTTCATTCAAAAAAATAGTATTTATGAAAGTAAAAATTAAAGGATTAGACCCAACAGGTGTTGTTACCGAAGAAGCGGAATTTGAAATTCCATTAATAAATAAAAAGTTTTATGATAAAAGAAACGAGAAATTAAAAAATAATTCAATAGGTGAATATGAACCAATGATACAAAATAGATATATCTTGGAAATTGGTGAGTATAAATATTTCTTGAGAAGAGATGGTGAGTTAACAAAAATATATTATGACTGAAAACGAACAAAAAGCCGATTTAATTAAAAAGAGTTTAGTTATTGTTGATGAATTAGGTAAACTCGATATGGAAGATGTTGATGAAATTGAAGATTTAATCGAGAGAGCAGAAAAACTAAAGAAAAATGTTCATTGGAAATTAAAATAATATTATGAAGAAAAACAAATTAATTGGTGTATCTGTTGTCGATAAAAACTGGACAAATTATAATAAATGGGATTTAAGATTCATGAGAATCGCAGACCTTGAAGTAGCACAATGGTCTAAAGACACTTCAAGTAGAGTTGGTGCTGTTATAGTAAAAGATAGAGAAATTGTAACATCAGGATTTAATGGAATGCCAAGAGGCTGTAATGATGATGTTCCTGAAAGGCATGAAAGACCAGAAAAATATTATTGGTTCAAACATGCCGAAGAAAATGCGGTAATTAATGCTGCCAGACAAGGTAAATCAACATTGGGTTGTGATATGTACATTAACTGGTATCCATGCGATAGTTGTGCTGGAATTATTGTTAATGCAGGAATAAAAAGAATTTATTGTGATGTTGAACCCAATTGGAATGACAAGAAGTGGGGTGAAGGTTTTAATAGAGCAAAGACTATATTATCTGAAGGTAATGTAGAAGTAATATACATGAACTACGATGCACATAGAAAAGGATACATATCAAATCTCAACCAATAATTACCATAAGACCAGAACAACTAAGACCCAAATTGTTATTGGTGTGAGTCTTAGAAAAGACAGTAATCACATTACCAGACTCAAACATAAAGAGTATGGTAAAACAAAAAAATGGAATACATATACTATTACTCGTGATGGTAATATTTATCAACATTATGATGATAAATATTATATTGATTTTATTGGTATAAAAGAAAGTGACAAACACAGTATTTCAATTGTATTAGAAAATATGGGTGCATTATATACAATCTCAACAGGGAAATATGTTAATTGGTTAAATGAAGTTTGTGATGAAAAGGATATTGTTGAAAGAAAATGGTATGGTTATGATTTTTGGGAAAAATTTCCCGATGCACAATTAGAAAGTTTAATTATGTTGTGTAAGACAGTTTGTGATAAACATAACATACCACAAAAGTTTATTGAATTTAATCATTATCACAAAGAAATCCATAAATTTAAAGGAATTGTATTCAAAGGGAATTATATTGAAGAAAGTAGTGATATGAACCCATTACTTGAAATACTTAAATTAGAAGAAATGTTGCAGAACTAAATCTGTTAAGTATTTATAATAAAAAAACAATGAATAAAAACGATATAAATTCTAAATCCAGTCCTAATTTAATGAGGGAAATGATGAAAAGGGTTCGTGATGGTGGTTATACTGCTACTAATGAAACTAAAGAATCAAAAAAAGACCTTAATATACGTGATATGTTAAAAATAACACGTAAAATTAATGAGGGTGATATAAGTCTTAGTGAAGACCATGAAAATAAAGAAACTATCTATGACCAAAGTATGGAAGAAGAAAAATTAAGAAATTTCTTTAAGGACATGAACGTTAGTATTAAATTAATTGATTTGGAAGTATATGATAATCTGGTTTTTTGGGGTGGAACTATTGATGGTATAATTCAGTTTATTTTTAAAGTAACATCTGACGAAAGTACATCAGGTGTTGAATTTAATTATCTTCCAGATTTTTCTCCCGATAATCCAGAAAACGAAGAAATTACAGGTAGAATTGAATCTTATTTTGATAATTTTTATAAATATTGGAGAGATAATGTAATGTCTGCTGATGGTAATAATAGTAGTAAATAATAAATAATAATTATGATAAAATTTTTAAAATTCATATCAAAGAATAATCGTTGGGCAATTATTTTGTTTATTATTCTTATGACCGTAGGTGCTGTAGTTTTTAATTTACAACGCAATTCAATAAAAAAATTAGAAAATAAATATCAAAATGAAGTTAAATTTAAAAATGCTTTACTTGATACAGTAACTTATTATAAAAATTCTTATGGTGAGGAAGTTGCTGAAAAACTTACACTACAAACAAGTGTGAAAGATTTGGAGAATATAAATAGTAAACTTACAAAATCCCAACAAAATTTATTAGAACGTGTAAACGCTGTTGAAAAGAAAAATAGTATTATTACAGCAGCACTTATTGATGCTGAAGTAACAATTGATTCGTTATTAGGTGTTGGATTTGTTGAAGTTAATCCTACGGATTCAAGTTTTTCGTTTACTGATAGTACAGAGTTTTTCATTTATGATATTACAATTGGAAAAGCATTTCCAGTGTTTCCAGAAATCAAACCAACAATTTCATTTAACAAACTCACGCTACCTAATCAACAATTTATTGAATTTCATTGGAGAGATAATAAAAAAGAAGGATATCCAATTGCCTTTAGCACTAGTAATACTAGTCCATTCTATAAGACGAATAATATTAATAGTTATGCAATACCTGAACTTCAAAAAGAAGTGATAAACCCAACTGGTTGGCAGAAAATTGAAAAGTGGTTTAAAAATAATGGAAAAATTGTTGGATTTGTTGCTGGTGGTATAGTTACTGGTGCTGCTGGAACATATATTATAATGAATGCACAATAATAATCATTTTTCGTATCAACCAAGTATTTATTAACAACTGATATGTACGATATGAATAATGAAGACGTTAAAAGGATAGTTAATACTGAAATAAGTAAGTTTATTAATGATTCCTTAGATAAGGAAATTAAGAAAATTATGGCGAAATCAAATACCCAAACAAGGAATGAAATGATTAGAACAATCAAAGATTCTCTTGAATCTGTTTATAAATTATTATGGACAAAAAGAGATTTTTGGAAAAACGATATTAGATAATGGCAAACATTAAACCAACATTTAAAGACCCAATAAGTCCTCAATCCCAAGAGTTTGAAAAGGACTTCAAAAAAACTATGGTACAAAATGGTCTTCAGGGCATTAGTGAAGACGAATTAAACGAAGTTGATAGTATGTTGAGTGAGGTTGAACAATCACTAAAGAAAAAGATTTTTAGTTTAGCTAAAATGGAATCATTAGTATTTAGTGATCCTAAATTATCAACCGTTTATGATGGTATGGCTGAAAATGGTGAAGAAAAATATGGTTACCATTACAATGAAACGATTATGAACATGATTTTTAATGATTATGTTTTAAACAGTCCACAATATATACAAAAATATAAAATGGCAATTCCAAAAGAAAAAAAGAGACGTGATAAAAGTGGAATTAACCAATTAAAAAAAGCTGGAGCAAAAAAAATGGATGCAACAGGAACTAAACTAGAAAAATCGAAAGAAGTTGATGAAGAGATTGACAATAATTTTGAGGAATTAAATGGTGTGCAAGAAAGTACATCAGCAGGTAGTGCTGGTGGTGCTGCTGGATATGTCGGTTATGCAGGTCCTTCCGCTTTCAGTAACAAGGGTGATTTAAGTAGTGATTTTAAAGGTAAGAAAAAAAGCACCGACCCTAAAGCTAAACCAATTTCAACAGGTTATGCAGTTAGTGAAAATAATTATTTAACTGACCCAAGTGGTTTTGAAAAATATGTTGAGGCGTTGAATGAAGAAATTGATGTTGTAGGTTCAAATCTTGAACAATCTGAAGCATATCATGGAAATCCAAATAATCATGGTTTTAGTAAATATGATGACTATGTTGCAGAAATTTGGAACTTATTAGAAGATAAATATGGGATGGACAATAATAGTGTTACTAAACTTTTAGATACCCAATCTTCATTTTTACAGAAAAAATATGGTGATGGTGAAAATCCTGATAATGTCGCTAATGAATTATCGAATATGAATGGTCTTAATGAAAAAGCAAAATCTAAATCACAACAACAATTTATGGGAATGGTTCATGCTTATCAAAAGGGTGAATTAAAAGATGATGAAGTTAGTGATGCAGTAAAAAAAGCAGCTAACTCGATGACTGATAAAGCTGCTGAAGATTTCGCAAGTACAAAACATAAGAATTTACCTGACCATGTAGATGAAAGTGTTCACGATACAGTTGAATATCATTCAAAGAGACAAGGTGAAGAACCATTTGAATTGAATGGCATTAAATGGCAATTTGTTAATGCTAAATATCCTGATGGTAAGATTGATATTGGGGTATATAGATATGGTCATGATCTTGTTTATGACTATGCTTGGTGGAGAGATGCAATGGGTATTAATGAAAATGCTGAAAAGAACGGTGGAATACCACAAAGAAATAAAAAAATTAAAGAAGATACACAAACTATGATAGGAGATAACGGAACATCAATGTCAAATAAGTCACAAGCGACTGGTGACATGAGCAGCGAAGTACCTATGGGTGCACAAGATACTGGTGGTTTAAATGAAAATGAAAATGAAAAATTGTCTGATTTAACAGTATTAAAATCAGCAGCAGGTTATTATGTCGGTAAAACAATCAGTTCACCTGCTACATTTGGTGTACCTGCACCATATTCAAGAGATAGTGAATATTTTTCAGATGAAGCCAGTGCTGAAGAAGCGTTGAAGGATATGAATAATAATAATTATAATCAAGATTCAGAAGAAATTTATGACCCAGTTAGAGACGCAAATAATGCCCATGTCTCACCACACGATAGAATGTATAATAGTGATGCGTGGGTTCAAGCACAAAAGGATTCTGGAATGAATGAATCTGATATGAAATTACTCGAAGACATAAATAACGAATTGAAAGCATTTTCAATTCACCATAACAAACTTAAAATAATGGCAGAAAATAAGAAAACTCCATCAATGGTTCAAGGTGACCGTCTGAGGGGTGAAAATCCTAAAAATTTCAAAAAGGATTTACAACATAGTGGTACTAAAGACATTATTGATGTTGAAAAAGAACTATTATGGAAAGACCAACAAACCGATGTTCCTAAAGACCCACAGAAACTTGCTCAAGATATTGAGAAGAACGAAATTAAAAATGCTGGTATGAAAAGTGGTGATGCATTAAAAAATATTGGTAATAGTACTAATAACGAAGGTGACGAAATTCCAAAACGTAATTTAACGACTAAAGAACAGGAAGAAGTAAATCTTTATCGTAATGGACAACATAGTTTGGTTTATGATAATGAGCCAGATGAACGTTTTATTGAACGTCAGAAAGCAGACCAAGGTGAATTTTTTGAAATGGGTGAGAAACAAAAAGAATTTAAAGCAGGTGCACCATTATATAATAAAGAAGAACAACCAGTTGGTGATACTAAAGTGGATAAAGAACAATTCGATAAAAATGTGAAGCCAAAAGGT
>Ga0114918_10004859_pt1 | contig 11620 bp, 9 predicted proteins | sample LantaG_FD_87015 | JGI IMG/M metagenome (GOLD analysis project Ga0114918, IMG submission 87015) | Deep subsurface microbial communities from Baltic Sea to uncover new lineages of life (NeLLi) - Landsort_02402 metaG | ecosystem: Environmental > Aquatic > Marine > Oceanic > Sediment | place: Baltic... | reverse complement strand
TAATAAACAACCAGTTGAAGAGAATGGTTTTGATTATGCAACTGCTGAAAGAGAATATTTTGATAGAGAAGATTTAATTAATTATTTAAATCTAAGTGATTTAGAAGGTTACAAACATTTCTTTGTAAACATAAACACTGGTAAAGTAGTTGGTAAGTTTAAAAACTATAAAGAAATGATGAGGTCTGGTCTTAAATTAGGTCCAGAAGAAGATTACATGGGTGTTAGACAATTAAAAGCGTTTAGAGCTGGTGAATATTTTAAAGAAGGTTTTGAAAGAAAAAGTGATAGTGGTTTAGATGAAGAAATAAATATAGATAAACTAAAAGGTGATGTAAAAATATTGGTTGATAAGATGACAAACATGTTTGGTAAATATTTCGCAAAATTAGACACAACAATGGAACAATCTGTATTTTTAACAAAAATGGGACAATTAATAAATGTACCAATTGAAAAATTACCTCAAATAATTTCTTCATATAAGGATTTAGCAAAAGATGACCCATCAGAAGCACCTTTAACTGGTGATAACCCACAACCAACAAATGAAAATAGAGTTATCAAGAAAAAAGAATTGTTTGAATCTTTAAAAAAGAATAGAAACGTAATAAAAACATTAAAAATAAAAGATATAAAATAATGAGTGATTATAAAAAAATAGCTGAAGAAGCATTAAGAAAATCAAAATTAGGTACACAAGTAGCTAAAGCTAAACCTTTAAACGAAAGTATTTTATACCCAGAAGGTTTAACTGAAAGAATGCACCCTCAACTTGAAACTGATTTAAGAGAAAAGAAACATTCTTTGAGTGGTAGTCCAGTATTACCAGAAGGAGATGAAAATAGTTTTGAAGAAACTATTATGGGTGAAAGATTTAGTGAAGTAGCAAAAAGATACAAACGTGCATTTGATTGTGATTCAATTGATAACAATGATGTTATGCGTGGTATGATGCCATTGGTTTATGAAACTATTGGGTTAGAAACAAAAAACAGAAAAGAATTGGTTGAATTAGCAATAAAAATGGTTCGTGAAGAATATGATATGGGTGAAGATGTTGTTGAAATTAACGCAGAGTTAACTGATAACATAAATATGGAAGGAACTAAAAAGAATCCTAAACCTATAACTGTTGAAATGGAGTTTGATAATCATAACTCAATGATTAACGCAAACAAAGAAGTTTACAAAAGAAGATTTCTTAATGCTATGACACAAGGTGCTGCTAAGAAATGTAATCATATGTTCCATATGGTTGATGAGGAATTGACGGATATTGAACCACGTTTGGCTAATAAATACGCTAAAATGATGGCAGCTGCTGATTATATGTATTACATAGTTCCTCAAATGGAAAACGGTGTAAATGGTGGTGTTGTTAGAGTTGAATTCCCTAACGCTTCAAACCCAAAAGCTGTAATACACGTGCAAGCAATGGTATTCCCAGTTCTTATTCATGAATTGGTGAAAGGTGTTATGGAATTAATGTCAGCACATGGTTTACCAAAAGATAAAAAAACTGGTGAGTTTGTTATAAACAAAGCTGACTTTTTAGCTGCTGAACCATGGGATATGCGTATGGGTCCAGGTCTTTGGTCTAGATTTACAAACGCTATTGAACCAGATGACTTTCATATGAAACACCATATTTACAGTGAGTTAGCAGCATTACCAGTTGATGAATTCAATGTAAAAATGAGAGAAGTAATGGCAAACACTACTGAAGGAAAGAAAATTATTAAAGATATTGTTAATGAAGTTAATAGTGCTTTGAAAGAGGAGGAATTCAACGAAGCAATGAACGAGGTTAGCAACTATAATGAAGAAAATTCCGATGATGAATACGATAACCAAGGTTTTGATTTTGAAGAACTTATAGGTGGTACAATATTCGGTAGTTCCGATGGTGATTCCGAAGGTGATTCCGAGGATAATTCTGATGATGAAAATGGTTTTGATTTTGATGAATTATTTTAAAAATTAAAAACATAAATAATAGATAAAGGCTCCAAACGGAGCCTTTATCATTTCTAATAAACTTTTTTACTTGATTTCAACATATTTATTAGTAAAATAATAATAATATGTTAACAACACAAGAAATATTTAGGGAGTACGCAAGGTGTATTACGCAGCCAATACATGCTATTGAAACATATTTGGAAACGTTTGATAAAACTCAAGAGGGTTTTGTCCCATTTAGATTATTCCCTAGACAGAAAGAGATTATTAGTGCATACGAAAAACATAGATTTAATATTGTAACAAAACCACGTCAAGCTGGTGTATCAACAACGACAGCTGCATATATGTCAATCAAAGTTGGTTTTGCTGATGCTGATAACCCAGAGAATATATTAATTATTGCCAACAAACAAGAGTTAGCTTTTGAGTTCTTAGCGAAGATTAAAGATTTCTTAAATCAATTACCTAGATGGGTATGGGGTCATGAGTATTATGGTAACCCTAAAAACGAAGGTAAGTCAATTTTCCTTACTGACTCTAAGAAAGAAATTAAATTACCTAATGGTAGTCGTGTAAAAGCTGTAGCAACTTCTAAAGATGCTTTGAGGGGTTTTACACCTACATTCCTTATTATGGATGAGGCCGCTTATATTGATAATGGAGCTGAAGTATTTGGTGCAGCACTTACCGCATTAGGTACTGGGGGTAGAGCAACATTAATTTCAACACCAAATGGTATGGATGCATTGTATTACAAAACATATGACCAAGCCAGAAACAAAAAGAACAACTTCAATATCGTTGAGATGAAATGGTATGAAGATTTACGTTACAATAAAGATTTAAGTTGGTTAAAAGATGACCTAGTAGAAAGAGAATACGAATTTACATTTGCATCTTATACTAGAATGATTGAAGACGGTTGGAAACCTACATCGACATGGTATGAACAAATGTGTATGGGTATGAACAACGATACCAAAATGATTGCACAAGAGTTAGATGTATCATTCATTGGTTCTGGGGGTAACGTAATAAACGAAGAATACATTGAGTTCCACGAAAAGAACAATGTAAAGGAACCTAAATACACTGCTGGTTTAGAACAAGAAACATGGGTGTGGGAAGAACCACAAGAAGGACATCAATACATTATGGGTGTCGATGTATCCAGAGGTGATGGAGAAGATTCATCAACTATTGTTATGGTAGATTTTACTACTATGGAACAAGTTATGGAATATCAAGGTAAAATACAACCAGATTTATTGGCTCAAATAGTTGAAGAATACGGTGATTTATACAAAGCATATACTGTAGTCGATGTTACTGGTGGTATGGGTGTTTCTACTGTATTGAAACTTCTTGAATTCGAATACAAACACTTGCATTATGATGATTCAAGTGGTAAAATTCTTTCTGCTAGGCAAAGAGAATTAACATCGTACAATAGACAAAACAAGATACCTGGGTTTCATGCAACGAATGTACGTCTACCAATGATTTCAAATTTAGAATATAAGATTAGAACCAACGGTATCAAGATACGTTCTAGTAGATTAATTTCTGAAATGAAAACATTCATCTACAAAAATGGTAGACCAGACCACATGGAAGGTTACCATGATGATTTACTTATGTCATTAGGAATGGCGTTATGGGTAATGGAACATTCATTTAAGAACTTAGAAAGACTTGAAAAACAAACAAAAGCAATATTGTCTAGTTGGGCGAGTTCAGCAAATGTATCACCAACTGTGTCAAGTATTAACCCAGAAACAAAACAAATTGAAAAGAAAATAAATCCAAATCATAGTGCGTATAAAAATGTTCAAGACCCTAGAGGTGAATTTGCGTGGTTATTTGGAAGAACTAGATAATTATTTACAATGGCACTAGGACAAAAAGTATTCATACAAAAAAGCGTAGGTGGACAATTATATAAATGGTCACCTAACCCTAATAATTATTCAAAAAATAAATCATCAGAAAAACCATTTTATTGTGATGCAGTTGCTGGTTCACAAGGTCAAGATTGGATAACTAGATATGTGTATAATTTAGAAGTGGTAAATTCCCAGCAAGCACATTTTGCTTATGTAGAGTGTGATTATGTTCAATAACTATTTAATTTACCAATAAATTCATTATATTTTAATAAAAAAATTATGGCAGAAAGAAATTTAACTATATTTCAAAAATTAGGACAAGTAATTAGTCCAGATGGGATTAAACCAAAACAACAACAACCTTCAACACAACGCTATAATATCGGTAGTGGGGAGTTATTAAAAACAGATAATAAAGCTGAATATGAAACAGCTAAATTACAAGCACAACAAAACAAATATTTAGGTTCTGTTTGGAAAAAAGTTGAAAGTGGTTTATTTCAACAATCAATTAACTATGAAACAACTCGTATTGGTTCTTATGCCGATTTTGAGGCTATGGAGTTTTACCCTACGATTGCAGCTGCATTGGATGTTATGATGGAGGAATCAACAACTCTTAATGACCAAGGTAAAATGATGAATATTTATTCTGATAGCAAACGAGTAAAAACTATATTAGAAGATTTATTTTTCAATAGGTTAGATTTCCATACTGCTGGCCCAATGTGGACTAGAAATACATGTAAATACGGTGATAATTTTGTTTATTTGAATATTGATTCGAATAATGGTATAATTGGTGCTAAACAAATGCCTAACTACGAAATGGAGAGGAGAGAGTCTGGATTATTTGATATGATTTCTGGTAGAGAATTACCAGATGAAGAAGTTGCAGCTGGTGATAAAGTTAAATTCTTTTGGAGAGGTCGTGATGTTGAATTTAATTCATGGCAAATAGCTCACTTTAGATTGTTGGGTGATGATAGAAGATTACCATATGGTACTTCTGTATTAGAAAAGGCTAGACGTATTTGGAAACAATTATTGTTATCTGAGGATAGTATGTTGGTTTATCGTGTAACTAGAGCACCAGAAAGAAGAGTATATAAAATCTATGTTGGTAATATTGATGATGGTGACGTTGAACAATACGTAAACGCTATTGCTGATAGATTTAAACGTATGCCAATCATTGACCCACAAACTGGTCAAATTGATTTACGTTATAATCAATTAGCAAATGACCAAGATTTCTTCATACCAGTAAGGGATGAAAATGCACCAAACCCTATTGATACATTACCAGGTGCATCTAACCTAGACCAAATTGCTGATATTGAATACCTAAGAAGTAACTTATTTACTGCATTACGTGTTCCAAAACCATTCTTAGGTTTTGATGAAGCAACTGGTGACGGTAAAAACTTAGCTATTCAAGATATTCGATTTTCTAGAACTATAAATAGAATACAACAATCAATCCTTCAAGAATTAAACAAGATAGCTATAATTCATTTATACTTATTAGGTTTTGAAGAAGATTTAGATAATTTTACTCTTACGCTTAATAACCCATCCACACAAGCTGAAATGCTTAAAGTTGAACATTTACAACTTAAAGTTTCACTTCTTAAAGATGCTGTTAGTGATATAGGTAACGGATTTGGTGTTATGTCATGGACTCGTGCTCATAGAGAAATTATGGGTTGGTCTGATGATGAAATAAAACAAGATTTATTAGAACAACGTATGGAAAAAGCTGCATCTGCTGAATTAGCTAACACAGCTGCTGTTATTAAACATACTGGTATGTTTGATAATGTTGATAGAATATATGGTGATTACCAAGCTGCTTTAGCTGGTGGTGGTTCTGGTGAAGGTGATGAAGGTGGTGATGGTGCTACTGGAGGCGGTGGAGGAGGCGGTGGCTTCGGAGGCGGTGGTCTAGGTGGTGAAGACTTAGATTTCGGTGATGAAGGTGGTGCTGAAGGTGAAGGTGAAGCAGCAGCTGGTGAAGAAGCTGCCGCAGACACAGAGGCTGGTGGTGAAATTGATGCATTGGAAGCAGCAACAGAAGCTGAGCCAGTAGCTGAATCTTTAAAAAGAGTAGAAAAAATATTGACTGAAAGAAAAGAAGTTTTATCTGGTAAATTAAATGAAAGAAATGGTAAATATAAAAGTAGGTTTGTAGATGCATTAGTTGAAACAATTAGGCCAGACCAAACAAAAAAAGTTGAGAACATTAAAATTTACAATAAAAATTTGAAAATAAACAAAGACATTGATGGAATGATTGATGATATTGATAAAATGTTAGAAGAATAATAGTTTTATATGTAAAATAAGATATTTATAATAAAAAAAACAAAATGGCAAAAATAGATATTACTAAAACAGTTCAAAACTTTGGTAAAATAAAAAATGCTTACAACGAGATATTGGTTGAGAGTGTTGTTACTAAAGACAAGGACAAAAAAGATTTATTCAAATCTTATTTAAAAACTATCAAAGAAAACGAATCTTTGAAAAATCAATTCTTAGTTTATAATGTGATTGAAAATAAAGTAGAAATAAATGAGTCAAAAGCAAAATCTTTTGTTGATGAGTGTATTAATATCATTTCAAAATACAACACAAACGATATTTTAAAAGCTAATAATAAATTAGCTGAAAATATTGTGTTTGAAAAAGATTCTGATTATGATAAAAAAGAATTACATGAAAATATTACTACTTTGATATTCACACCTAAAACCACTAAAAATATTGATACTATTTTAGAGGCTAAAAGTTATGTTGTTAATTACATCATGAACAATAAAGAAAAACTAGTTGGTGAGGGTATTGAATTACCAAATAGTATGTTATCAACAATCATGGTTGATAAATACAATGAGAGATATGCTGATTTAGATGAGTCTGATAAAGAAGTGTTAAAAACACTTATTGATTCTGATGATACAAAGAAAAAAGAAGTTTATTCAAAAACTATTAGAGAATGTATTGATTTGATTGATGAGAAACTTAAAGAATCTAGTTTAGACGCAAAAGATAAATTATTAAAAGTAAAAGATAAGTTATTGAATGATAAGCTAGAAGTAAACGAAGATTACACTAAAAACATTTCTAAATTGGTTGAGTTGAGGAGTTCTTTAAAAAATTCATAGGGTATTGACTTATACTTGGATTTTACTTATATTTGTACAAAATATATACCAGGTATGAAAACGGGAAAAGAAATAAAAACCAATAATTTTAAAAACTATAATGTAGTTTTCGGGAGTGTTAATAATAAGAACCCCAAAGCAATTTACATAAATATATCTTCATGGGCTCAGCCGCTAGAAGAAGAAAATGTAAACTATAATCAAGTTATACGAAACTTGAATAAAAAGATAAGACAAACTCTATTCAATATTTTTAATGATGAAAGTGATTGTTTTTTTGATGGTAATAGGACTATTGTAGATTTGGATATCAGAGAATCTGGTATTAGATATGGGAAACGTAGTTTTATGAGTTGTGAGGTGACAATGTTTTTAAATAGTGAAATGTCGATAACGACTGATTATATGAAAGATAAATTAGAATCAGTTACTGATAAAATTATAAAGAATAATTTTGAAAGTAATAAATCATTTAACTTTAATAAGAAAAAAATATAATAAGAGCCCCATATGGGGCTTTTTTATTTAATGAACATATTTATATCTATATAAGCAAACATATTATGGATATAAATTATAAAGACTTTAAAATATTAAAACGTGGTGAAAGCGGTTGGGGTGGTTTAATTGAACACGATGCTGGATTTATTAGTCCAGATGAACCTAGAAATCAACCTTTCATAAACGAAATCAAAAAATTAGATACTGGTAACAAAATGGCTATTGTTGAACCGCTTATTGTATACGTTGTATTACAAAAGTTTGGTATCCTAAATAGGAATGGTAGAATATATCCAGAATCAATCCTTAAATCACAAGATAGACTATATCAAGAAGCAATACGTGAACGTAGAGCTGTAGGTGAATTAGACCACCCAGAGTCATCAATTATTGCTGGTGATAGAATATCACATAATATTGTTGAAACATGGTGGGAAGGTCATACCCTTATGGGTAAGATGGAAATACTAATGACTCCAGGTTTTATAAACTATGGTATTGTATCAACAAAAGGTGATGAGGTTGCAAACTTATTAAGAAATAGAATAAAGATTGGTGTATCATCACGTGGTGTTGGTTCTCTTAAAGAAGGAAAAGATGGTGAACAGATAGTTCAAGACGATTTTGAAATTATTTGTTGGGATGTTGTTACCGCACCTTCTACACCAGATGCTTGGATAGGTAGAAGTAGAGAGGAAATGACTCCATATGTAGAAAATTTAGAAAAGAAGAAACCAATAATCAAAGAAAATTTACTAGATGATTTAGATAAATTTTTAATTGATTAAATTAAAAAAAATAAATATTTTTTTATTAAAAATGATTTTTGGTAAAATAACATATATTTATTAACAAATGAGATAATATCTCGTGCTTATCTAATAAAAGAATAAAATAAATAAAAGATAAAATGGCAGAAAAAAAATCAATACTTGAAGAAGCTCTTTTGGATATTACAAATATTCAAAACGCTCTCAATGCTAACACAAAAGAAATACTTCGTAGCGTAGCTAAAGAAGAAATTGATAGTGTTGTGAAAGAGTCCTTAGAAGAAGTGGCTTATGAAGAAGAAGACGTTGACGCTTTAGCTGGTGAAGCTGGAGAAAACGAATTTGATGCAGAAAGTGGTATGGAAGATGTAGATTCAGAAATGGAAGATTCAGAAATTGAATTACCATCTATGGATACAATGGGAATGGACGATGAGGAATCATCTGAAGAACTTGATATGACTGGTGCAAGCGATGAAGACGTAATCGCAATTTACAAAAAAATGAGCGGTGAAGACGAAATCGAAATTGTTGGTGATGAACTTCGCTTAAACATTACTGAACCTGGTGAATATGTTGTAAAACTAGATTCATTAGAAGGTGGTTCTGACATGGAAATGGATATACAAATGGATGACGAAGAATTAGAAGCTGAACCTATGGAAATGGGTGATGAAGAAGATTCTAATGTTGAGTACGACATTGAAATGGGAGATGAAGAAGAAGAAGAAGAAGAAGAAGAAGAAGTTGAGGATTCTGAATCTGAAGAAGCTGAACCTATGGAAATGGGTGATGAAGAAGAAGAAGAAGAAGAAGAAATCGAAGAAAACATAGCAAACGTAAACGGTAGAGCTGGACACCAAGGACAAAGACGTTCTGGTTCATCTCACTTAGGTTTCGGTAAGAAAAGTGTTGACGGAGAAAAACTTGATGAAACTATCAAAGCTAGACAAATTGTTTCTGAAACAGCAAAAAAATATAATACTTTATTAACAGAAGCTAAAAAATTACAGACTGAGAATCAAGAATTCAGAACAGCTCTTAAAGAATTTAGAAATAAGTTAGTAGAAACTGTAGTATTCAATAGTAATCTTACTTATGTAACTAGATTATTTACTGAACACTCTACAACAAAAGCTGAAAAGCAAAACATCATTAAAAGATTTGACGAGGTTAGTAATCTTAAAGAATCTAAAAAATTACACAAAACTATTTCAAATGAATTGGAATCTAGAAAACCAATTAATGAATCAGTAGAACGTAAAATCATTAAAGAAGCATCTACTAGTACTTCAAAACAATTAAATGAAAGTACTGCATATGTTGACCCTTCAACAAAAAGAATCATGGATTTGATTAACAGAGTTGAAAAAAGATAATAAAAAAAAATAACCCTAAAAAAAAAATAAAATTATGTCACATTTATTAACATCTGGACAAGTAGGTAACATTGGTTTAAACCACATGAAAGCTATTCGTTTAGAAACTCAAACAAAATGGGATTCATTAGGATTCCTAGACGGTCTTAGAGGACACGTAAAAGAAAACATCGCTCAATTATATGAAAACCAAGCGTCTTCATTATTAACTGAAGCAACTACTGCAAATAACTCTGGTTCTTTCGAAACTGTAGTTTTCCCAATTGTACGTAGAGTTTTCTCTAAATTATTAGCTAACGATATCGTATCTGTACAAGCTATGAACATGCCAATTGGTAAATTGTTCTACTTCGTTCCACAAACATCTTCAAGAGTTGATGCTGCTGGTAACGCTGGTTCTGATTATAACGTAAATGGTGGTGCATACGATGTACAGTATTCTGCGCACACTGGTTTAGGTGGTCTTAACAACGGTACTCCAGTTGGAGCTGCTTTACCATCTTGTGTTAATGCTGGTGGTTGTGTTGTAACTCCATTTGTAGGTAAAAATCTTTATGATGCTTTCTACAATGATGGTTTATTTGATAACTCTAAAGGTACTCTTACTATCCAAGTTGGTGGAAACGCTACTTATACTTTAGGTACTGATGGTGAATATACTGTTGCTGCTCCAGCTGCTACATTACCAACTAGTACTGATGGTTCATTAAGAGGTATTATTTTAGGAATCACTGGTTTCTCTAAAAACGTTACAAACAATGGTAGAGAAGTAATGACTGGTGCTAATGGTAACAACATGGATACTGAATCTTTCTTAGCTTCATTACACGTTGTAACTACTGACGCTATCTTAGACCAAGATGGTAACCAAATCATCGCTGCTGGTAAAGAAGTTCCTTTCCGTTTAGTAACTCAACAATATGGTAAAGGTATCGTATCTGGTTCAGCTTCATTGACTGACGGTACTGGTACTTGTTACGTAGAGTTAGATTTACGTCACCCAGTTGGAACAACTGCTGCTGGTGCTGCTACTACACCTGGTACTGCTACTTATGATGGATATGTTGGTGCTTCTGCAACTACAGTATCTGCTTTCACTTTCACTGCTGCATGGGCTGAATACGCTTCATTAGAGTTAGAAACTGAAATGGGTGAAGTATCATTCAGATTAGACGAAGTTGTTGTATCTGTTGAAGAAAGAAAATTAAGAGCTACATGGTCTCCAGAGTTAGCACAAGACGTTAGTGCATTCCACAACATCGATGCTGAGGCTGAGTTGACTGCAATGTTATCTGAACAAGTTGCTGCTGAGATTGACCGTGAAATCCTTAGAGATATCCGTAAAGCTGCTGCATGGCAATTACGTTGGGATTACAACGGATGGAGAAAAGCTGCTACATCTGCAAACCCATACACTCAAAAAGAATGGAATCAAACTTTAATCACTAGATTAAACCAAGTTTCTGCTCAAATCCATAAATCAACACTTCGTGGTGGTGCAAACTTCATCGTGGTTTCTTCTGAAATCTCTGCAATCTTTGACGATTTAGAATACTTCCACGTATCTGATGCTAACCCAGAGCAAGACCAATACAACATGGGTATTGAAAGAATCGGTTCTTTAAGTGGACGTTACCAAGTGTACCGTGACCCTTATGCACCAGCTTACTCAGTAATCATCGGTCACAAAGGAAAATCATTATTGGATACTGGTTATATCTACGCACCATACGTGCCTTTACAATTAACTCCAACAATGTACAATCCATTTAACTTTGCTCCAGTTAAAGGTATCATGACACGTTACGCTAAAAAAGTCGTAAATAATCGTTTTTACGGTCACGTAAGAGTTGACGGTGTACCAACATTTAACGTAAACGAATTAAGATAATCATAATCTTATATAAACTTAAAAGGCTAGTCGAAAGATTAGCCTTTTTTGT
>Ga0114918_10004857_pt1 | contig 11620 bp, 16 predicted proteins | sample LantaG_FD_87015 | JGI IMG/M metagenome (GOLD analysis project Ga0114918, IMG submission 87015) | Deep subsurface microbial communities from Baltic Sea to uncover new lineages of life (NeLLi) - Landsort_02402 metaG | ecosystem: Environmental > Aquatic > Marine > Oceanic > Sediment | place... | reverse complement strand
GCAATACTCTTATGATAAGAACCATAACAAAGGGGGAAAACAAATCCATTTTTTCCAGCATATCTTTCCTCTTCATTTATTTGTGATTCAGGTTTTTCATATAATTTTGATGCAAAATACCTGTGAGGATCCATTCCATTATTTATATCACTTATAAGCATCTTATCCCCTGAAATAGTTGCAATATATTTAAATTCATTTGCACTATAGTCAATATTTAAAAAGTAATCAAATCTTGGAACAAGCACTGTTCTAACCCTTGAAATAACTTCATCCCTAACGGGTAAATTTTGAAAATTTGGAGCAGCACTTGATGACCTATATGTGGTTGCCCTGTGTAATAAAAATCCAGGGTGAAGGTAGTCACTCACATCCTTTAATGTTTGTATCTGGTGAATATAAGTGCCTTTTAATTTCTCAAGTTTTTTTAAATCAAGTCCCCTCCTTATAAACTTTCCTATGTCACTGTTTCTTTCAACCTGTTGTAACAAAGACACCATTGTTTCTGCATCAGTAGAATATCCTGTCTTTGTTTCCTTTAATGGTTTTAATCCTAATAAATCAAAATATAATTTTTGTTTCCTTTTTGGAGAACTTTCCATAAAATCTTCTCCAAATTTATTCTTGTATTCTTTTAGGAATGAAGCATTTTCACCAATTAATTCAAGTTCCTTTATTTCCTCATCAACTTCAGTAGTAAGAATATTAAGTTTATCAACATCAACCTTAATACCTCGTATTTTCATTTCTGTAAATGTTGGTAAAGCATCCATAAACAAATCTTCAGCATATTTTAAAGACTCAGGTAACTCTTTTCTTAAATCTTCCTCCCATTTAAAACAGTATCTTGCATCAAGAACATTGTATTTAGCAACAACATCCAATGGTGTATTCTTTAAGTTTTCCTGGTCAATGTCCTTATCATAATTTGTACCATAACGTACAAAACACTGAAACTTCTGGGCTGTAATGTTGTTTCTATTATCAATAAGGTGTTGCAGAATCATGGTATCAGACACACAATTATTAACAGGTACACCAAGTACCTGTCTACTAACCAAGTCTTCAAAGGCCCAGTTTTGAATAATTTTAGGATTATCACACTCACACCATTGGGCTAAGTAATCAAGAATTAATTTAAGCTCTTCCTTTTTCCAAACCTTTTCAGGATGTTGTATTGGTATACACACACCATCAAGTTCATTAACACTAAAAGCAGCAGTAAGTATCTTGAAATCCAAGGCAAAGGCATCAACACCTGTTGTTTCATAATCAAAAGAAGTTGGTTTCTTGTATAGTAGTAATTTTTCAAAAAAGTCAATAACATCATTTATGTTTGTAAGTAATGTATATTTACTTTCATCCAACTTTTTTGATTTAAAAGGCTCCTTCATATTAGGAATAATATTAAAAGCAGTCTTTGTTATTAAACTAAAATCCTCTTTTTTATATTTCTTTTTAGGATCATTTATATCCACCATAAAACTCTGAACATCAAAAGAACAAAGTACATCACTATTGAATTTATCAAAGGGGATAAGTGTTCCGTGGGTTGTAATTTGGGAAACACCAATGGATGATTCCTTAAATAATTGTTTAATAACATCATCCCCAAATGCAATAATTATTTCAGGCTGAAAATCCTGTAACTGTTTTTCAAATCTTGCATTACAATTGTTATAATCCTTTTGTACCAGTTTCCCATTTTTAAAACACTGTACCATTGGAAAAACTGTACAATCTTTGTATAAATCTATACCTGCTTTTGAAAACTCTGTTTGAAGAATCTGTCCAGCCCTGTCTGAAAACAGTTCATTATTTGCATCCTCTGAATCTGATATACCATTTACAACTATAGCAATTCCTAATTCACCCTTACCCCAAGGTTCCATTTTAGGAAAATAACATCCATCTTTTAATTTACAAAATTCACACCCAATCTTTGGAGGAGCTTTTGGCTTCTTTTGTTTAGGAACTTTTTCAGCTTTAGAAGCTCGTCTAGTTCTTGTTTTAGGTTTTTCATATTCTGTAACATCAATAAGCATTTATTAATTCTTTCTTAATATTATTTAGTATGTAACAACAAATTTATAAAAATACCACCCTGAAGCAAGCAATCCAAAGCACATAATTATTGTAGGAAATAACTTTTCCATTATCTCTTATCCCCACTACCTTTAAGGGCATCTCTTTTCTTCCTGCTTTGTAACTTATTAATATTAGCTATTGCCACATTATTTAAGGATAATTTTAATTCACTTGCAATTGAGGCTACATAGTATAATACATCACCAAGCTCCAATTCAATGTCTTTTCTATTATCATCAGTTATTATACCGTCCTGGTCTCTCACAATCTTCTTTATCTTTTCAGCAACCTCACCAGTTTCCCCAGCCAAGCCTAAAGTTGGGTAAGTAATGTTACTACCAACATTTGGATATATTGCTGTTTTTCTTGACTCCTGTTGAAATTTATTAAAATCCATGATTAGTGTTTTCCTTATATTTGTTAATGTTTAATGAAACAAGATTTGAAGATAAGTTATAATTTGAAATTTCTAACATCCATTTTTTACCACACTCACAAATAAATGGTGCATGTCTATTAGCATTAATAGCAACGTCCAAAGGAACAGAAGTATTATAGTAGTCAAACAGTAAACAATCACCACTTTTAGACTGGGCGTATAAAGTATATCCACAACTTGGACAATCAAATATTATAGTATCAAAGCATCCCATTATATATCCATTCTCATTTTACACTTCCCGTCCAAATGGTCTAGCTCGTGTTGAATTATACGAGCTTCTCTACCTTCAAATAAACACCCCTTACCAACAAGTTGAATATTGACCCACTCAAGTATTATACTTTTTGGTCTACTAATTTCTTTAAATATTTTAGGATAAGAAAGGCATCCTTCTTCATAAATAATTTCTTTCTCAGACAGACTCTCAATAGTAGGATTAATTAATGTTAAAAACCCTCCTATATCTTCCCGTATAATAATAATTCTCTTAGAATATCCTGCCTGTGGAGCAGCAATGCCTACTCCATTTTTAGAGTTAACCAGAAGATACATCATATCTTTTATAATATGAGCAATATCATCTCCTGGTTTAACATCTGAACAAACTGTTTCCAGTATGGGGTCTCCTGCCATTATCAATTTGGGATTTGGTTTTCTTCTTCCTTTTCTTTTAATCATTCTTTATTCTCCAGTTGTTCAAGTTTACTAAGTGTTACTGTAAATCCATAATGATTTTTAATCAGTTCTGTATGAAAACTATCTGAAACAAATATACCCTCACCAGTCTCTCTATTCTTCAGGCCCAGGACTGGAGCCTTACCATTTATAGCCTCATATACTTGTCGATATTCTCTAGCAGCTTCTTGTAGCAAGTAGGCAGCTTGCAACAATTCTTCAAATTTATTCATTCTCGTCATCTTTATTTTCTTCTCTAAGTGCATCTATTGCACTTTGAGGAACTCTAAAACCTTCTTTTCTCAGCATTTCCAGCCTATCTGCACATTCTCCAGGAGTATCATCATTGTAAAATTTGCCAGCGTATGGATTATAAATTGATTCTCTTACTGAATTTCTGATTATATCTTGCACATTTTGGTAACGGACTAACCATTCATCTGCATTGTCCATAGAAAAATTAATTACGGGTGGTAATGGTTTACATGGAACAATGCGGTTAGAAGCAACGTGTGTCGTCCATCCACCCACACAATCCTCATATACATATACATCACACTGAAAATCATTAGTGGAAAATCTACAATAACTCATCACTTAGCCTCCAATAACTCAGGATTCTCATGAATATTCCCAGCAACAACAATATGGTCATCTTGATGAAAATTAGATATAATAGTATAAAACCACTCTGAACCATCACCTTGTTGCCCTTGGAATGAAAATGCCATCCCTTGATATTTTACAACGCCAAACACACTATGCCTAAAACCACCCAAAACTCCAATTCTACCTACAACAATATCCCCCTCGTAAATCTCCACACCCGATTTATCAAGTAATCCTGTAAACTGTTGTGGCTCTCCAGTAATTTGATATGCTCTTTTGTTACAACAGGGTGTAATATTGTTGGTAATAAACTGTTGTCCGTTCCAATATTGGTAATCGTAGCCAATCTTTTTGCACTGATTACACTTTAATGGTATGCGAAATTTTAGCTCTCTCATTATTTAATTTCCTATCTTCTTTAAATACTGTGGTAATAAAACTTTAACAGTATTATCACAACTTAATGTGCCTGGATGTATTGTCTTATCTCCATAGTTGCTGTCAATGCACTTAAATAAAACAATTAAACTTTCCTCTTCATTATAACCAACTTTTTGTATCCTGTCAAGTACCTTATGGGTCTTATAAAAATTTTCATAATCTTTTGTTCCAATATTTAAACCATAAGTGTGTCTACTTAAATATCTTTCTGCAAAACAATCAGCAATCCAGTAAGTTAAATCAGGATCTTCATCCTTAATCTGCACAGTATTGCCCCACCATTTAATAGTACCTTTAAGCAATGCAGTACAAAAGGATCCAAGTGTTTTATAGGCAAGATTCCTATCATGTTTTAAGTATCCTCCGCTACTACATTGCTCTTGATATACATCAATTTTACGTTGTACATTTTCACATCCCATCTTATCAATTGCTTCTTCTATTCTTGTGACCTCCTTCATTTGTGTATCATCAAAAGGAATGTTCCGATTTCCTACTAAAATATTCCTCTTTGGATGATTGTTCCAATAAGTAATTATAGTTTGTCCAAATTTGGAAATCTCAATGGCCTTCTTCTTCCGTCCCCTTTTTTGCTTTTCCTTAACAGACACCTTACAAGTAAGAGTTCTTGATGTACCAGCCTTAATTGCTTCTATTAGGTCTTCATTTAATTCTATTTGAAGGTACATTATTATTCCTTATTCAATTCTTATCTTTGTTTTAAATGGTTAGGTGTTTTATTAATCTCTCTAAGGGTAGCCTAGTTCCTCAGTTCATTCAGGTGCTGCCTGACCTCTTTGTGGGTTAAAACCCATTGCCCCGGCAGGATTCTCACCTCAGCGGGGCATGTGCTGGCGTGGCTGCATCATCCACATCGGGTCGTACTGTTTAATGGTCTCGGTATCGACCGAATCATGCGGACATTCGATCGTTACCAAAACATCCGTCAACTGCACTGTTACCGTTGTTTTTTCATCGCTCATTTCATTCTTCTGTAAGTTAAGTTGTAACATTGCCCCGACGGGACTCGAACCCATAACCTCTGCGTGCTTAATGCCACTAGGTTTCCCATATCGCGGCACATTCTTTCGTACAGTGTTCTACCATTGGCACTACGGGGCATTTGCTGGCGTGGGAAAGCTAGCCAACCCTTCAGTTGCTCTCCTGTGGCTGTGTTACGGGCACGATTCACGCCAGCTTGACTCAGCTACGGTCGGGCGTATGAACCAATACGTCTATTGGTTGGGTAGCACCAATTACCACACGTCGTCGTCATGCTTTGAGTTTGAGGCGGGCCGGTCGCTACTCCGGCATACAGTTGTTTTGGGATTCCTGTAGGGCCTATTGCTAAAGAGTGGTGCTCGGTAATATTGGCACTTCCACTTATTTCCCAAACTCTGGCCTGCGATTCTGATCCATCGCCGCCGCCTCAATTTCGTTATTCAGTTGTAAAAAGCCCCGACAGGATTCGATACCTGTATTTGTACTAGAAACAAACTCTTGCAGGTCTGCTTACTAAATAGTCGTCAGCCTTGTGTTATCTCCAAGCCAGGTGATCAACCCATACCATGAAGCACAACTGTTCAGCCTAACTGCAAAATGCGTCTACTTTCCGCCACGGGGCATTTGCTGAAGTGGCCTGATTAAACCCACGACACTCGGCTAGGTACAGGCAAGGGGGCAGATAAGACCTGAAGGGGCTGTATCCCATGTTCCACAGGTTTCCGAGCATCACCTTCCCTTTACAGAGGGCACGCCAGCTGAGATAAGAGTGGTTAATCACTTCCACAAACATATCTCAATCTCTATTTACTTGTAAAATGGTAAGGTGAGCAAAATTACGACTTGCTACCCTTGCTGTACTCTTAGCTATTGCTTAAGCCTCGGCCCGGACAAGTATCTGCCTTTACGTGTGCTATGTGGTAAACCACCACCTTACAGTTTTATTATATGTTTATTAATAGGAAAAAGCAACCTAAATTTTGTAATTTTTAACAATTTTTTATTCTATCTACTGCAATTTGAAAATAATTTTCATCAAGCTCTATACCAATAAAATTTCTTTTTAATTGTTTTGCCATTTTTCCAGTAGTTCCGCTTCCCATGAAAGGATCAAAAACTGTATCACCTTCATTACTCCAACTGAGAATATGGTCATTGGCTAATTTTTCAGGAAAAGGTGCATTGTGTTCTGTTCTGTCATTTTTACCAACATCATAATAAAAAATGTTAGGGTGTTGTTTTGTTGTAGATACAATTGTTTTTTCATCTCGCAACCTTTCTGCATACATAGTCTCCTTTGCTTTACTTCCACCTCTATTTCTTATAGTTCCTACTGTTATAGACGGTATTCTAATAGCATTAAATACACGAGGTTTTCCTTTAGAAAAAATAAACATAAACTCAAACGCTTGTTCATATCTATTATGTGTAAGAGGCATATAGCTATTCTTAGCATATATCATAGTATCATGTAGATTAAAACCAACTTCCTTGGCCCACAATGCCTGCTTAAAGCTGGTTCCAGTCTCACTCCCTTTAATTGTAGCATCCCCTACCACCCACACAACAACACCACCTTTTTTAGTAATTCTAAAAAGTTCCTGTATAACACCTTTCCATATATACTCTCCCCATTGTGAATTATTACCATTATAAGTACGTAGATTATCATAAGGAGGGGATGTCACAGTAAGTGAAATAGTATTGTCTAACATATCCTTCATTTCAGTTAAACAATCACCATATACTAAATCAATATTTATTTTTATCATACTATAATTCCTCTTTAATTTAAATACTTTTCACAGATTTCTTGTATATTTCTTAATGCTTGAATCTCTTGTCCTTCAATTTTAATAGCCTTGGACAAAGATCCATAATGATATTCTAAACAATCTAGTAAAAGCTGTTTAATTTTATCTTCATCTGGCCTCCATGGGAGCTTTGATTCATTGTAAACCACTTCCAAAGCCTTCTCCTGAATAGTAAAAAAGTCTTCTATTTGCTCCATTGTCCATTCCCCCCGCCGAATAGCCTTAAGTCTTTCTCTATCCTGTTGTAAATCAAGATCACCAACAGTAAGTATCTGCTGAACCTCATTTAACAGTCTAACTATATTATAACCAAATTTAACATCAAAGCCATAATTATCACACATTTCTTGTCTATGGCCTTTAGGATTCTTGTTCTTCATCTTTTTTAACTGAGCATAAGCAAATCCTTTAAATCTAGGCCAGCAGGCTTTACTTAAAAATATATGTCTATTTTCTCTTACCATTTGCCCAACTTGTGTAGAATGAAGGACACAATTATTGGGCACAAACAGACAATCAACCATATTAGGATTCATTTCCATACATAAGGAAAAGAATTTAACAATAGAAAATACAGTTAAGTCATAATTTTTACCATTATGAAAAATATGATGCTCTTGCCAATTTGCAAACCTTTGTTTATGTCTGCCAAACCCTTCAATTTCCCCAGCAAGATGGGGGAATATTACTTCTTTAGGAGGAATACAAAAGCCTACAATATCCATATCAGAAGTATCTTCTGACACACCATAAGCCACAGAGCCTGTAATAACTTCATACTGCATACTTAATGGAATGAAGTTAGGTATTTGTTTGCTAATAACTCCAGCATCATTTAACAATTTTATTCTGCTGCTTCCCATTGTATGCCTTTCTATTTAATGAAAGGACGAGAAGTGTCCATCATTTCATTAAATAAGTTAACCTGTGGGTTAACAATTGCTCCATTATTACATATGTCAGCCCATGAACATGATTCTGCACCATCAACATGCAATTGAAATTTTATTTCACCTTCAGGCAATTCAGGATGATTAGTATCTCTAAGTATCTGCTGTACCTTATCAGCAATTTCTCTTTTTTGTCTTACTGAAAACATTATGGTTTCCTTTCAATTATTAAATATATGATGTATTATCCCATTTATCTAGTAAATATTTCTTATGTCTTTCCTTCTCACTAAATGGCTTAGGATAATTCCTATTTACATAATCACACATAGTCTTGCTAATACTATTCTTTATACTGTCTTTAATGTTAGCTGTCCAACCTCTATCAGTATCAAACAGAAGGTGATGGACACCTATATTTCCATCCTGTATGTAAACACTATATACATAATGATTGGGGAAATTTGGGGTTAGGCCAAAAGCATAATCTCCCATCAACTGCTTATCTTCTTCATATATTTTATCTCTTTTATAATGTTTGAGCAAAATAAGACCCTTATACCTAAATGGTAAATCATCAATAAGTTCTTCACAGTTTGCCAAAGCATCACCCAAATCTGTGTGTAAATATATATTAACGTTGTTCATGGTTTCCTTTCTTAAATATTAACCATTTTTAAACTTTTTTTCATTAAAAAAACCAAACTTTACTAAGTTAGCACTAAGTTAGCACTAAGTTAGCACTAAGTTAGCAACATACAATGTGTCTATATAAGGATTATCAAAAATAATGCTTTTAATAACCACCTGATCTCCTGGAACCATCCAATCAGGATATTTATTACTTGTCAAAAGTACTGTGCAATCAGCTATATTAGTAAATTTCTTAAACTGATTGGCTGATAACTTCCCAAAATCATCAATGTAAACAAAGGATAAAGGAGAATTAAGACTGCTTGATTGAACATACAATTGATTATCATTAGGCATACTTCCATAATAAATACAACTACCATTACTTAATTCTGTATAAGTATCAGATGTATAAAATGCCATTTTTTCAGGACGTAAATTAATTATCATATCTGTAATAGTCATTTTTATACTTGTAAGATTGGAAGAATCACAGTAAATAGCCACATTAACTGATTTATGGTTTATGGCAAATGAAACAGCCTGATGCACGCCTAAGAATGTTTTGCCACTACTACAAGAGAAATTACCCTCCCCTCCATAAAAAACCACTTCGTTTGTTAGTAAAGCATCAGCAGCCTTTTGTTGTTGTTTTGTAAGTTTAATCATGGTTTCCTTTCACCCTTATTATAACTTAAAAAAAATTAAAAACCAACCTAGAATTTAATAATAACGTAAACATAAGTCATTCATTGCTTCATGTTGTCTTTTGCTTAATTGTTCCCACTTATACTCCCATTTCAAATGACAATTAATACACTCAAACTCATATCTAGGATTCTCGGTAGGGTAAATTACATGTCTAAGATACATTTTATTATCATGTGGGCAATTATTAATCATATTTATAATCCTTTCATTTATTTTCTGTTTTTTAGCCTATCCATGTTGGATAACCATCTGATTCAGCTAATATACGTACAATTTTGTCATTCATTGGATCATCATATTCAAACCAAGCAGGGCCAACAAAGTATATTTCTCTACATATTCTACATCCAAATATCTTTCCTAAAATTCCACCACCACTAAAAGCATTTCCATCCATGTCTGAAATTCGTTTAGGGCCAGAACCTAAAGAATCAAATATCTGAAATTTCATCCTTGCCCAGTAACCATAATTAATATCATTTGGTGTTGCTGGACATCCCACTGTTGGACACATTCTTGTATACATTCAATTTCCTTTCCTTTATATTATAACTTAAAAAAGTTAAAAAACCATAAAAATAATAAAAAAAATTAAAAATGTTACTTTATGTTAGTTTTTGTTATAAACTGTCACATTATGACATTTTTGTGCAGTTTTATGCAACCTTTTTGCAACATTTGTGCAACATTTTTGCATTATTTGTTCTTTTTTATAAATTTATGGTTTTTATTTGTTTTTATTTGGTTATTCTGGCACTGGTTGACTATAATAAGGGTGCTATTCTATTTACAAATAGTGTATAGTTTAATAGAAGAGAATTAATTGGTGAGATAATAATTGAAGACATGTTTATGAAAACAAAATTTAATATATATAACAAGGACAGCACAAACCTGCGTCTTCAAGTTCACCAACTACGTCTCGCACATCTAAAGCTGCCTTGTTATTTTTTTATTATGAATAAGCTAAGTAATTCCACAATAACTGAAGAAGAGTTGTGGAAATTGATGAAAATAAGGAGAAAAGAAATTAAAGATAATTGTAATTTTTAAGAAGTAAACCATGTGTGCCCAGGTTGTGCAGTTGCCAACAGTATACACACAATAATAAATAATACAAAAAAGCTGCTCAGTGTACTCTATAACTACATATGGAGAAGGAAAATATTATCCGTATAAAATATGCTAGCTCCTAAAAAGAGTGGTAGTAAATCATTGAGACGCTGGTGTGCCGACGACATACAGCCAGTGTTAGCCGAAAGGCCTCTTTGAAAGTGTGAATGGTTGGTTATATAACACTTACAAAAAAACACGATAACGTTCATTTATTAATGAATACCATGGGGTTGCCGCTGAAAACCTATAATTTCAGTGGGGGTTCGAGTATCTACTCATAATCTAAGCTATTAAGCTTGGCGGTTGCGAGCCAATAGCGAGCAGCCAAGCGATTAAAAGACTTCTAAGATACTCAAATAGCTTTTAGAATACTTAAATATACCTAAACCACTTAAGGTTTTTAGTTAAAACTAAAGAAAATTGATAAAAAAGAAAGCCAGAGTCTGTTTACAGATTATATAAGATAATTTCCTGCAATTTTTTATAATTTTTGGTTGATTATTTGAATTTCCCCCTATAATAAAGTAGCAGCAAATAAAACATAGCCAAGTAGAACAATTGGTAGTTTACCTGGTTTTGATCCAGGAAGTTGTAGGTTTAAATCCTACCTTGGCTGTTAGTTAATTGTTTAAATATAATAGCAGCTGGCATTTTAGCTTAAAAGAACTGGAATAGAGCATTGGTTTCCAAAACCAAAGGATGAGAGTTTGAGTCTCTCAGGTGTCGTTTAATTAAATGGAAGGAGTTTACTTATGTTTCTAATTGGGGACGTGCACGGCAACTTTAATAGGTATCATAATTTTTGCAAAAAACTACCTGAGTCTTTGCAATTAGGTGATATGGGTGTAGGATTTCCTGATGAAAGTAAATCTAACTCCTTACAAACTAAGGTACTTACAAGACCTAAATCAATTAATTTAAACCATAAATTTATATGTGGCAACCATGATGATTACCAATATGCCTCAACATTACCAAATTGTTTAGGTAGATTTGGATATATTGAGGAATCTGGTATATTTTATATCAGTGGAGGATTCTCTATTGATAAGCAGTACAGAACACCAGGAATTAACTGGTGGCCTTCTGAGCAGCTTGATGCTAATGAAATGATTCAATGTATGGCTTTGTATAAAAAAGTACGTCCAGAGGCTGTGTGCAGCCATGAATGCCCTACTGTGGCAAAGTACTGGTCTTTG
>Ga0114918_10004856_pt1 | contig 11622 bp, 10 predicted proteins | sample LantaG_FD_87015 | JGI IMG/M metagenome (GOLD analysis project Ga0114918, IMG submission 87015) | Deep subsurface microbial communities from Baltic Sea to uncover new lineages of life (NeLLi) - Landsort_02402 metaG | ecosystem: Environmental > Aquatic > Marine > Oceanic > Sediment | place... | reverse complement strand
CTGAGGCTATCGCCAACCTATCACAAGATCCCTCACTGTATGGCTCTGCGTAGTGTGTCGTCTGCATGACCCGTTCGGGATGACAGATTCTGCCCGGGAGCCTGACAAGATGCGATTGCCCTGCCCACACGCCCATCTTGCTGTTCTTGTAGATATGTCCTATCATATGATGAAAAATAGACGATCCGCAGATTCCTCAAGGAGGGTATGATGACTAGTCTTTCGACAACCTATATGGGCCTTGCACTGAAGAACCCGGTAGTGCCGTCAGCATCGCCGCTCTCTCGGGATCTGGACAACATCAAGAGGATGGAGGACGCCGGTGCCGGTGCCATCACACTCTATTCGCTCTTTGAGGAACAGATTGACCGCGAAGCAATTCTACTCGATGACATCCTGGAAGATCAGAAGAATCGCTACGCAGAGATGACCGATTTCTTCCCCGAACCGGACATCTTCCGCCGCGATGAAATCGAGTATCTGGAGCTGATTCGCAAAGCCAAAGCCGCCATCGACATCCCCGTCATCGCCAGCCTGAACGGCTACAGCGAGGGCGGATGGACCAGCTATGCCAAGGCGTTTGAGGAGGCCGGCGCAGACGCTGTGGAGCTCAACATCTATTACATTCCCACCTCCCATCGCCTGACAGGGTCTCAGGTTGAGGCGCTCTACTTCAACGTACTGCACGACGTCAAAGCACAGGTCTCTATCCCCGTGGCTATGAAGCTGAACCCCTACTTCAGTTCGCTGCCACACCTTGCCACCATACTCAGCCGCGGCGGCGCAGATGGCCTGGTGCTGTTCAACCGCTTCTACCAACCCGACTTGGACATCGAAGGGCTGTCCACACGGCGGGACCTCGTGTTGAGCACATCCGAGGAGATGCGGCTGCCGCTGCGCTGGATCGGCATTCTGTATGGCAAAATCCCCGCTTCACTGGCGCTGACATCAGGCATTCACACACCGGAGGACGTCGTCAAGGCCACCATGGCCGGCGCCGATATCGCCAATGTGTGCTCGGCCCTGCTCGAGAACGGGATTGACTACATCAAGGCCCTGACCAAGGGGGTCGACAGCTGGATGGTGCGACACAACTACGAGTCTTTGGACCAGATCAAGGGACTGCTGAGCCACAAGAACACGCCGAACCCCTCCGCATTCGAGCGCGCCAACTACGTGCAGCTGATCGGCACCGAGGGAATCTGACTCCAAGAACATCAAGAAAGGGTCAACCAAGATCAAGTCCATGAGCAAATCCGCCTTCTACACAGCCAAAGGTGATTTTGGCGATACGGGTCGGCTGGCAGGCACAGAACGCATCGCCAAGAGCAGCGCGCTGATCGAAGCCATCGGGACCATTGATGAAGCTACCTCAGCCATTGGGCTGGCGCGCGCACTTTCACAGTCCGACCGTCTCCGCACAGCGCTGCCCACCGTGCAGCGTCACGTCTACGGGATCATGTCACACCTGTCCGCAGTTCCGCAAGCTCGCGATCAGTACGTGGGGGTTACAGACGAGGATCTCACGTGGCTGCAGGACCTGATCGCCGACATCGAGAAGCACCTGGCTCCCTTGAAGGATTTCGTGCTGCCAGGTGATTCCCAGGCCGGCGCTGCATTTCACGTCGCCCGGACCATCGTAAGACGCGCGGAACGGCGGCTGGTCGCCTTCGCCGAGGGTGAGCCCGGCCTGGGGGAGGCCAACCTGGCCTATATGAACCGCCTGTCGTCATTGATGTTCGTGGCAGCGCTCTACGAGAATATTACTCGCGGCGCCCAATCTGAGTTAGCTCGCAGATCGGCGGAGTCCTAACCGTGCAGCAGCTGACCACCGGGACCTTGAGGTGGAAGCCGCCAGCTCCTGCGCTCCGGCCCCACAGACCGGGTGCTGCGCGAGCCACAGTGCAACGAGATCCCCGAGAGCATCGACGAGAAACTGGTCGTCGATGCTCTCGATGGTCTTGGCAAGACACGTCATCTCTGTGTTCTCGCAGCAGGAACACAGGGATGACCAATGCTGAGTGCACCTCAATTCTCTGGATAACTGGATCGATGTCTGTGCGACTAGCGAGCCTGGCTGCAGTTTTGGCCGGTATATACCCACCTAGTCTGGCTCCGACTGGGCCAAAACTGACAAGGCGCGTTCCGGAATGCTTGCCCTCTCAGTATTGTATGCTATCTTTCGTTGAGCCTACCAGCCGTTGGGTGGTAGGCCGATAGATGGCAGTCATGGAGGCCAGCATTGGACACCCCACTTATTGTTGTCACAAACGACGACGGCATCTGGTCAGCCGGTCTACGTGCCGCGGTAGAGGCACTCACTCCCTTGGGGGAACTGCTGATCGCGGCGCCGGATCGCCAATGGTCAGGCGCGGGCCGATCTATGCCGGTAACCGTCACCAATCAGTATACTGAAGTTAGCTATGTTCTTCAGGATGGACGCCGGATTAAAGCCTACCAACTGGACGCGACTCCGGCACTATGCGTCATCCACGCCATGCTGCACCTGGCGGAGCGTCGTCCTGCACTGGTTGTTGCAGGCATCAACTTCGGAGAGAACGTCAGCACCGAGGTGACAATCTCCGGCACAGTCGGCGCGGCGCTTGAAGCCGCTACTTTTCACGTGCCGGCGCTGGCGGTCTCGGTTGAGATGGCGATTGAGGATCACCTATCCGGCGACGATGAGGAAGACTACAGCGCCGCGAAGGCATTCACCCGACGTTTTGCCAAACACCTGCTGAGCGAGAGAATGCCGTTCGATACAGATGTGCTCTCCATCAACCTTCCGCAGACTGCTACTGCCGACACCCCGTGGGAATTGACCCGGCTGTCGCGGCATAGATACTTCGTGCCCACGCCCGCGGATCGAGCCAATGGCAATCCTCGACCGGGGTACCGCATGATGGACAGCCCGGAAGAGGCGGAGATCGGCTCGGACGTCTGGTGTCTCCACCACCTGCACCACGTATCGGTGACGCCGATCTCCCTCGACCTCACCTCTCGCGCTGACTTTGGGGCGTTGGAGGAACGCTTACGCCGTGACTGAGACGCGTCAAGGGCACGTTTCATTTCGGAGGCAGGAACCAGATAGCAGTCTGGATAACCTGAAGGTCACAGGTGCATTTCAGGACGGGCGATATACGGCCGGCTGATCCAGCAGCGTCGTCCGGCTTAGTGACTTGGCCCCATTCTGGAACCCACCCCGCGTCAGCGTGATCTTGACAGAAACGCACCGGCATCCTACACTTGAATCAGATCGGTGACCCTATGGAATATCAAACGGAGATCCTACGTTTCACGGAAGGGGCTCGCAGTCGCCCGCCCTCACCAGAAGCCACGGTGGCAGCGGCCCAGGCGAATGTCCTGTCGGACGCCGGCAACCAGATTGCCGTACTGGTAGATCTCACGCCACAACTCCCGTATCGAAGCCGGGAGATCCGAAGCCTGGTGGTGAAGACCTATTGGTCCTCGTCCGGCAGCATTGTGGCTCGGATACGTCGCGCCCTGGCAGCAGCCAATCGCCACCTGATCTCCTTCAACCACAAAGCCCCGTCGGGTAGCAAATGCGCCGGCAGCATCACGTGTGCGGTTGTCTCAGACGGCGAACTCTTCCTGGGTCAAGTCGGGGCTGCCTATGCCTACGTCAGTCACCCACCCGCCCTCCAGCAGGTGCATCCGGGCGACCCGAGCTTCGAGATCTTCCCCAGGCGCGACCGGTTGCTCATCCCATTGGGCGGCACCGTCCCACCGGTTATTCACATCGGTTATACAGTTATGGTCCCGGGCAGCGTTGCCTGCATCGCCACCACGCGGGTTGCAGAAGCCATGGCACGGGAGACGTGGCAGCAGACGCTGGCCCTGGGGAAGCTGGGACCCATCGCCAATGAACTGAGCCGGACGTTCGCCTCACGCAAGATCTCAGGCAGTGCGATTCTGTTCAGCACAGAGGCTTCGCCGGTGTCGCGCCCTGCGCCGTGGGCGCAACCACGCCCCAGCCAGGGACCAGCTCCGACAACAGGGCGACAACCCACAACCAGAGCCGCATCGCTGACGCCTATTCCGCCGGCCAGACGGCAACGCCCAGAGACAACACAAGAGACGCTCCAGACGCCGGAGGCGACATTGCTCCCGCAACAGGAGGCCACACCCGCAGGTGTGGCCACATCCGCAGAGGTGGCGGAGACACAAGTCACCCGGACATCTCAACCGGAGACGACCACGCGCTCGATGCCCTCCCCGCAGAAGCCCGTGACCCGGCAGACGCAACGACCACTGGACACAGAGACAACTGTGCCGCAACAACCGACCAAAGCGCCGTGGTCCACAATTGAGCGTCCGCGGCCGCTGAGGCCGCAGCTGAGCTTCTCCCTGGACCCGCTACGCAACTGGTTCGCCGACGTCGGAGAGAACCGGAGGCAGCGCCGTGAAGCGCGTGAAACAGGGATTACCGAACGCTTCACCACCGCAGAGCGCGCGCGGCTCCGCCAGGCACTGCGGACACTGTTACCGGGCAAGGTCGACAGCCAGAAGGCACCCAAGATGCGCACGCCCCCACCAGAACGGCAGTCGGTGATGGGGGGACTGGCGTTGGGCTTTCTCATTGTCGTCGTCCTGATCACGCTGACCAAGGTTCTCCAGCTCGGCGGTCCCTTGCGAGCTGAAGAGCTGTTGGCCGAAGCCGAGGCTATGCGAGAGCAGGCCTACAGCAGCCAGGAGTCCGACGATTGGTACGCGTTGCTCAACGCTGCCTCGCAGATTGTGCGCCTCGACCCGCAGAACCCCGACGCGGTTGCGCTCAAGCTTGAGGCTCAGCAGGCGGTCGACGCGCTGGAACATGCTGCCATACTCAGCGTCACACCTCTTCTGGAGCTCGGTACCGCGCCACGACCACGGCGCGTGCTGGTGGTAGCTGGCTGGGCATACGTGCTCAACACAGCGACCGATGCCGTGATGGCCTATCCTCTGAGCGAAGACGGCCGAACATCGACGGCGGAGAGTTCCACCACCATCCTGAGGCGTGGCCAAACCTATCTTGGCGAGGTCGTCAATCATCTGGTCGACTTCGCCTGGATCGTGCCTTGCGCCAACTACCCCGACGGTGCCATCTTCATCTACAGCGACGGGGGCTCTGTCTTCATCTACGAGCCCGACTTGGGGCCCGGCAGCATCTCTGTGCAACATATCGAGGGAGACCTGGAGCCCGGCAATATCACGCTGATGGAGAGCTTCGGAGAGAAATTCTACCTGGTCCACAGGCAGCTCAACCAGATCCTGATGTACGAACCGGTCAATGGCGTCTACAGAAGTGCTCGTGGGTACTTTGCAGATGGCGCGGCGCCCGATCTACAGCTGGCTCTGGATATCTCCATCGACGGCCGAGTCTATCTGCTGATGGGCGACGGATCAATACAGAGCTACTTCGCCGGGTCCTACGATCCATCCTTCGAGATGAGTGGCCTCCCCGACTCGGACTTCAAGCCATTGGTGATGGATATCGCTCCTGGTGTCGACAATGGCCTCATCTATCTGGCGGAGACCCAGAGGGAGCGCATTATCGTCTTGGACAAACGCGGCGAGTTTGTACGCCAATACCAGCTGCCAAAGGGGGAGCTGCGGCGCATCGAATCTCTCACCGTTGCCCAAGAGACCCAAGTCATCTATCTCATTGCGGAGAACCGGCTCTACGCAGCGCCGCTGCCCAGCTTCGAGGTACAGCCAGCAGAGCAGCCGTGAGCTCTGGACCTAGGCCGGAGACGCTGCGCACCTTCATTGCGGTCCCCCTCTCCAAGGCCGTCACCCAGGAATTGGACAAGCTTCAGCGCCGGTTGATGCGGGCCTGCCCGGCACGCGCCGTGCGCTGGGTTCCTGCGGAGAACATCCACCTGACCATGCACTTTCTTGGGGACATCTTACCCGAGCGGATCGAGCCAATCAAGGAAGCCCTCACTGTTGTGGCTCGCAACGTGCCACCCTTCTCTTTCACCGCCGGCCAACTTGGGGCGTTCCCCAACACGAACCGCCCCCGGGTGGTCTGGGTGGGGGTCTCAGACACAGCATCCTGGCTGGCGCTGCTCCATGAAGCTGTGGACGAGAGTCTGGAACGACTTGGCTTTCAGCGCGAGACGCGGCGGTTCTCGCCCCATCTCACACTTGGCCGGATACAACGCCGGGCCGGCCCAGAGGACGTTCGCAACGTGGGAAAGACACTATCGGCAACCCAAGTCGGCACATTGGGGATCGTGCCGGTGGAAACGCTGATCTTCTTCCAGAGCGTACTCAAGCCTAGCGGGGCTGAGTACGCACCCTTGGCCACATTCAAACTCGGGAAAGCTAAGACATAATCAAGTAGGCCGCCCTGGAAAAACCCTACATTGCCGCACGATAGGCAGCTAACGTCTTCTCGGCGGTAGCGCGCCAGCTGAACGTCTGGGCTTGCCTGATCCCGGCCTCGCGGTAGTGAGCCCTCACGTCGGGATCATCGAGCAAACGGCGGCAGGCCTCCGCAATCGTGCTCGGATCGTCCGGGTCGATCAACAAGCCCGCGTCGCCCACCACCTCCGGCAGGCTGGCCCGGTCCGCAACCACCACAGGAGTGCCACACTGCATAGCCTCCAAGGCCGGAAAACCAAAGCCCTCATAGAAAGAGGGCATCACCAGCACCGAAGCACCGTTATACAGCGCCACCAACTCATCCATCCCGGGAGCCTCGATGAAGCGCACGCAGGATTCCAGATCCAGGCTCTGGATCTTGGCATAGATCTCGCCATACAGCCACCCTGGACGCCCGGCAATGACCAGTGTCGGGCACACCCCGTCACACCGCAGCATCGCCAATCCATCCAGCAACCCCGGCAGATTCTTGCGCGGCTCCCAGACACCCACAAAGAGCAAGTATCCCCGCTCCAACTCATGCCGCTTAAGGACCGGGGTCACCTTGGCGTCCGGTACAGGCCTGAATTGCTCGTCTGCAGCCAGATGCGCGACGGTGACGCGCTTCGGTGAAACGTGCAGGAGATCCGCCAAGTCTTGCTGCGTCGCATATGAATCCACAAGGATGCCATCGGCGCGCATCACGGCCCAGGAGATCTGGCGGTTGTAGAAACGCCGTGCCTCGGCGGTCAGATAATCAGGATAGTGCAGGAAGTTGAGATCGTGGACAGTCACAACCAAGCGGCGTGCGCCCCAGACCGGGGGAATGAAATCGGTACTGTGCAGAATATCCAATCGCGAAGTCAGGAGCTCAGCCCCCAGGGACCACTTCTCCAGAGGATGATGCGGCGGGGTCCAGACTACCTTCGCACGCACACCGGGCAGCGTCAGGGGGTCCTGCTCTTTGCGGTGCGAGATGAAGGTCAATTGCTCAGGTAAGACCACCTCGGTCAATGCCCGGGCAAGGCGCCGCGCATAGCGGGAGATCCCACCCGGGGCATACGCGTGTAAACGAAGGTCAATGCCGATTCTCATAGACGTCACAGGGTTCACCTCAACGGGCGCAGCCGTCCGCGCCTTCTCCTTTGTCCGGTTCCGCCCCGTCAGGATCGCAGACATCGGAGAGCACTTGGCGCGTATGCCGCTCCCCAAGCCGGAACAGGCGGACGTGATGGTCACAATCGAGCTTACCTGGATTCAAGACAAAGGGCAAATGGGCGCTGTTCAGATTGGGAACGAATGCCCAACAAAGGCCCGACGCCGGATCCCCGGATGTGCCCAGGCCCAATCTGTGCAGCGCCGTGGTAGTCTTGACCCAGCCGGAGTCCTGTGTTGCAGGGTCGGACAGGCCAAAACTGCAGCTAAGTGGCAAGCGCCGGCCAAATGTGATGGCCTCAATGGCGTTGCCTTTTCTCATGTCGCCCATGTGTTATCATGCTGGAGGAGGTGGCATGGCGAATCAATACATCATCCATTACGCGGAGCTAGGGCTCAAAGGTCACAACCGGATCAACTTTGAGCGCCGGCTCGTCAGCAACATTGATACAGCGCTTGGCGATCTTGGCGATTTCAAGGTTCGCCGGTTTCACAGTTACATCATGGTCGCAGCACCCGACGAGGCGTCCTCATCCGAGATTGAGCACCGCCTGAGCCGGCTCCCCGGGATTGCGTACTTTGCGCCTACAACTGTGACGCCGTTGGATATAGCCGCCATGACCGAGGCTGCGCTGGACCTGGCAAAGGATACAATCACACCGGATATGAGCTTCCGCGTGCGGACCACGCGAGGCAACAAGCAGTTCCCCATTAAGTCTACCGATGTTGACCGGCATGTCGGCGGCGAAGTGCAAGACCTGACCCAGGCTCGGGTCGACTTGAGCAACCCCGACGTGACACTGTCGATCCAGATCTATGACGAGGCCTATCTGTTTGCCCAGCGCATACATGGCCTGGGCGGACTGCCGCTTGGTTCCAGCGGACACGTGGTGGCACTGTTCTCCGGAGGCATTGACTCGCCGGTAGCCGCGCACCTGATAATGAAGCGTGGCTGCGCCGTGGACTTTGTGCACTTCCATCTTCTGCGTGGACCGGAACAGATCCGCAGTGCGAAGATCGTGGCAATGGCACGGCAAGTACTGACCCCCCACCGCACGCCGGGCAGGCTCTACATGGTGTCCGCAACCCCATTCGAGGCCGCGATGGCGTCCCTGGACTCCAGAGTCGCCACCGTGGTCTTCCGCCGCTTCACTATGCGTGTTGCCGACAATCTGGCTCGTCACCGGCGGGCCCAGGCATTGATCACGGGAGAAAGCGTGGGGCAGGTGGCCTCACAGACGCTTAGGAACATCGACCTCATCGCCCAAGCCACAGATCTGCCGATCCTCCGACCCTTGATCGCGATGGACAAACTGGAGATCATCGCCCTGGCGAAGAAGATCGAGACCTACGAACTCTCGATTCAACCATATAAGGATCCGTGCTCCCTGCATGCACGAAGACCCGCTACGTGGGCGCAGCTTGGGGACGTGCTCGCCGTGGAGGAGGCTATTGACGTGGACGCTCTCCTGGAAGAGACACTCGCCAATCACGTGGAAGAGATCAGGATCGTCTTTGACGAAGCGCAGGGCGCACTTCACCCTCGGAGCAAATAGCAATTTTAGCCCACACTCGATGGCAATGCTCACCAAGGTCAAAACTACCAAGGCGTGTTTCATCTTCGGGGCAGAAACCAGATAGAGATCTGCACAGCCTGAAGGTCACAGGCAGTTTTGGCCCATAGACACCCACGGCACCGATCATCGTCAGGGCCAAAACTACCCAGCCGGCTGGCGGACAGTGCGCTCCAGGATGGGTGGTATACAACCCGCTGATCCAGCAGCGTCTCCTGGCTTGGTAACGTGCCTCCATCCTGGGACGCACCCAAACACGCCCAGAGTCTTTCGCCAAGAGTGGGTTCTGCTATACTACGAAGTGTGTCTCAGGGGGCCATCGCGGCGTGCGCCTTGGTCATGCTGCGGCACGGGCATCTTCAAGAGACCGGCAACTCGCATCCGAAACACGAACCCGAGTGCCCGTCCGGCACATCACCGGCCGGAGTGGAGGCCTACCTAACGCATGGATGCACGTACCTTCATCACCAAGTTGGATGAAGCTTCCGAGCTACAGCGCATCACAGCTGCCGTCTCGCCTGCTTTCGAGGTCGCACGTCTGATCGCACAGCACGATGGTCAGCCCGTGCTGTTCGAAAATCTGACCGGCTTCCCGGGCTGGCGTCTGGCCGCAGGCTATGTCGCACAACGCGCGCATTTCGGCCGTGCGATAGGCTGCAGCATTGGGGAGCTGCTCTCGCAGATGAACAACGCCATGGCGCATCCGGTGTCGCCGCCCAAGATAAGCGAAGCCCCGTGCCAGCAGGTCGTGATCGACAATGTGGATCTAGCGCGTATCCCCATTCCGCGCTACCATCCGCTCGATGGCGGCCCGTACATCACCGCCGGCGTCGCCGTGATCTACGATCCGGAGTATGGACGTAACCTCTCCTTCCACCGGCTGATGCAGATCGGCAAAGACCGCCTGGTCGGCCGAATTGTCGAGCAACGTGGCACCCATACCGCATGGGGTAAGGCCGATGCGGGACTGCCGATGGCGGTGTGCATCGGACTGCCCCCGCACGTGCTGCTGGCTGCGGCGATGTCCCCTCCAAAGGGGGTGGACGAAATGGCCGTGGCGCATGCGATGGCGCCGACGCCCACAGTGCGGGCCAAGACCCTGCCGCTGGACATCCCGGCTGAGTCCGAGCTCGTCCTGGAAGGATACCTGACGCACGAGTTCGCCACCGAAGGGCCGTTCCCGGACTTGACAGGGACAATGGATGGCACTCGCGAGCAACCGGTCTTTCACGTCACCACCATCACACAGCGGAGGGATCCGATCTTCCACGCGCTGCTGCCCGCCGGTCTGGAGCACAAGAACCTCATGGGAATGCCTCGTGAACCCACAATCTACGCTGAGGTGAGCAAGGTTGCCAAGTGCACCGGCGTACGAATCACACCGGCAGGCTGCTCATGGCTCCACGCCGCAGTGCAGATCGCGTCGCAGGGCCCTGAGGATGCACGGCGAGCCATCGAGGCGGCCTTCCGCGGGCACACCTCGCTCAAACACGTCGTAGTGGTGGACACCGATATCGACATACACAATCCCACCGACATCGAGTGGGCCATCGCAACTCGTTTCCAGGCAGATCGCGATCTGATGGTCCTTGAGGACCAACCCAGCTCAAGCCTGGATCCCAGTGCACGCCAGATTCCCGGACAAAAAGCACGCACGACGAAGATGGGACTGGATGCCACGATCCCGTGGGGGGCCGCCCGAGAGGGCTACCTGCGGGTTCGCTATGACAACCCTAAAGACTGAGGAGGGCAAGATGAAGTTTGTGAATACACTCAATCGCGTCGTTATTGTGATCGTGTGCCTTGCATCAATCGCGGCCCTGACCGCGCTTTTCCTCCTGCCGCAGATCGTGCTCATCGCCGTAGGGCAATGGATGCTGAACTGGGGTAACTACATTCAGGGCATAGATCCCTGGGTCCGGCTCGGCACCGGCGCAGCGATCGCCGTCGTCATAGATATCGCTCTGGCCATCGTCATCATCCTGGAGGTCCGGCGTCCTCGCAGCCGCTTCCTGCGCGTCCAGCAAGTCGCGGGCGGTGTGGCGAACATCAGCACCGACAGCGTCGTGGAGCTCCTGGAGTACCGGCTGGAGCCGATAGCGGGCGTTATCAGAGTCACGCCCAAGATCAGAGCCAAGGGCAACCGTGTAACAGCCTGGGTCGACGCGGGGGTTGCACGCGACACCAACGTGCCGCAGACCGCGAACCAACTGATCAAAGTCATTCAGTCGGTGCTCACCGAAGAGCTGGGCCTGCAGATCGCCGGGCAGCCTGAGGTGCAGGTAACTGTAGTGCAGCAAAAGAGCTCTGCGCTCTCGGGCTCCGCGCCCGCGGGCTCCGCGCCCGCGATCGCACCGCCGCCACCGAGATCAACCCTCCAACCGGAGCCCTCCCTCCAGTCTGTCGAGACACCGGCGGATGATGCGGCAGAGCCGGCAGCGCTGGATTGGAACAGCGACGGGGAGCACGACAAAGCGTGAACGAGACCACCAAACTGACCCCGGAAGCGCTCCTGGAAGCCCTT
>Ga0114918_10004854_pt1 | contig 11624 bp, 22 predicted proteins | sample LantaG_FD_87015 | JGI IMG/M metagenome (GOLD analysis project Ga0114918, IMG submission 87015) | Deep subsurface microbial communities from Baltic Sea to uncover new lineages of life (NeLLi) - Landsort_02402 metaG | ecosystem: Environmental > Aquatic > Marine > Oceanic > Sediment | place... | reverse complement strand
TATAGTTTCCACTATGAATATTATCAGTAGTAGAAGTACTCCAATCTATATGAGGCTTTCCACCCATATTAGTAATTGTATTATGGTCAATATCTGTAGTGAGGTTATGAGTATTCAACATGGTATCGTGGTCTATACTAGCTGTAGCTACACTTATATCAGCAACTGTCATAGTTGCAGGCAAACTAGCAGTATAAGTAGTATTTGTATCAGTATAATTACTACTATGGATATTATCAGTTGTTGCAGTACTCCAATCAATATGTTTCTTACCACCTGTATTTGTAATTGTATCATGGTCTATGTCAGTAGTAAGATTATGAGTATTAAGTAAAGTATCATGGTCTATAGTGACTGTAACAATACTTATATCTGTACCAGTAAGTAATGCTGGTATACTTGCAGTATAAGTTGTATCTGTATAGTTTCCACTATGTATATCTGTTGCACCTTGGTCTACTGTCCAGTCAAGGTGTTTGTTTCCTACAAAGTTCTTTAAACTATCATGGTCAATTCCTGCAGTTACAACAGAAATAGTAACATTACTTATAGAAGTAGTAACATTGTCATCATAGTAAGCCGTAGCTTTACTTCTCATTTCAGTTACAAAGTTATTATACTCTGCTGCTGGTAACTTACTTACATTATCAACCTTAACATCATCATATGCCATTTAATACATCTCCCATATAGTTAACCATTCGTAGAAGTAATAGTAAACTCCTGTACAACATTACCAAAGACAATTGGAAAATCAAATGGAAATGTCTCTCTTTCAGTTATTGCATAGTTTCCACTATGTTCAGAAATATTATAGTAAGAACTATCTGTACTACTTAATTTAACTTTATCATCAGCCATAGTCTACATCTTAGATTTTTTTATTGTCTCTGAGACACAGGGAAATCATACTAGCCGAAAAAAATGCGAAATTTTTAGCCGTTTCCCCTATATATACATCAATTCACTATAGTCCTTGCTTTTTTCAAGGTCTTTTATAAGATTTACATCTTTGACGATGTTACATGTTATTACATGCCCAGTTAATTTACTGCGGAAAATCCTTATATTACTATCCATATTATTCATACAACTTTCTTCCATTACCTTATATATATCTTCTCCAAATCTTAACATAAAAAAAGAAAAGAAAGAGAGTAGTTCTCTCTTATGCTGAAACTATATGTACTACACCTTCCATAACACCAGCAGTTGCAGTAGCAGTTATCCTTCCAGCACCATAATATGCCCACAAAACTTCTTTTGTGTAGTCACATTCTGGCTCATATACTCTACTGAAAGTTGGGCGACGACCCCATGCCTCTGCAACAGCTCTACTTTTGTCAATAACAATACATATAGTAGCACCAGAAGCACCATTGTTCGCATTGCAGCATTCTATAACATCGACACCCATAATACTAGATATACTTCCACCATCAGGTGAATATTTTACAGTTGACATAAGATTAGGCATAACACCAGCTTCCTTGAAATATAGATATGCTGACACATCTGGATGCATAATTATATGTGTAGGATTTAATGCATCTCCACGCATATGATTTATTGCAAGTACGATGTTGTTGTATAAATCAAATCCAAATGTACAACATGAACCAACAATTGCAGGATTTGCTTGCCATGCACCTTTAGTAGTATATGTAGTATTTGGTGCATTTGAACCACATGTAGCTATCTGTTCATATACAAGTTCATCAAATTTCTTTGCAAGACCTTTAGACATTTCATTAAGAATATTAGTTCTTAAACTACCACAGGTTTCAAACTCTGCAAATCCAGTTATTTGGTCGTAATCTCCATACTTCTTGATTTGTACAGAACTAGTTCCAATTGTAGATGATGTTGCACTAAGACAATCATTAGGATATTCACCTATTGAACCTTGTGCAGTTCTTGCACGAACATGTCGTACTTGTATAATGTCACCATCACATGCTTGCATGTTATAGTTAACCATAGATATAATACCACTAAGTTGACTATGGCATACAGATGCTTCAATTATTGTATCAACATAACTATCTGCTGGTATCCAAGAATCAACATTGGCATGTGTTGTAAGTTCTTCCATAGTTCTAGGCATTAGAAACCACCACCACTTTTGTTACATACTTTCTTTACAGTTTCCTCGTAGCTTAAACCTGTTAATCCTTTCTCTTTACGATATTCACCTAGAAATAGTTGAAACTCACTTTGTCCACCTTGTAAAGTAGATGGTTCATCTCCAGAGTCTATATGTGACTCCTGTGCTTGCTCTGCAAGATAATCCTTTATCGCTTCCTCTTTCAGTTCCTGTACTTTCTTATCCTCAGCATCTTTATTAGCATCTAAGAGTTTTTTCTTCTCTATAGCTAATTCTCTTTCGAGATTTTCTTTCTTTAACGCCTCAATCTCGGCAGTTAATTCTTCTATTGATTTATCCATTCTATTCCTCCAAATTAAGCTCAAGTTGTCTTTTCTGTTGTTTCAATAAATCTATCTTGAGCCGTTCCATTTCATTACCAGCAATATTATTGATGTCTAGTCCTATACCACAGCCCGCCTCAGGACTACATGCTCCTCTGTACACTATGGCTAAGTGGTCTCCTTGTAAGTTACGTGCAGTAAGTCTTTCCTCACCATTATCTATAACTTCAAATTCTTTGTCTAACCATACACCAATACTAACTTCTGGTGATTTACCAGCCTCAAATCTATTACTTATAAATCCATTCACAGTGCTATATTTCTCTGTAATAGGATTTAACATAGGTGTTACTTTAAATTTTTTAGTTGCATCATTGTATATAGGATTAGTTATAAAACCAACCTCATCACTTATATCTTTGGAATGATTAATATTTACAGGGTTTCTATCCCATGTCATATATGACTTTGCAAGTTCCTCTGCTGGAAAGAATACTCCTTTATATGTATTATCACCAACAAGTACTGTAGATTCAGCTAAACCATTAAGTATAGATTCAGAACCTTCCTCTATATACTTTGGTTGTAAACTATCACAGCAATCTAATTCAAGTAACACTCTCTCTCTAACACTTTCGTTTTTCATATCTTTATGCTTCCTCCACATATCATAGCAGATTGCAACAGCCTGGTCTTTATCTCTACCTTCATCTATAAAAACTGGTACACATCTACCTATAAAATTCTTTTCGCTTTCTCCTTTTCTTGGCGGTTCAGGCATACTATCACCTAAACAGCTGACTCATTCCATGTAAAAACTATACATATATAGTTCGATGCTGCTTTACTGGTAATAGAAACTGCATATGTAGCAGACGAATGCATTATCCAATTTGCTTTACTATTTCCACTACGATATGGATAATAAGTATTACATAGTTGTTCATCCAACTCAGTAGAATCAACAGCATGTACCCATGTAGCATCAGTACCTATTCTAATAGCTGTAACATTATCAGTAGGTGCTGACTGTCTATTAACATTATATACAGTTAATGCAGTAGCATCACCACTAGGTATGGATGCATATGAACTACCATCAGCTGGTAACTCATGCAAGGTAACTGTAGCAGAACCATCAACATATACACCAAGCTCACCCTGAGCAGTAGATGTACCTGTCTCAATAAACATAGTTACTGAAGCACCAGACTCTTTAACAATACAATAGTGTACATTCCATAATTTACTATCATCAGCATATTTATAATCAACTGGTATATTACTAATACATCCTTCAGTATCAGTCCAAATTACACCACGACTCATTTTTTATTTACCTCCATTATCTTTGTCTAAATATTTTCTTAGCTTCTTTATCTGCTTTATCAAGCAGTTGTTTTTCATACTCTTTATTACTCATATCTAAATGCTTTTTATGTTGAACACTAGGAACATATGTTTGTTCTGACCTTGACAAATCAAATTTATTTAATACATTCTCATTATGTTGACTAGCAGTTGCTTCTAAAGACTTAGCCCATCTATTCACATATAAATCATTTATATCATCAACAGCTTGCTCATTCACAGCATCTACAAATTTCTTATTATTTATTAATTTCTTTAAAATATATAGTGATATAGGATTATATGCAGTATCTTTATAATTATTCCAAATCAACCATGTACCTAAGTCAGCAACTATAGCTTGCTGATGACCTCTTTTGATACCATTAGCTACTTTCATTGTTTCAAGATATACCTCTTTAAAAACAGCATTTGAACAATTACGCATATCCTCATGGGCATGTTTTACACCACCAGTCTTTGTCAACATAGATACAAGTATTCTAAACTTCAATTTTGCAGCATCAGCAGTAACTATATCAGCCATTCTTTGTCAACTCCAATGCCTTTTTAATATCTACATTAATATCATCTTTATCTCGGTATGGCTTAAATGTTGATTCATCTTTTAGTAACTCTGTTAAATCATCAACTGTTAAATTATGTTGATTCATCAATGATTTAGCAATTACTTTTAATACACGAATACGAGTATCTCCTAATTCATCGCCTCTATGTTTACGTTGTTCAATAAGTCCAGCATATGAATCATATAGATTGTTCAAGGTAATAGACATACTCCTTATTATATCTCCTCTAACCTGTGGTGTGACATCTTGAAATAAACCCTGTGCAATTTGCCTACGCAAAGATTGCTTTGACCTAACTTCCTGTAATGCTTTCTTTAATTGTATAATATGTATTCTATGTTGTTCTTCATCCTTACACAGACCTCTATATAAATTATCAAACATTGTCAGTTCTTTAAACACATCTATTTCTGTTGGTGAATATGACCTAATCTTAACTGTCTGTCTATCAATACTTGGCAAATCAGGTTTCTTTGCTACAACTTTATCATCACTCATAGTTCTTTCTCCATTATTTTATATTTTAATAACTCAAATTCTTCGGTAGTAAATTTAACTTCACCACCATAGTCATCAGTTATTAATATATTGTTTTCATCTATGCTTATTTCTGGACAACAACCACGAGGTTTTCCACACAATACTATTGTTCTCATTTTATATCTCCATTTCTTATTTTTTGTAATACATTCTTATATGATAATTTATTACCGTCAATAAATATATGGGGATATTCACCAGAAAACTTAGGTAGATTATCCACAATTAAAGTATACTTGATGTTAAGTATGTCAAAAATTATTTCCAACGCATCACATCTTTCGCAAGTGTACATACCATGAATAATTATTTCCATTGTTTCCTCAACTTATTACCAAATATTGTACCTGCTTTATCAACACATTCATGCTGTGCAGGTCTTAAGAATGGCTTAAAGATAGTTCTACAACCATATTCTACAAACTGTGCATAGTCTACACCTTGTTTATTCTCAGCATGAGCAGTAACAGAGTAACTAGATTCAGAATGTTTCTCTTTTTTAATAGATGCTTTTAACTTACCAGTATCAACAGGTACAAGTTGCATAGCTCTATTTAAAGTACAATCTGCTACCTCAGAGATAGTTTCATTATATATTCTACCATCTTCAAGACCTTTAAGATTACTTACAAGTCTCTCTATCCCTTGCACTTTTACACTTATCAAATGTATCATTATCCATTCTTCTATACTTATAAGAACTTCTATATATAGGATAAAGTTTAGAAGTATTTTTTTGTTCTACTTTCTTATTTACTCCTATATTAGGTATTCTTAACCATTTAAACATATTTACTACCAGCTTTACGCACTCTATTATCCTGTGCAATAAGTTCATTATAAAATTCAACCTGTTCCTTATATGCTTCTACCTCTTCACTATCTTTATCCATCTTTGGTTTATCCTGTTTTGGTTTAACTGCTGGCTGAGGTTCAGTATTAGGTTCAGTTCCAGTCGGTACAATTACAGGTTGTATAGGTTTCTTTGGTATTTTACCAGGAACTAAATTCATAACTCCTTCATTCAACATTATTCTAGCTTCTTTTATATCAATAATTCCAGCATTGACATTCTGTACAGCAGAAAAACTACGTGTTTGCAATATCTTTGCTTCCGACAATTCATCAATGAAACATGGATTCCAGTCTACTTTATATTTCCAAGTATGACCATGAGTATTAAGTAAATGTTTATACAGCTTAACTATTAAAGGAGTATACACTACTTCTTGTATATTTTCTATATCATGTATATAATCAGAGAATCCAACTTCACTTCCAGTAACATTTCCTGGTGTAGCACCTGTAAGCATATGTGTTGGCATAACCATAACTGCTGCAATATTCGTATAGAAATAATTATAGAACGGTGCAGGGTCAATTCTAGTTGGATTCTTTACATCTAGTTCATAGTCTTGGTCATGTATTAAAAAGTCAGGATGTGATGCTAATTTTTTTTCAGTTGCTTTTCTCTGTTCTTCATCCATATTCTGTATCATTACATCATACAGTCCACTACCGAACCAGTTAAGTATTTCACCAGACGATACATCAGAATCCATCTTACTATGTAGAATGTTTCGTACTATATTTACTTTAGATATGCCGAAAGGTGAGTTTGGTAAACTGTCAATACTAACATCTTGTAATCTATCTGGATGAATCTCTATTTCCTGTCCACTTTTTTGACTCTTACATATCCAATATTTTACCTTTCTGTTTTTACCCCTAGAATATTTCCTAGGTCGTCTCTCAGTTATATTCTCTGAATTCTGTAATATTAAACCAAGTGGTTTCCTATCTGGATTCGGCTTACTACTTAAATCAGGTTCTTCTTCTCCTATATATGTACGTTCAATAAAGCCAGTACCATATATATTAGCAGATACACCTGTTTTAGCAAGTAATCGTTTAAAGTTATTTCTCTCATTAAATTCATGTATTAATTTCAATACAAACTTAGGTACTTCTTTACCATCTTCTATTGTCTTAATTTCAAACCAGTTTCTAACAGTATCAAAGTTCTTTTTAATTATAGCCTTATAGAGTAATGGTTCAGCCAGTACCGTATTACCCAACTGTTTAACATTCAATGGTTTAGCATAGTCACTACTTGCAGCCATTGTACCACTATACATTTTACTATGTATAGCACTTACTGGCTCACCATAAGAGAATATTTCCTTACCAAATATATTGAGAGTTTTCATTATTTTTACCCCAATGTCCAGCACTTAAAGGTGTCGATTGTCTAAACGGATTGAAATTTGTAACAGAATATCTAAGTGCATCAACACTATGGTCATTCATCTTATATGGTTTCTCTGTTTTATTCTTAGATAGTCTATCTTTCTCATATCTATAAGATTCAACTTCCTTTATTAAATTAACACATGACCTATCTATAAAAATTAAGTCATTTCTGAACATTGATTTTAACTTTGAAATACCAGAATCTATGTCATTATCAGCAGACATAACCCTTAGCTTATTAGTCCTCATTATCTCTATAGTATCTATTGCAGATGGGTCAATATATAACTTAGTCATATTATATTTACTATCTATAAATACAGTCTCTTTAGCAAGTTCCTCAGATGTAAGTCCAGATTTATAGAACTCTTTCTTTACATATATTTCATTATCAGAACCAACACCGACAACTAATAGACACGCAGGATTTCTATATCCAGCATCAAAACCACCTATATGATACTTAACTTCCTTAGAAGCATAGTTTCCTACATGCTTATCATAATTAAAGTCTTTATATATTTGTCCTTCAAAAGAACCCCAGATACCTTTCAAATACCTGTTTATATAATCGCCATCATATGACTTCTCCATATCTGGAATGTAATTTTTTGGTAAATATGTATTATCATATGTTGTAGTATGTACATGGTAATAATCTTTATCGTTATTCTCAAAGAACTTCTTATATACCCAATTAGTTTTACCAGAAGGATTACCAGCTAATATAGATTTACAATTTGGTGCTGCTGTACCTCTCATTCTACCTTGCAACATAAGAAAAATCTGTTCATCAACATCTACAGGTTCATCTATTGCAAAACCATCCAAGTTCAATGACTTATATTTACTTGGGTCATCAAAACTACGGAATAGTACTTCACTACCATTATAAAACTTGTAATGTTTATCTCCAGTAAGATATTTTTCACATAGAGTAATCTTTAGCCCTGCATTATCTATCTTCTTTTGATACAACTCAACTTCATGTAAAAATGTTCTAAGTATTGTATCACGTACCATCGGAAACACCATAGCACCCATTAACCATAGTGACCCAGGATATTTAATACATTGTCTAATTACAGCATGACATTCTAATAATGTCTTACCAGCACCGAAAGCACCAGAATATAAAACATATCTTTTACAATCTTTCTCCAATGCATCTAATACTTCTTTCTGCTTAGGTAGATACCCTCTAGGTGTTATTACGCTTTGTACATTTCTATCCACCTAATCAACCCTACCTAAATTATAGAGATAAAGAATAGTCTCTCAACAATAGGGTGAATTTTAGCACTACTTCTGAGACACAGGGGAAGTACAAAAGCCGTCAAAAATTTTTTGATTAGACACTAAACCTAGTCGTCTAACCTCTCTAAATATTATGTCACGTTCTTTTTCAAAATTACCACAGAAATGACAACCTATATCTGTAGTACCAAGTACATATCTTCCTAGTCGTTTCTTTGATTCTCTCTTTTGTATTGTAAGTACTTTCAAGGAACATTCTTTACAATACTTAATAGGTCTACCTACTTCGTTTGATTCAATACTAGTTCCACATTCAACACAAGAAGTATAATATAGTGTACCTTGATAAGACAGTATTTTATTCCGTATCTCTTCTATGGTCATACTCTACCTTTGACTGTAGTATATAATAATAGTTTATCCTTAGTATCTGCTAGATGTTGAATCATTCCCTTATTATGCTCTGTCATTCTTTTCTTAGCTGACATTAAATATATATCAATACCCTGAATTTCATTAAATAAATCAAGTTGACTCATACCACCAGACTTTACATAACTAGGCATGGTTGCAGATTTTTTAAGATTACACTCTGGACATAATGCTTGGAAGTTCTCTATATCATCTTCACCACCTTTGCTAAGTGGTATTACATGGTCTATGTGTGCTACAGAAGCATCAAAGTCTTGCTTTGAACTATACTTTAGTTTTACTCCACATTGCTTACACTTCCAGTTTTGTCTCTTAAGTACCTTGAATCTGTAATACTTGGAAATATATCCTCTAGGTGTCTTACCATCTAATGTAGTTTGCATTTTCAATACATACCATGCTTCCAATCATGTATAACTTTAGCTGCAATGAATACCTTGAACAGTCTTTCAAGTTCTTCCCTACTTACTGTTTCCTCTTTTACTTTGCCATCTCTGAATACAATAACTTTACCAGATTTAATCTTTTCCTTGTGGTCACATTCAAATGCCTTAACATACGCTGACAGTTGAAGGAAACTTTCAGGGTATATATTCTTACCTGTTTTCCAGTCAGCAATTACAAACTCATTGTCTATAGTACCTATAAAATCAGCAGTACCAGCATATGCATATTCCTTGTTTAATATAGCCAACTCAAGGTATTTAGGTTGAATCTTCCTTTTTTTGTTCCAATCAATGAAAAGTTCAACAGTTTCAGTCATTTCCTTGTCGTTTTGACTTATATATGTATCTTTTCCATCTAATATACTATGTACATTCTTATGGAATTGAGTACCAAATGCCTTCCTTTCCTTGGATATTCTCTTACATTCTTGTGTACCTTTTGACCCATACCACCACAATAGAAACGGTTTTGCTATTACAGAAAGTATTCTTGTTACCCTGTCATAAGGTTGGTTATTAAAATAGTAGAAATCCTTGTCGTTTTCAACCATTGTATACACCTATATATTATGTTCCCTACTTACAAAACAAGGATAGTTCTTACATTTTATACAATCATCCGCATCAAGTGGAAAAATACTACATTCAACCATCAGATACCCCTATAATGTTGTCTAATAGCCCAATCTGCAATAGGTGTTTCATTATATTCAATAATACCATCAACCATAACAATAGTAGCAGTTCTACCAATACCAAAATTTCGTGTACCAGCTATAAATTCAATATCTATTTTTTTTTCAACCATATATTGCTCCTTTTAGCTCTCCCAACAGGAGAGAATAAATCTTAAAAAATTGGTCAACAGGAGAAAAAGTATAGTTTTCTGCCATACTAACACCAAGGGGTATACCTAGATAATGCCTTAGAATTGCTCTCTAGGCTTCTTTTTATAATCTGTTTTATCATTTTTACCGTTTTTCCATGTTTTTAATTATTTCATGTCCAGAATAATAATTTAAAGGGTCTCTGTCAAAGTAAGGATAAGGAAAAATACTAAACGTAGTATATATACCAAACTGTTTATTAATCATTTTACCTCTTTTCCATGTTTCAACTCTGTTACATCTGTAATTAACTTAGTTACCTCTTCTACTGTTAATCTAAGTACTGTCTCTGAAGTCTTGTTCTCAAATTTTGAATACTTCTTCAGTTGTCGTTTCTGGTATTTATCTATACCATCTATAAGATGTAGAAGTATCTTCTTTCTTTCTATCTCAGCACCTTCTCTTCGTAGTCTAGGTTCATCTACCACTACTGGAGAATCAGTAAACTCTATTACTTCCTGTACTGGAGATTCTAAATTATTGATAATCTGTAGGTTCTTAAGTTTCTCTGCTGTCCTAATAGCAATCTGAGTAGTAATAGTATGTAACTTTGAAGAATTATCAAAGAACGCATTTATAGCAGATATTCGTACTCTGTCATCTTCACTAGACTCTACCATATCTTCTAAAGTATTAAGAAATTGCTTACATAGTTCTACTACATCTACATCTATCTCATCTATTTGTTCAGACGTAATAACTACGGCTTTCTTTATTTCTTTTAGTATATCTACTTTCTTTTCAGTCACTTTATATCACAGCTCAGTATTAATGACAGAGCATGTTAAACATTGTCTATCACGCCCTGTCTCCTTCACTCTTACCATACTTCTCAACTCTCATTCTAAGATGTTTAGGCAACCAGTTCTTATCAAAAGCATATGAATATCTTTCATATTTTGTATGACCAGAATACCTATATACACTACATAGAGATACACGTACTAAACTTGCTATATCTTTAACAGGACACCCATCATTATATAACTTCGCAATACGCTTACGTTTATTTTTAGATAATCTGTACATAGTTATTTCCTATATCTGTTTCCACTCCCCGTACCCCACTTCTGAGACACAGGGAAAGCACATTATCCGACAAAAAATTTTACAGAGTATTGCCAGTAATTCTTTTATCTAATATATGTCCAGATAATATCAAATATTGTATATGACTATTGACTCTCAGCCACTCTGGTCTAAAATTATTACATATAGGACAGAAACATGATGCAGAACGCCATCTACAAAACTTAAAATGCAGAAGAAACAAATCATGTAACCCAGTATCAACTTTCACTTCAACACCACATATAGAAACATAGCCAAGTCTATCTCTAAAAATTTACTCTGTACATCCCATTCCCTAGTGAGGACTTTGCCTTTCACCTTGTACCTCAATACCACCATCGGGAAATAGCGTTGTTGCAATACTGTAT